>Ga0160445_100521_pt1 | contig 18491 bp, 15 predicted proteins | sample HID1972M_E1MG_FD_108215 | JGI IMG/M metagenome (GOLD analysis project Ga0160445, IMG submission 108215) | Enriched pill bug-associated microbial communities from UW Madison campus, WI, USA - HID1972M_E1 MG | ecosystem: Host-associated > Arthropoda: Insects > Digestive system > Unclassified ... | reverse complement strand
TTGGCGGTGGCGGAGCTAGTGGTAGCTGGTAACAAATATCATTTATGTTAAAAAGAGATTCTTTAACTGCACAGATGCAGCAATTAAGTACGGTTTTAGCGAAAGTAAAACGTCTGATTATTGAAGACGCCGAAGGGGAGGCTAAAAACGTAACCTTGGATGTATTTCAAGATTACTATCAATTAAACGATGATGATCTGCTCATTACAACGGAAGACCAATTTATTGAACGTATTAGAAATAAAAACCTCAAAGCTGAAGAGCTTAATCTATTAGCTTATTTTATAGATGAATACGCCGGCCTTCAGGAAGAGCTTGCTCTACAGCTCAGTCTCTATACAAAATATTTATCGTTAATCAGTTTACTGGAGGATGAATACAATTTTATGTCCCTGGATCATATTACGCGGCGAAGTATATTAAAAGCTCAGCTTGATCAATTGTAAACAGCTTGGTCAATTGTAAAACTTAATTAATTACCGAAAGCTGCTGCTATCGATTTATTCAATTTCTCCGATAACAAAAGGTATTTTTGCAATTAACCGTGATGCTGGTATAACTGCATTTCCAGCAGTTGCTAATAAATCGCCAGCTCTCCCATGAATGTAACAAGCCAGGATGCTTGCTTCTTCGACATTATAGCCTTGAGCTAAAAAGGATACAATAATTCCAGTAAGAACATCTCCCATCCCTCCTGATGCCATTGCAGGGTTTCCAGTTGGATTAATTAAAACCCTTCCATTAGCCAAAACAATAAAAGTATATCTATTTTTCAGGATGATTGTTATTCCAAATTCCTTTGCTTTAGCTATCGCCAATTGTAAGCGGGCCCACCAGGACTCAGATTTCCCAAACAATCGATCAAATTCTTTCATATGCGGGGTTAGGATAGCCGTCTTCTTACCAATCCGGAAATGGCTTAATAAATGAGGATTTTTTGCCAAGAAATTTAAAGCATCCGCATCAATCACCAAAGGGACTTTTGCATGTAAAATTATCGGCTCAATATATAAAGGGGTTTCTCCTAAACCAGGTCCCAAGGCTATTGCTGAAAATTTACTCCATACTTCACTTTCCCATACGGCCTCACAATCCATATACATTGCCTCAGGCAAGCGAGCATGCAAAGCAACACGGTCATTCTCCGGAAGACCAACACTTGTTAATCCTGCCCCGGAATAAACACACGCTTCTGCACAAAGCAGAGCTGCACCGCTTTTACCTTGGCTTCCGGCGTATAGATAAGCATGCCCAAATGTTCCTTTATGACTGAAACTTTGTCGTTTTTTATATATCCTTGTAATATCAGCGTTTTCAATATTATGTAAATTGGATGTAAGCGATTCAATGAACTCTTCTCGTAAACCAATATCAACAACATGGAAGTGCCGTAAGAACCTAACCGATTCGGGAAAAAAGAAATTCAATTTTGGTCGCTGAAAGCTAACAACATCCCAGGCCTTTAGAACTTCCTCGTCTTCTTTGAATTCTCCATCACTTGGAAATCCGCTAGGGCAATCAACAGCGATAACTCGTTTCTGACTTTGATTAATCGCTTTTACCAAGCGCAATAAATCACCACCTATCGGCCTATCTACTCCCGAACCTAAAATTGCATCTACAATGATATTCTCTGAAATATCTATTGAACTTCCGTCATTAAAATAATTGACTAAAACGGGTGTATCTCTTAATCGCTGAAGATTAATCAAAAAATCAGGACTCTCTTTAGAGCCCGTATGAACAATCAATACCCGAATGCAAGAATAACCCGTACATTGAAGTATACGGGCAATTGCCAATCCATCTCCCCCATTATTCCCTGTACCACACACTATCAAAATAGGCTGAGACTTTTCTGGTACTAATCCACAAAGTACACCGGAAAAAGCTAAAGCAGCTTTTTCCATTAGATCAATTGAAGTAATGTTATTGGCTCTAAGGCAATCCAAATCAGCCTCTAGCATTTGTGCCCCTGTTATCAATTTCCGCATTATTGAAATTAATAAAAAAATCATGAATTTTCATACAAATAGAGGATTATGATGTTATGCCATTTTTTTATACTTTTGGGAGATATGATGAACAGACATCATAATGTGATATATAACTATTTACCAGAAAAATTGATTATGTCAAATGTAAAAGAAACGGAACTAATTGGCATTGGAAAAAAATACCAGATAGAGACGAGTTATGGGGATAACGTGGTAATTGTAATCCACGATGATGGCAGGCGAGAACTTTACAATTATGATGAAACTGAAAATGAATCAAGATGTGTTCTAACACTGAATGATGAAGAAGCTAGGCAGGTTGCAGGAATCGTTGGTGGACTATCGTATAAACCAAAAGCTTTAGAAACCATTGAAGTCGCATTAGATGACCTTATAATTGAATGGTATAAAGTTAAAAAGAATTCAAGGGCCATAGAAAAATCAATTGGTGAGCTAGAAGTTCGAAAAATGACAGGAGCTTCTATTATTGCAGCGATCGATCAAGATGAAACTACAATAAATCCCGGTCCTGACTTTATTATTTCACCAGGGGTTACACTGATCGTGGCTGGAAAACGGAATCATATTAAACTATTAAAGCAAATCCTATTAGATACATAATCGCTCACCTTCAGAAACAACCATGAATACCTTAATATTAGAGATAGGAATTGCCGTTTGCCTAGTAGCCGCAGTTGGCTTAATTTCAAATAAACTTCGGGTATCTGTAATTCCTTTTTTTATTCTTATAGGTATGGTTTTGGGCGAACATGCCCCAGATCTTGGCATCATTGACCTTCAATTTAAGGATAGCAGGCCATTTCTTGAGTTTATGGGAAGGCTTGGGGTTTTGTTTCTTCTTTTTTACCTTGGTTTAGAATTCTCCATCGGGCGACTCATTAAGTCGGGAAAATCTATTGTAACTGGTGGTACCATATACGTTTGTATAAACTTTATAACCGGTTTGCTGGTAGGATGGATGATGGGAGTGCCCTTTGCTGAAATTATGGTAATCTGTGGTATAATGACCAGTTCTTCAACAGTAATTGTGGCCAAAGTCTTAACGGATTTACGAAGAACGGCAAACCCGGAAACAGAAATCATTATGGGCATGATTATGTTCGATGATCTTTTTATCGCCATGCATATCTCTTTCCTTTCCGGTTTAGTATTAAGTGGTGGTGGATCCATGTGGACCGTTGTTGGAACTTGTTTGCTTGCCTTGGGCTTTATTCTGCTTTTCTTGGTACTTGGAAGGAGAATGGTTCCGGCAATAGATAAATTGCTTCAAGTTAAATCTTCAGAAATTTTTATACTGATCATTTTTGCATTACTGTTCACAACAGCAGGATTCTCTGAAACTATTCATGTTGCAGAGGCTATCGGAGCTCTAATGGCCGGACTGGTATTAGCCGATTCAAAATATATAAAACGGATTGAACAAATGGTGCTTCCTTATAAGGACTTCTTTGGGGCCATGTTCTTCTTTAGCTTTGGCTTGTCTATTGATCCAATGTCTTTAGGTGGAGCAGTAATGTGGGCCTCTATTGCAGCAGCCTTAACGATATTGGGTAACTTGGCATCCGGTTATTTCGCAACCAGAATTTCAGGAATGAAAAAGCAAGCAACATTTGATATAGGCTTTACTTTATCTGCCCGAGGGGAATTCTCAATTATTATGGCGAATATTGGTAAGGCAGGAGGGCTAAATCCTATTATTCAATCTTTTGTAGTCGTGTACGTACTTATTTTAAGTATTGTAGCTCCTTTATTAACGAAAGAATCCAGAAACTTCTGGAAGCTTACTTTTGGAAGAAATGAAAAGGATAAGTTAAAGGCTCTGCCCCCTCCTAAGACATTAAATGATTTAGAAAGAGGGCTACAATAATCTTATTACATAAATCCAAGCTCCAACCGGGCTTCATCACTCATAAAGCTTTTTTCCCAGGGCGGATCAAAGGTTAGCTCTACCAAAGCATTTTTCACGCCTTCAACAGATTCTATCTTTTGCTGCACATCGTTAATGATTGAATCAACAACCGGACAATTCGGAGCAGTTAAAGTCATAATTACTTTAGCCGTTCCATCCTCCTTTGTTATTATTTCATATACCAATCCTAACTCAACAATATTAACTGGAATTTCCGGATCAAATACAGTTTCCAACGCTTCCTTAATTTGATCTGCAACCCCTAATTTATCCAATACAATCATTTCCATATCTTTTCTTAAATAAACTATTAATTTACATTATTTAGCAAATTCATGAAAGAACCTTTTTGCTAAAATTCAGTTCCATTTCAATAAACTTGGCAGTCCTACTTCGTTTATTATGTGCTAATTTCTCAGGTGTACCGGCAAATACCAGTTCACCACCGCCACTGCCTCCTTCAGGCCCCATATCAATTACCCAATCCGCAACCTTTACCACTTCCATGTTATGCTCAATAACCAATACAGTATTTCCACGTTCTACTAAACGGTTTAAAACCCCTAATAAAACATTTACATCCTCAAAATGCAGTCCAGTTGTTGGTTCATCTAAGATATAAAAAGTTTTACCCGTATCCTTTTTAGAAAGCTCAGTCGCTAATTTTACACGTTGTGCCTCTCCACCCGATAAGGTCACAGACGATTGGCCTAACGTTAAATAACCTAAACCAACATCATTTAATGTTTTAACCTTACGATAAATTGAAGGAATGGGTTCAAAAAACACAACAGCTTCTTCAACACGCATATCTAACACATCACTGATCGATTTTCCACGATAGCGTACTTCCAGGGTTTCCCGGTTATAACGTTTACCCTGACAGGTCTCACAAGGCACCTGTACATCGGGAAGGAAATTCATTTCAATTACCTTCATGCCTCCACCTTTACAAGTCTCACAACGTCCTCCTTTTACATTAAAAGAAAAACGTCCTGGTTTATAGCCGCGAATTTTCGCTTCAGGAAGTTGAACAAACAAATTTCTGATATCAGAAAACACTCCGGTATAAGTAGATGGATTTGACCGGGGAGTTCTTCCAATAGGCGATTGATCAATTTCAATTACCTTATCAATATTCTCCAATCCAAGGATTTTTTTATAAGGTAAGGGAATCTTTTTAGCTCTAAAAAAATGATGATTTAAAATAGGGTATAACGTCTCTGTTATTAAACTGGATTTACCACTACCCGATACGCCTGTAACTGCTATAAAGCATCCTAAAGGGAAGTCAACATTTACCTTTTTAAGATTATGACCACTTGCACCTTCAAGGCGTAAAGCCAAACCATTACTATCTCTTCTTTTCTCGGGAAGCGGAATCTCCTTTTCCTGATTTAAATACGCTGCAGTTAAAGTATGGCTTTGCTCAATTTCTTTTGGTGTGCCTTGCGCTACAACCTCCCCGCCCTGCAAACCTGCAGCCGGCCCCATATCAATCACATAGTCAGCTGCCAAGATCATATCCTTATCATGCTCAACTACCAAAACAGAATTGCCAATATCCCTTAGGTTCTTTAAGGCTCCAATCAATCGCTCATTATCCCGTTGATGTAAACCTATACTTGGTTCATCAAGAATATACAAAACATTCACCAATTGAGAACCAATTTGGGTAGCCAGACGAATACGTTGAGCTTCTCCACCGGAAAGTGTCTTTGCTGTTCTGTTTAATGTCAAATAATTCAGGCCTACATCAAGTAAGAAACCCAGACGAGAACGGATCTCCTTTAAAATTTCGGCAGCAATAATATTTTGTCGTTCATTTAACCTACTCTCTATATCTTCAAACCAGCTTGTTAAAGTTGAAATATCCAATTCCGCTAACTCGGAAATATTCTTATGATCTATTTTAAAATGTAAAGCCTCCTTTTTAAGTCGTGCTCCTTCACAAACCGGACAAGTTTTTAAGGAACGGAAACTATCAAAATCATCTTTTGTAGCCTTTTGTTCATGTTCATCTTCTAGCTGTTTAAAGATCCCTTCATATACAATTTGATAGGTTTTTACATTCCATTTATTATAAGAAACGGGCACACTTATGATATCGGGGGCGCCTTCAAAAATCAAATCAAGATGCTCTTCAGATAAATCTTTAATTGGAGTAGTTAATGAGAAGCCATACTTCTTAGCCAAAGCTTTTAACTGCTGGAAGGTCCAGTTATCTTTATATTCACCCAGCGGAGCCAAGCCCCCACGCATTATGCTCAATTTGGGATCAGGGATAACCGTTTCCCGATCAATTTGAAAAACATAACCCAATCCATCACAATTTTCACATGCACCATAAGGCGAATTAAATGAAAAAGTATTTGGTTGAGGTTCATCATATGAAATTCCTGACTCAGGATCCATTAAAAACCTGCTAAAGAAAAATTCCTGATTCGTAGCATTGCTGATTTTAATGACACCCTTTGCCAATTTCATCGCTTGCTGAACTGAACTCTGCAAACGACTTCTATCTTTTTCATTGATTGTCAATCTATCAATTACTACTTCAATGTCATGGGTTTTATAACGGTCTACTTGCATTTTGGGAACCAAATCGGTTAGTTCACCATCAATCCGAACCTTCACAAAGCCTTGCTTTCTTGTTTGCTCAAATAATTCCCGATAATGACCTTTACGCCCCTTTACAATAGGTGCAAGGATATTTACCGGCTGATTTTCAAATTGAATTAATATCCGATTAATTATTTGATCTTCAGAAAGACGTTCCATCTTTTTCCCAGATACATAGGAAAAAGCTTCTCCGGCCCTGGCAAATAACAAACGTAAAAAATCATATACTTCAGTTATAGTACCTACCGTAGAGCGGGGGTTTTTATTTGTAGTTTTCTGCTCAATAGCGATAACCGGACTCAGTCCTGATATCTTATCAACATCAGGGCGTTCTAAACCTCCAAGAAATTGACGGCTATAAGCGCTAAATGTTTCTAGATACCGGCGTTGCCCTTCAGCGTAAATCGTATCAAAAGCCAATGAGGACTTACCGCTTCCACTTAAACCGGTTATCACAACCAATTTATTTCGTGGAAAACTCACATCAATGTTTTTGAGATTATGAACCCGAGCTCCAAAAACCTCAACTTCATTTTGTTCGGCTAATTCCGGAATGGTATTTTTATTCATGTATAATGGTCAATGCAAAGGGCCTATAAACCTAACCCTATTATTATTGCAAAAATACAGATAATAATATGAAATTGTTTGCAGAAAAGTCAGTGAGAGGTAAGCTTTAAAGAGAAGAAGCTTATGAAAATCAACCTCCTTATAAACGATTACCTGAATTGCCTTCGGTAATATTTTCAGCAATCATACCCTTTCCGCTTGCGGGGCGGTAACCATAAACATCCGGATTCTCAATAATTTCCTTCATGGAAATCAACTTATAGATATAAGACGCAGTTTCAGAATTTAAAGACAGCAAATAATAATTATTTTCATCTTGGATCTTCATTGTTTTGAGCAAGCTCCCTTCACCTACATTATAGGCTGCTGCGGTTAATGTCCAATTTCCAAATATCTTATGTAAGGCTTTAATATATCTAGCAGCTGCTTCGGTAGATTTAACTATATCCTGTCGTTCATCAACTTGATTATTTACTTTTAAGCCAAAGGTACGCGCAGTGCCCGGCATAAATTGCCAATAACCTGATGCCCCACGATGTGATGTTCCAGATTTCAATCCGCTCTCAACTAAAGGCATATACTTAAAATCTTCCGGGATACCGTGCTTCTTTAAAATAGGTTCTATCTTTGGAAACCATTGCTTGGCTATACGATGCAGCTTATGTGTCCGTAATTTGTGGTATGAGAACTTCTCGAGGCTTCGCTTCATCCTTCTATCTACAAAATTGACATCTTGAGGCAATGTTTCATTTGCAAAATTTAAGGAAGACAAGTAATCAGATTTCCGCTTTTCTTCAATCGCTATCTTTTCTTTTTCAAGCACTAAACGGTGTCTTTTTACTGCTTTCTCAGCTTTAACAAGACTGTTCATTTCTGACTCAGTTTTCACTGGTGTGCTGTATATAAATAACTTGGAACTTAACAAAACGACTAGCGCTAAGGCACAAGTTAACAGGTGTTTTTTTATCATATTTTACCTCTCCTTTTGGTACTGGGAAAATGTGGGGGGCAAATGTACAAACTATTATGTTAACTACCAAATAGTTACGGGAAAACGCTTCTCAGGTATGTTCTTGGACGATTTTTCCGGGCACACTTCCTGAATTTAAAAAATGAGTCGAATAAGTCATTATCTAAAAATTTGCTCTACCTTTGTAGATTCAAAATAAGGGTAAAAATATATGCCATTCAATAACAAAGGGAACAGCCGTGACGGCAAGTCCAACCGAGGAGGTAAACCGGCTTTTGGTAAAAAAACCGAAGGAAACGATAACCGAGACAATCGTTTCGATGATAAAAAACCTCACAAAAAACGCTTTGATAAAGCGCCTGGAACTAGCTTTGATGCTAAAAAACCAGATGATAACCGGCCAAGACCCTATAATAAATCCACATCGTCATCATCCTCTTTTGCAAAAAAGGATGATCGTCCATTTAAAAGAGAAGACCGTCCGTTCAGAAAAGACGATCGCCCATTTAAAAAAGATGATCGCCCGTTTAAAAAGGATGACGGATTTAAAAGAGAGAATAAATCTTATAAAAAACCAGACTTCAAGCAGGACGATCGTTTTAAAAAGGCCGATCACTTTAAAAAACCAGATGGTATTAACAAAGGTGAAAGGCCAAGAAGAGACGCTCCTTTTAAGCGAGATGAAAATTTCAAAAGAGAAGACAGACCTTTTAGAAAATCTGGAGAATATAAAAAGGATGACCAAACTGATGATCGTTCAAAAAGAGAAGAACGTCCAAGAAGAGATACTTCTTTCAAAACGAACAATCGTAATTTTAAAAAGGATGATGGTTCTAAAAGAGAAGATAAACCCTTTAGAAAAAACACATCAGATCGTCCTCGTACGCCAAGACAAAATGATGGATCCCAACATGAGAGCAGATCTTATGTATCTGGTGAACCTGAATTAATTCGTCTGAATCGTTATATTGCGAATGCTGGAATTTGTTCGAGAAGAAAAGCAGACGAATTAATTGAAGCGGGTGTAGTCAGTATTAATGGCGAGGTAGTTACTTCATTAGGAACAAGGGTTAATCCTGCAACCGATGAGGTAAAATATAACGGTGAACGATTAAAGCGCGAAAAAATGGTTTATGTGCTTTTAAATAAACCAAAAGACTATATCACAACTACAGAAGATCCACAGGAACGCCGCACGGTTATGCATTTAGTTGAGAAATCAACCCGTGAACGCATTTATCCTATTGGCAGGCTTGATCGAAATACCACAGGTTTACTGTTAATGACCAATGACGGTGAATTAGCAGAAAAGCTATCTCATCCTAGAAATGGGATTACCAAAATCTATCAAGTGGAATTAAATAAAAATTTAACACAAGGCGATTTCAATAAAATTGAATACGGAATAGAACTGGAAGATGGTTTAATTAAACCCGATGATATCAGCTATGTTCAAGGCGCAAGTAAAAACGAAATCGGAATTCAAATCCATAGTGGCAAAAACCGGATTGTACGACGAATTTTCGAACATTTAGGTTATGATGTTATCAAGCTCGACCGTGTAATCTATGCAAACCTCACCAAAAAGGATTTACCACGTGGCCGTTGGAGACATCTTGAAGAAAAAGAGATTATTCAACTCAAGCATTTAATCAAATAGCTTGTATTAAGCATTTCAATAAACTTCTTTTAACGTTTCTTACTTAAGAGCTTAAATAAAATAAACAGCGAAGGACCTAAACAGCCCTTCGCTGTTTTATTTAGAAATTAACCAATCCATACCAAATTATTCAAGGTTTGTTCAATTTTCAATAATTCATTAAGCATTTTCTCTTTATATCGTTCAGTCTCATTAAAAAGTTGAGGGATCAATTCCTTATAATAGCCTATTCCCCTTTGCAATTGCTCTTTAAATTTAATAAAGTATTTATGCTTTTTCTCACTTAATTGTCCCATATGCTGGCTAATATCCTTCTTTAAACAGTCAATATAGAGATGTAACTCATTAATGAACAGATTCGGGCGGCCGGCTTCATGCATTAAATTCACCTCGCCATAAATATGTTTAACCATTTCCTCCAGTGTAAAGCTTTCCGAGAAATAAGCTAAATTTGGACCCGGACAAATAGCTACAGCTCTGTTTTCTCTTGGCTTTAACATATCATTCTTGATATAAGCTGAAGTTGCTAAACCATCGCATAAACATACTTTTTCGATAATTAAATCATATTGTTGTTTATATTCTGCTTTTGGTAAAAACTTCTTTTCCAACTCTTTAATTTTTAAGTTTTGGAATTCACGGGATGCTGTACAAATGGGTTGGTCTGTAAATTCAGTATTAGAAACAAGATATTTTTTCTTACAAGGGCTTCCCGGCCTGCCTTTTCTAATTCGTTCAAGCCTTAACGCCTCAGCAGAACTCTTTCTGAAATTATTAAAAGGAATCCCCAATGGTGAAGAACCACTGATATAGAAATCATCATGAGTAGCTACTACCAAAGCATCCAACGTATCTTTGTCTACGTTTGTTGCTTCGGGAACCAAAAGAAAGGGACTTCCCCAACCCGTACCGTCTAATTTATAGTTATCAATTAAAAAACTATTCTCTTTGGCAGTACCTATGCCACCCTGTACCGTAATCCGTTGCTCAGGGATTTCAATGATATTCAAATTTTTATTCCATATAGCAGTTTGGTAAATTTCAAAAAGAGAATCCGTCATCTCCTGCCTTTTTTGTTTAAACTCCTCCAGAATCGGGCCTAAAAGAAATCCTTCCGTTGCAAATGCATGCCCTCCGCAGTTTAAGCCAGATTCTACCCTGAATTCAGATATCCAAAGACCTTTCTTCGCTAAAAATTTTGCCTGAATAAAGGCGGATCGAAAATCGCTTACCTTCAATACAATTCGTTTTCTAAGCTCCTGTTTCGCATTCGGATAAAAATCCATAAAGCCCTCAAGCGAGCCATATAATTTGGGGTTCATTCCGGCGGAAAGAATAAGGGAAGAATTAAGATCACTTTGAGCAAAGCCACGCAGAGCAGCCAGGGCATCTGTAAATTGCTCGCCCAACGAATCTCCATTTAAATCATAGTTAACCTTGTCGACTTTTGACATAATGTTAACATCGATGAAACCACAATACATTCTATTTCTCAGTTTACTTTGCAAATTTTTCTTAACCCCTAAATCAGAGGTATTGAGCATTGTATTGTATAGTTCTTTCAGAGAAGATCGCTCGGGTAGCAAATCAAAATATTTTGAGATCTCTGATCCTGGAATAAAATCCGAATTTTTTACTAAATCAAATTGCCTGTTAACAATTTCCTTTAGTAAATTCAGGTAGGCTGTAATCCGCTTTGCCCGAAAATCAGGAATTTTAGATGATATAGGAATAAAAGTTTCACCTAGCTCTGCAGTATAAAACTTCCGCATACGCTCAATCAATATATCGTCAACGATGGAAACTACCGATGAAATACCATAGCGCGCAACTTTTAAAGGCGTGTCTATAGAAAAAGCTAATCCTAAAACTGGAATATGAAATGTATGACCCATAATATTGATTGTAAATTACTAACGTAAATTGAATCAATATTATGGAGTTAAAATGTGATAGCAGTCACCTAAAAAAGTAATAGAAATAATTTACTCATTTAACAGCTCATTGATATTATCTTCAAACTTGGTAATGTATGCTGTATAGTCATCTCCTGTTGCAGGGCCGCTAAAACCAGTATGGATAGACCGTACCAGACCCTTTTTATCGATAAGAATGGTTGTTGGAAAGGCGCTGAAATTCTCTAATGCAGGTAAACTTTTTAAAACCTCTCCCGGTTTATTGGTAAAGCCTGTTAACAAAACTGGATAGCCTACTTGAAAACGGTCCATTAAGTTCTTCACTGCTTTTTCAGCTCGTTCAGGTTCAGCATAGCGTTCATAAGCCAGTCCAATAATTTCTACACCTTTATCTTTATATTCATTATAAAAGGGACTTAAAAAAGCTGTTTCATCCATACAATTAGGGCACCAAGAGCCCAAAAACTGAATAACCACAACTTTATCTTTATATTCCTTATCTGCTAAAGAAACCATCTTTCCATCTGTATCAGGGAATTCAAATGAAATTGTATTAAGGTTTGGTTTTAAACTGGTAATATTATAAGCATCTGCAAGAATGGCATTATCATCCCGTCTGGCTTCCCATTCAGAATGGTTGTTTGGACCTGAATACATATCACCCATTATGCCTTGTTTGGAAACCGTAGCCGCAAATAAACTCGGGCTCGAACCCGCATAAGCAGATAATGAAAGAAGATCTCCATCTATTTCACCACTTAAAAAACGATAGTCACCATAATTGGTAAGAAAAGTCCCTTTAACTTCATTGCCTTCCTGAATAAATTCACCAATGGCTAATGTAGTATCGGTACTGGCATCTTTCCTAAAGATAACTGACCATCGACCTGTAATATTATCTTTCGATTCCTTTGGCTTTTGCACAAAACGCCATTTTGTGTTTGGCTTAGCCTCAAAACTCATGCTTTGCATTTTATCAGGAAGATGGCGAGTCCAAACACCGGTCATTCCCTCACTAGTTACCTGAGCGCGTATTTCTGTTTCGTACATCGGTGTTTTAATGAACACAGAATCACCCACTACTTCAATTTTATTAATATTCAATCGTTCTTTAGCATTAATAAAAGCAATTTGCTTGGTTCCGGCAGAATCATATATTTCAAAGTTAAAAGGTATTTCAACAGCAGAATCTGTTCGGAAAACTCCACGCCATATTCCATTTTCCAATTCAGTTTTTGAAGGCTTACAGCCAGCCAAATAAATTAAAGCCAGAATATATACTGGAATTAAAAACTTTTTCATAGTAATTTTTATACAAATATAATTATTTCAGAACTTCTCTGGCAATTACAAGCTTTTGAATTTCGGAAGTACCTTCATAGATCTGCGTTATTTTAGCATCACGCATTAATCGTTCAACATGATATTCCTTCACATAGCCGTATCCCCCATGAATTTGAATCGCCTCAATCGTTGTTTTCATGGCAACTTCCGATGCCTTCAATTTAGCCATTGATGCATTTTTCGCATAAGGTAATCCTTGATCCTTTAACCAAGCAGCTTTCATTACCAATAATCGTGCTCCCTCAATATCCGTAGCCATATCGGCTAATTTGAAACTTATAGCCTGCAATTCAGAAATAGGTTTTCCAAAAGCCTTCCGTTCTTTAGCATAATTCAAAGCCAATTCATAAGCACCTGCTGCAATGCCTAATGCTTGAGCGGCAATACCAATACGCCCACCGTCTAATGTTTGCATGGCAAATTTAAACCCAAATCCATCTTCCCCAATACGATTTTCTTTTGGAACTTTAACATCATTAAAATGAAGGGAATGTGTGTCGGAGCCTCGTATTCCCATCTTATTTTCTTTTGGACCGATTGTAAAACCCTCCAATCCTTTTTCTACGATAAGAACATTTATTCCTTTACTTCCTTTTTCTGGATGAGTTTGTGCAATCACTAAATACACAGAAGCAGTACCTCCGTTTGTAATCCAATTCTTTGTACCATTTAAAAGGTAATGATCACCTTTATCTTCTGCTATAGTTCGTTGAGACGTTGCATCAGACCCCGCTTCCGGCTCTGAAAGACAGAATGCGCCAATAATTTCTCCTGCTGCCAAAGGCTTCAAATATTTCTCTTTCTGTTCTTCCGATCCATATTTCTCTAAGCCAAAACAGACTAAAGAATTATTAACCGAAACAACCACAGAAGCAGATGCATCAATTTTTGATAATTCTTCCATAGCCAGAACATAGGAAATGGCGTCCAAGCCGGCCCCATTGTATTTTGGGTCAACCATCATACCTAAAAAGCCTAATTCGCCGAGTTTCTTTACTTGTTCTGCAGGAAATAGCTGATGTTCATCGCGTTCTATAACGCCAGGTTTCAATTCCGTCTCAGCAAAATCACGAGCCGCATCGCGGATCATCTTTTGTTCATCACTCAATTCAAAAATCATAAGCCTAATTTTTTTAAATATAATAAATACTATGCATGCATAGTAGTAAAATCAAAAAAACTTATGATTATTCGGTTTTAAACAAAGGGTTTACTTAATTAATCGATTATTATCGTCTGGGAATACTAATAAGGGATTATAAGTCTTTCCCTCTTCCATTGACATATAGGCATAAGAAATAATAATAATCACATCACCAACCTGGGCTAGCCGGGCTGCCGCGCCATTCAAACAAATAACTCCAGATCCACGCTCGCCTTTAATTACGTAAGTTTCAAAACGGGCACCATTGTTATTGTTTACAATTTGCACCTTTTCGTTCGGTATTATATTGGCCGCTTCAATTAAATCTTCATCAATTGTAATACTTCCCACATAATTCAACTCCGCCTGAGTAACACGCGCGCGATGAATCTTCGATTTCATTACCTCAATAATCATGTTGCAAATTTACTAAAAATTTAAGAATTCATTTGAGTATAGATCATTTGTTAATTTCAATTAACATATTGTCTATCAAACGTACACCATCTACCCATGCTGCAACCAATGCAATTACCGTGCTATTTACTTCACAAGCAACTACCGGTTCCAAGTTATTCGGATTACAAATTTCAAAATACTCAAGCTCCAATCCTTCACTTTCTTTCAGCATCTGAAAAGCGTTCCTTTTAACTTCCTGAATCGTCCGGCTTGTTATGTTTTCCCTTAGGTACGCTAAACTTCTATAAATGGATAAAGCCTGTTGCCGTCCTATAGCAGATAAACGGATGTTTCTTGAACTCATCGCTAAACCATCTTCTTCCCTAACCGTTGAACATAGTTTCAACTCAACTGGAATATGGAGCATTTCAATCATTTTTTTAATTACCAAATACTGCTGATAATCTTTCTGACCAAAACCAGCAACATCCGGCTTAATAATATCGAAAAGTTTTTTGACAATTTGAGTAACGCCTTGGTAATGCCCTTCTCGGAATGCCCCTTCTAATATAGAATCCAATTTTTCAAGATCAATATGCCACTCTTCACCTTCAGCATACATTTCATCTACCGAGGGCATAAATAACACATCACATTCCGCTTGTTTCAATTTTTCAATATCTGCATCTTTAGGGCGGGGGTATTTCTTTAAGTCTTCAAGGTTATTAAATTGCGTTGGGTTCACAAATATACTACATACCTGAACATCGCTATACTCTTTAATAAAGTTTAACAAAGACAAATGACCTTGGTGGAGAGCACCCATTGTGGGCACCAGGCCAATACGCTTACCGCCTTTCCTTAAACCTGAAAGATGAGCATCTAAATCTTTTTTTGTATTAAATATAAGCACAGCGTTAAGATTAAAAAAATACCGCCAAAAGTGATAAATCCAATTGGTATTACAAAGCATTTTTTGTAATTCATTGATAAATTGACAGATAATGCTTATCTTTGCAGAACCTATTAGGCAAATTCTACTTAACAGAAACAAATACAAATAAATTATTGGAGATGGCAAAAACAAAGATCTTGTTTATTACACACGAAATGTCGCCTTTCCTTGAACTAAGCAAAATTTCAGAAATAACACGTCAATTACCACAGGCAATGCAAGAAAAAGGATACGAAATCCGTATTCTTATGCCTCGTTTTGGCACAATCAATGAGCGTAGAAATAGGCTTCATGAAGTTATCCGCTTATCAGGAATGAACATTGTTGTGAATAATAACGATAACCCTTTAATTATTAAAGTGGCTTCTATACCTGCGGCTCGTATGCAGGTTTACTTCTTGGATAATGATGAATACTTTCACCGTAAGCAAATATTCAACGATAAAGCCGGAAAATTCTTTTCCGATAATGACGAAAGAACCGTTTTCTTTTGTAAAGGTGCATTAGAAACAGTAAAAAAACTAGGATGGTCGCCAGATGTGGTTCATTGCCATGGATGGATGAGCGCGTTAATACCTGCATACCTTAAAACTTCTTACAAAAACGACCCTACCTATAAAGATTCAAAAGTAATTTACTCTTTATACAATGATTCTTTTCCAGAGAATTTAGGAGATGATTTTACTAAAAAAGCTTTAACCGCTTCCATGAAAGAAAGCGATGTTGAAGGCTATAAAGGTGGAGATTACCTAAGCCTGTATAAAGGAGCAATTGGTTATTCGGATGCCTTGGTATTAGCAGAAGAAAACATTCATGAAGATTTGTTAAAAATTGTTAAAAATGCAGAGATTCCGGTTATTGATGCACAAAATGATACGGATTTCGAAAATTATTGCAACCTTTACGAACAATTTGCGAGTGAAGAACTCGAAACTGTATAATTGTCGTTTAGCTTTCAATATTAACATATGAAATATTATTTTCGAGACTTATTAACCATGTTGATAGGTCTCTTTATTTTAAGTGGTTGTGATAACCCTTCAAAAGTAGGCTTAGATGTTGATCCCGGAGATCAAATATATGGTTCCCTTATCGATACTTTACAAATCCGTGCGATAACTATTAAAGAAGACAGCATATCAACAAGAAATGCGGCTCAACTCCCTTTAGGTTATTTAAAAGATCCGGTAATTGGTGAAAGCAGTGCAGATATTCAATTTGCACTTCAAAATTTAACAACTGGCGATTCCAGAATTCCAACGAATGCCAATATAGATTCCGCTATTATGGTTGTTAGTTACGGTCAGGATTTCTTTGGCGACTCACTTGCTTCCACTACGGTTGAAGTTAAACAATTGAGCACACCCTATGAAATAGGCAAGGATTATCCAAGTAATGCAACCTGGAGTGTTGATCCGGAATTATTTGGAAGCAAGACAGTCAGCAGATTTGCATATCGCGATAGTGTCAAAATCAATACCATTATTGATTCTAAAGATACAACGTTAAGAGTCGCACCGCAATTAAGGCTTCCGTTAGATGCAAATAAAATTAAATTACTTTTTGACGGCAATATTGATTCAACCAAATTCGCAGATCACGATTTTTATCATAAACGTGTTAAAGGGTTTCAGATCAGTGTTAACAAAGCAGCTCAAGCTGGCGTTGGTAATTTAATCCATTTGGCCATCAATACGGAACAAAATGGCTTGTTCGTATATTATAAGACTCCAGATACTACTGCACAAAAAATTAAATTTTATCCCATTAGCACTACCAATGCGTCGGCAGCTGTCGCTCATACGTATTCTGCAGAAGTCCAAGCTCAGCTTGATAACCCTACAGGAGATTTTGAAACCGTTTATACTCAATCGCCGGCAGGTTTACGTGTTAAACTATCGTTACCAACGCTATCCTATTTAAAAAGCAGTGAACTAATCATCAATAAAGCAGAATTGGTTATTTATACTGATGAAGAAGCAACGGGCACCTCATTTACAAAACAGGCGCCACGGCTAACCTTATACCGCGAAGATATCGCTGGTAAACGCACACCGGTTCCAGATGGTGATACGCGTGCCAATATCAGTGACCCAAGAAGCTTCGGTCTGTCTTTCGGAGGAAAATATGACAAGGAAAAAAAGCGTTATGTATTCGCCCTCACTTCTTACATACAAGATTTACTTCTTTCAAAGATAGACAACAGTACGTTTTACATTGCTCCAGCTTCAAATGCGGAGGCAACTATTGTTCCTTATTTACCTAGTGTTAATGCCGGATCAAGAGCTATTCTGGGTAGTAATAGTAACACGAATTATAAAATGAAACTCAATGTTTATTACAGCCAATCAAAGTAAGAACCTGTATTAATTCTTATATTTTTTACATACATTATAAAAGTCGGATTTTTTTCCGACTTTTATTTTTTTAAACGAAATTTATGTGTGGAATTGTAGGATATATAGGATCCAAAGAAGCTTGGCCAATAATCATTAAAGGGCTAAAACGATTAGAATATAGAGGCTACGATAGCTCAGGAATCGCTCTTGTAGATAAAGAAATAAAGTCTTTTAAGAAAACCGGAAAGGTATCAGCACTGGAAGACTTCGCTGCAGGCAAAGACTTAAGCGGAACAGTAGGAATAGGTCATACGCGCTGGGCAACGCATGGAGAACCCTCCGATATAAACGCGCATCCACATTCTTCAGGCAATGGGCGTTTGGCTATCGTTCATAATGGTATTATTGAAAATTACGCGAATCTAAAAGAGACCCTAATTGGTAGCGGCCATACTTTTAAAAGTGATACAGATACCGAGGTACTTATCCATTTAATCGAACAAATTCAGGAAGAAGAACAATGTGACCTTACCGAGGCAGTGCGCCTGGCATTAACGCAGGTTATTGGCGCATATGCCATTGTCCTTTTAGATAAGGACCAACCCGAACAACTTGTTGCTGCACGAAAAGGCAGTCCAATGGTTA
>Ga0160445_100515_pt1 | contig 18895 bp, 10 predicted proteins | sample HID1972M_E1MG_FD_108215 | JGI IMG/M metagenome (GOLD analysis project Ga0160445, IMG submission 108215) | Enriched pill bug-associated microbial communities from UW Madison campus, WI, USA - HID1972M_E1 MG | ecosystem: Host-associated > Arthropoda: Insects > Digestive system > Unclassified ... | reverse complement strand
TCAATGACATGTTCCTTCCACTTTTCCTTATTACCTGGGTTTTCGAGCCAACGAATATTCTCTCCAAACCAGCCTCCTGTTATAAAATCCATTTTCCCATCACCGTTCACATCCAATGGGATAGTTGAAAAATCATCCCAATATTCACCTATTCTTTTTATTTCAGCTATAAAATTCCGTTGAACAAACTCGGGGCCTTCATACCAGAATTCGCCCGATATAATGTCCAGGTGCCCATCACCATTGACATCAAAAACGCCTGCTGATTCGTACGTTTCAGAAGCGATCATCTTTTTAGTAAAATGCAATGGTGCAATAGGTGATTTCTTCTCTTCTACTTGCGCATAAAGCGTTAGCGAACAAAAAACGAATACAGGCGAATAGAAAATAGATTTATGTATCATGGGCTGGCTATCAAGTTATTGTTAATTCATTGAATGCCTTTAATCTAGTTTAATGCGAGAATTTCGATACTCCACTTTCATTGGTGGACCAACATGGATCTGAAAGCCGAGTAAACCATCAAGCCTTTGATTAACGGTATCTTCATCTGTTACATCACTCATTAAAACACCATTGATAAAGTGTTGCAAACGATTGCCTTTAACAATTAAGTGGCATTCATTCCAGTCTTCATTTTTGATTACTGCTTTAAGGGAATCAGAACTTCCTAATGAATCTACAACTACCATGGCTGTCCATGCATTGTTTTTCACTTCACCTTGTTCCGAAGTTGGAATGGCTACCTTTTGCCCTCTATAGGCAAGTGTTGTTCTTCTACGTTCTTCATAGTTTTGACCGGTATAATTATTCATACCATCAATATCTGCCTGATAACCTCTTAATGCAAATGGCACATCCTCAACTTCCTCACTTCGGTAGTTTACACCACTATTTCCATGTGAAGTAATTCTAAATTCTGTTATTAACTCAAAATCGGCCGGTTTACCGTCCTTCCATATAAGAAATGTATTGCTTTTTAAAGGAGGAGTAGATGGAGTAGTTTCTCCAACAAGAATGCCATTATCCATTCTCCAGTATGTTGTATCCCCTTCCCAACCATTCAGTGTTTTCCCGTCAAATAGCTGAACGAATCCATCATCCTTATCATCATTATTTATTTTCTCACCCTGGCTTGTTGAATTGCAGCCGTTAACAATTAAAAATAATGGAAATGCCAAGACAGTATATAAATGAATTGGTAATTTGAAAAAATTGTGCATATTCTAATATGTTATTAATAGTTTTTTATTCTTTCCAGCCATGCTTTTCACGAACTTTTATCATTGTTGATAAAATATCATTCCACGTCTGTTGTTCTGTCATAACTTTATTGGGAAACATACAACCATCCCAACAAATATGTTTGAAAGCCTTAGTTAATTCTCCATTTTCATCGCGTAACCAATAACCTGCATCGTTAACAATATCCAATTTTCCATTAGGATCTAAAGCCAAACAATGGCGACCTGTTTTATCATGAGAACCAGAACCGAAAACAGTACCATCGTTCTGGGCAATATGAAAATCAATTGTCCAAGGACGAAGCGCATTTGTAAGGGTTTTTAATCCTTCTTTCAATGCTTCACGATCTCCCCATTCAAAATCTTCTGGTAGTATTCTATCTTCAGGACTATTATACCCCAAAAGATATAATAAGGTATGCGACATATCAGCCTGAAAACCAAAATTAGGCCGGTCAACTGCTTCAAGTGTTTCAATCATCGCTTTCCAGCTATGCATTCCGCCCCAACAAATCTCTCCTTCAGCAGCTAAACTTTCGCCATATTCGGCTGCCGCATCACATGCCTCCTGAAAAGTTTGCACTATCAACTTGGAATTATTAATTGGATCAAGCGACCAAGCATCGAGATTACTGGCTGAATCTATCCGGACTACGCCGCTTGGACGAATGCCAAGTTCACGCAATTTCTGTCCAAATCGTGCTGATTTACGAACCGTTTCAACAAAGGTAGCTCTCTCTTCTTTATTACCCATGGCTGGCCCTCCCCAAATTGGGGCTACAAGAGACCCAATTTCAAGATTAAAGGAAGATACCTTATCAGCTAATTTTTTAATGCCATCATCACTCATATCAAGATCGATATGCGGATCAAAAAGACCAATATCAACACCATCAAATTTAATTCCATCTACTTCAGCTGCCGCAGTCTTTTCAAGCATTGTATCGAAAGAAATAATCGGTTCAGAATCTGGACCTTTTCCTACAATACCTGGCCAAGTAGCATTGTGCAGCTTTGGATAATTATTCTCATTCATAATAATAAATTTAATTTTTCAACATTCAATTCTATGTTCTATCACTTTATTTCTATTTCTTATAAACCGCATGGTTTTTATCTCCTCCAGCCATTAAATAAGCTATTAAATCCTTAAGCTCATTCTCATTCAAAACATTTATCGTACCTGGAGGCATTATAGAAACTTTGGCTGTTTTTATTTCTTTTACATCATTCTTAGGAACTTCTTTAAGAGTTTGTGGCGCATAAGGATTTTGTGAAATAAAGTATGATTTATCATCTTCATTAGATAATCTACCTAATATGGAAGTACCATCTTTCAAATAATAAATTTTCGAAGCGTATTGATCTGAGATTACTTCACTTGGTTTTATAATTGATTCAAGCATATCTCTTTTAGAAAAGCGAGTACCTAATTGTGTCAAATCAGGTCCAATTGCACCTCCTTCTCCTTGTATAGAATGGCAAGAGCCGCACTGTATCGCAGAAAACAACATTGATCCTTGCTTGAAATCCCTATCTCCAGAATCTTTCTCAACGACAGGAAGAGCGTTCTCCATGGTCCAATTTCTACCCGGTCCCTTAGGCCCCTCACCAGTTCTTGCCAATGACCTGCCATTTTCACTTAGAAGCGAATCGCCTGATAATGTATTATAATGAGCAAACTCAGATTTTGGAACATTTTCTAAAGCCATTTTTCTGGCTTTATCTAAGAAGCCGATAAAGCTATTTCCTCCTTTATACCCGAAAGCATCATAATACCACTTGAAATATTTTTCCCGCATTTCCGGAGTCCATCCTGATTTTGCCTTGCTTAGAACAGTGGCAAAGTATATTTGTTGTGCTGGCGGCGTTTTTGCCAACATATTTGCTATATCTAAACCGTATTGCGGATTTCTAAGAATTAAGTCAGAAGAACTGGTAACCGTTTGCTGATACGTTGAATCATCTTTCGCATCATTAAGCAATGCTAGGGTTTTTTCAACAACGTCTGGAGCATCTAAGTATACCAGAAGTTTGCTTAAGTCTCGGTTAAGTGAATTGGTTGAACCAGGGAAAGATTTATCCAAGTAGCTGATTAATACCTGTCTTTGTTCGTCTGATGGCATTCCCATTCTGGAAATAACTAATTCGTAAGCTCTTAACACATTTATTTTTTTCTCTTCAGAAATCCGATCAATGTTTATTGTCATCAGCTTTTTAAGCATATTTGACTGTAGTGCTGGATGCCCAACTCTAGCTAAAGCGATCATGGACTGTGTTATTGCCTGAATATTATTTTCCTTCCATGCTAGTTTTATCCAAGAGTTAACTGGCTGATGTTCAAGGGCTATACGTGCTGTATACCGAATACGCCTATCATCATGTTTTAAATATGGCCAGATTTCTTGTATCGCTTCAACGTTCGACTTCCGATGATATTGTTCAAGTTCTTTTCTTATTTTCCGCTCTGGTGTCTCCGCAGTAGCGATTACAGCTTTTGGGCTAGTACCTGTAGTATCACGTCCTTTATAATAAACCCGATAAAGATCCGAATCTAACTTTCGCCCACCTGTAAGAAAATACAATGCTCCATCTGGCCCTATTTCACCATCTGTCAAAGGCAATGGCGCTCCTGAAAGGAACTCTTCGGCTTTTGCTTTATAAGAGGCTCCATCAGGTTCAATCTGAATAAAATAAATAATTCCAAAACTCCAGTCAAACCCTAATAAACCTTTTCTATATTTTTCCGGAAAATCTGCCTTTCCAGCATATATCAGATTGGTAGGTGATCCTTGCCCAATATTAATTATGGCAGGAAGATTATCAGGATACTCTGGGGACCATTTACTGTTGCCAGTACGCCATCCAAATTCACTACCGCTTGTTACATGAAGAATACGCGTTGGGCGATACCATGGCATTCCGAAATCCCATTCCATATCCGAATCATATGCAAACATTTCACCTTGGTCATTGAAAGTAAAGTCGAAAGTATTTCTAAACCCTGCGGCAAACAGCTCCCAAGTTTTTCCTACCGAATCGGTTTTAGCTATCCAGCCACCCGGAGCCATGCGATCATTGGCATGTCCTTGGGGATCTTTTATCAAGGGGAACAAATTATCTTCTTTCCAATTAAAGGGAAGATAATAATGATCCATTTTGGGAATATCCGTATGATTTCCCGCAACGACGTAAATTGATTTTCCATCGGGGCCCAAGACCACACTATGCGGCCCATGTTCTCCTTCTCCTTCTAATGAAATTAACTTCGTAATCTTATCAAACTCATCATCATTATCAGTATCCTGCAGTCGATATAAACCACTACTTTTTTCAAACTCATCATTAGGCTTATGGTTTATCATTACATATAAACTATTAAATGCCCATAATAATCCTTGAGCATAACCCATTTCTACTTTTGCTTTAGAAGTATCACTTTCTAAGTTCGCATCGTTGGGAAACTTAAGTCTCTCAACTTTTAATTGAAGTGAATCCTCCCCAATAGACGGGAGTTTTAAACGGTATAATGCACCATACTGATCTGATGCAATCATTCTCCCTTTATCGTCAAATGTCATTGAAACCCATGACCCATTTTCATTTTCAGAAGGGCTATAAATATGTTCGACAACAAAATCAGATGGCAGAGTGAATTTTTCAACTTTTGGATCTAGTACTGTTTCCTTTTCTTCTGGTTCTCGATTACACGATCCTAATACTAAAGTAAAAAAGATCGCAATTAAAATAGTGATTTGCTTAAGGTAAATTTGCATAATTAGAGTTAATTCAGTTGTGATTCGGTTTTGAAAGGTTAATATACAATAAATCTTATTATTACCAACCTTGATTTTGATCAAACCCATTTAAACGCACTTCTCTTTCCGGAATAGGGAATAGTAATTTAAACGCTTGTATGTTGTAAGATGCACTGCTCAAGCGAGATAATCTTTGCTTTTCTTCAGCTCCATGTTGAGTCATTACTTCTATAGCTTTATCAGTACGTAGTAATTGAAACCAACGATTGTTCTCAAAAGCTAATTCCACTCTTTCTTCATGGTAAACAGCTTCTCTAAAATCATTCTGACTTAATCCAGACAATGGAGCTAAATTTGCACGTTCTCTCACCGGGTTAATATATTTATATGGATCGCCTGATCCTAATTCGTTAGTAGCTTCCGCTAACATTAACAACACATAGGAATAACGATATACTGGCCAGTTTTCGTTTGCACGACCATCTTCTGTGAATGGCGGATGGTAATATTTCTTAATAAAAGGAATTTTACCGCCAAAAGCTTTAGATTCTTCAAAAGAAGCATTAGAGGGGTCACTAAACATTTGTATTGACTCATCTTTACGAAGATCTCCATCCTCATATGCATTAACAATACTTGGAGTTGGAATATTACTTCCTCCTAAATTGCCACTGTAACCGGTTAATTGAACTTTTGCATTGCGAGGGCCGAACATAAAGATAAAATTACTAGGCTCTGATTGAATTCCAGCATCAAATTGAATTGAAAATACAGATTCTGAATTATTTTTAGTTGCAGGATTAAAATTATCACCATACTTAGGAACCAGCATATAATTCATGGTAAGAACTTGCTCTAAATTGGAAATGGCCGAATTATAGTCCTTTAGCGTTAAATACACTTCTCCTAAAAGAGTAAGTGCAGCACCCTTTGTTGCTCTTCCGATATCATTGCCTTCGTAACTTACCGGAAGCGTTTCAGCTGCATCTTTTGCATCAGCAATAATTTGATCATAAACCTCTTGTACACTGGCACGGCCTTCACTGAAAGAGCCTTCAGGGTCTTTGATTTCACTTAGTATTAGAGGTACTGGACCAAAAAGACGTACTAAATAAAAATATTGTAAAGCACGAAGAAATTTTGCTTCGCCTTTGTATCTGTTTTTCACCGCCTCATCCACAAATTCAACCGGCTCAATTCTATCTATGATAACATTTGATTGTTGAATGTTTCGATAAAGCAATTGCCATGAAGTATTTACATAATTATTTGTTGAAGTAATCAAAAACTCATCAATCTCTTCTCTTTGTTGAGCGCCACGATCACTTTCGTCAAACTGATAATTCGTATTGTCTGCTCTCATTTCTGTTAACGCCCAAAAAGAATCGCCCGTATAAATTTCTTGAAGGGATCCATAGGCGCCATTTACAGCTCTAAGAATTTGTCCTTCATTTTCATAATAGGTTGCATCACTAGAAAAAGAATAAGGCTTTACATCCAATAATTTATTACATGACGTTAAACCGACAAGTAAAAATGCCATTATATAAATTCTATTTTTCATCTTTATGTTGATTTAAATAAGTTAAAAAGTAAAGTTAGTACCTAATGTAAATATGCGAGGAACTGGATAGTTTGAGTAATCAATTCCTGGTACAAGTGCACCTTGATCCTCTCTATTGTAATTTGTTGCTTCAGGATTACCACTATAGTTGGTAATTAAGAACGCGTTCTGAACAGTTCCGTAAAATCTTACACTTTGAATAAATTTACTTCCAGATGTTGGCAGATTATAACCTATTGTTATATTCTTTATCCAGGCATAATCAGTTTTTTCAACTGAATACGAATGCGTATCCCGGAACATTACTCTACCTCTACCACTGCCATTTGTCGTAGGGACCCTGCCATTTCCCGGCTGATCTTCAGATCTCCATCGGTCAGCAACTTCCTTTCGTACATTAAATACACCATCAATATTTCCGGTATAGTAATTTGTAGCCCGAACCATATCTGCTCCCATTGAACCAACAACCAATACTCTTAGATCGAAATTTTTATAATTGAATGTATTAGTTAAGCCCCAGGTAAAATCAGGATACGGATTACCAATTACGTCAAAATCTTGAAAAGGTGTAATTTCTCCATCACCATTAACATCCCTGAATCGCATATTTCCTGGAATAGCTCCGGGAAAATTTGGATACTTATCCAGATCTGCCTGATTTTGGTAAATACCTTCAACTACATATCCATAAAGCATTCCAACCGGGTGCCCAATTTGGGTAATATTTGTTGGGTTTCCTTCGCTGCTAGACCCTGAATAAATAGGATCATCACTTCGGCCAAGTGCAATTACTTTATTCCTATTAAAGGTAATATTGAAATTTGTGCTCCAACCAAAGTTATCAGAAACTATATTCTGAGAATTAATACCAAGCTCGACACCTCTATTTCGCACATCTCCCCGATTTTCAGTTACAGTACCAAAACCGGAAGATTGAGGAATTTCTACGTTTAACAATAAATCCTGTGTATTTCTATTATAAAAATCGGCACTTAGACTTAAACGATTATTTAAAATGGCAAAATCTAATCCGATATTTAATTCACGCATTTTTTCCCAACCTAAGTTAGGGTTTCCTAAAGTATTCATTACACGCCCACTAGCCAATGTGCCATTGAAAACATAATCCCGAGTGCCAATATTGCTCATATATGAATAATTACCGATATTAAAATTACCAGTAAATCCATAAGACGCTCTTAATTTTAATTCATTAATCCAAGTTGTATTTTTTAGAAAATTTTCCTCCGATAATCTCCATCCTAGTGCCAGTGAAGGAAAAGTACCCCAGCGATTGTTTGAACCAAAACGGGAAGAGCCATCTGTTCTAACGGTAGCCGTTACCAAATATTTGCTTAAATAAGAATAATTAACTCTGGCAAGATAAGAAATTAGAGACCAGTCGCTCTTATCTATTGCGCCCACCGTTATTCTAGCTGCTGCATTCAAGGTCTGAATATCATCATCTGGAAATTGTGATCCATCGAATCTAAGTTGATCAACTTTTTGTGATTGAACTGTAAAACCTAACAATCCGGAAAAAGAGTGCCCGTTGTCAGTAGTGATATCATAATTTAAGGTGTTTTCATTTAACCAGTTTAAATACTTTGCCCGTCCGTTATTTCCACTTGGAACAGAAAGTCCTGGAGCATTTTGATTAGGTATAGTAGAAGGTCTGAAATATTCAGAATTACTATCTTCAAAATCAACATTAAAAGTTGACTTAAATTTTAAGTTTTCCACAATTTCATATTCTCCGTAAACATTCGTTAATATCCTTGTTCTATTTGATTTATCTACCCTGTCATTCAAATACATTACCGGATTGGGGTTTCCAAAAGTTCCAGGTGATTCTATATAAGGATTGTAACTGCCATCTTCGTTATAAACAGAAGGAATAGGACTGGTAATATCAAAAAACTCGTCTCTACCTTGTCCTCTTACTCCACCTTTTGTAAAAGACATTGTAGGGGCTAAATTAACACCAACCCTGAATCGATCTGTAATATTGGCATCTACATTTGTACGTAACGAAAATCGCTCAAAACCAGTATTAAGCATGACCCCTTCTTGATTTAAGTAGCCAAGAGAAGTATAGGTCTTAATTTTATCACTTCCTCCCGTAATGCTTAAATTGATGTCAGACATAGGCGCAACTCGTGTCACTTCATCAAACCAGTCTGTACCTTTTCCAATTAATTCTGGATTTCTATAGATTTCTGGGATTTCATCCAACGAAGGTTCTCTTCCCTCTTCAAACCGTATTTTATCCATTAAGGCTTCCTTTCTAAATTGGGCGAACTCTTGTCCGTTCATTAAATCAGGTCTACCCTTTTGAGGAACTTCTTGTAATCCTGTATTCGCAGATAGTTGTATTTGAGGTTTCCCACTTGTTCCTCTTTTAGTTGTAATCATGACTACCCCATTAGCTCCTCTAGACCCGTAGATTGCAGTAGCAGAAGCATCCTTTAATATTGTCATTGATTCAATATCTTGTGGATTTATAGCGCTCATTGGATTAGATTGCTGACTTGAAGATGAAGGAACAGGAAAGCCATCTATTACATATAAGGGATCACTTCCGGCACCAACAGCACCTATACCTCTTATTTGAATCTTCGGCCCCCCACCAGGAATACCATTCGACGTGCTTACCTTCACTCCAGATACCTGTCCGGAAAGCGCTTGATCAGGACTTGATATTGCCTGGCCGCGCACATTTGACATTGCAATTGGAGCTACTGAACCTGTAACGTCTTTTCTTGATTGGCTACCATAACCAACAACAACCACTTCTTCTAAGTTTTCTGATTCGGCAACAAGAGATACGTTGATTGTTTGGCTATCTCCAACAGTTATTTCCTTTTCTAAATAACCGATACTGCGAAAAACAAGGACGGTTCCTTTTGCCGCTTCTATAGAAAAAGCACCCGATTGATTGGTTACAGCACCTTTATCTGTGTTCTTAACAAAAACCGAGACGCCTGGAAGAGGCCCTGATTCATCAGAAACAACACCGGTGACTGAGGGCTGTTGTGCATAAGCAGTAATGCCAATCATAAGGCTGCATAACAGCATGAGCAGCCTATTGCTAAAAAGTGGATAAAATCGCTTCATATTTATTTGGTTTAATAGTACGATAAATTAGATTTATAAAGCCTACAATGACTATAATGTAAATCTAATTAACCCAAAACTTTCTGGCATCCCGTGCTGTCCTGATAGGCGTCCTGTTCTATCCTCCTTCTCCTTTTAAGCTTCTGAAAAATAGATTATAAATGATTGGTTGACCTTCAATTCAAAAAAGTAATTTATTTTATATGCTATTATTAAGTATTAAGGCAAAGCAAATGCAATATATTTGTTGCTTGATTTCATACCTAATTTTCCACCACCAGCAGCTATGACCACATACTGTTTACCCTTTATTACATACACTGCAGGGGTAGCAAACCCTGCTGCTGGTAAAGAATATTCCCATAATACCTCTCCCGTTTTTTTATTAAAGGCACGTATTTTTTCATCCTGGGTGCCAGCCACAAAAACGAGACCGCCTTTTGTTACAACAGGACCACCATATATTTCTGTACCCGTATTCCTCATTCCAAACTTGTTTAACTCATTGAAATTCCCTAATGGAACTTTCCATAATAAATCCCCGGTATTCAGGTTAACTGCATTCAAGGTACCCCATGGCGGCTTTATTCCTGGATAACCATCCTTGTCCAAAAAACGGTGATAACCATTTATTATGAATTTAGGAATAGAATCTCGGTTACTGGCATGTTTACCCTCAGTTTGTGGAACAGCTTCTTTATCCTTTAAATCAAAAAGATAGATAATGAGTGCTGATTTATCCTGATCAGATAAAAGTGCTTTAAATGAAGGCATCATGTTTCTGCCATTATCTATAATTTGCAAGACAGATTGCTCGTTATATTTATTCTTTAATTGAGTTAAAGCTGGATATGATTTTCCTGCACCTTCTCGATTTGAACCGTGGCAGGAAGCACAATTTTTAGAATAGATAAGCATACCTACTTCTTTTATTGTTGTTCCCTTGTCTTGATTCAATGCAGGATTTGGCACCATTTGCAATCGCCAAGGCAGCTCAGAGTTACTAATATACATAATCTGGGTTTCTGGGTCAACTGCAGCACCTCCCCATTGCCCGCCACCATCAAAGCCCGGGAATATCCAGCTACCTTGCAAACTTGGAGGAATAAATAAACTGCCACTCCGGTATTTATAGAATTGGTTTAATAATTCTTTATGAATTTCAGGAGTTCTATCACTAACATCATCTGGACCAAATATTTGCCTAGCAAAAGGTTCAGGCAAAACAGGGATAGGTTGTGTTGGCCAAGCTTCTTCTCCTTGCAAATCCGATGGAAGCACCGCAGTTTCTTTAATAGGAAAAATAGATTCTCCTGTTACACGGTCAAATATAAAAATATAACCATGTTTTGTTATCTGGGCAATCGCGTCTATGAATTTGCCCTTCTTTCTAACCTTTACAAGATTTGGATTAGCTGATAGGTCTCTATCCCATAAATCATGATGAATAGTCTGAAAGTGCCAGATATACTTTCCAGTACCCGCATCGAGTGCTATTAAGCTGTTAGCGAATAAATTTGAACCTTTGCGTTGCGCGCCATAAAAATCTGGTGTTGCCGAACCAAGAGGTATATAAACAATACCTCGTTCTTCATCTAATGCCATTCCGGCCCAATTATTCGCTGCTCCAACTCGTTTCCAAGCATTCTTATCTTCCCATGTTTCATATCCTAGTTCACCTGGTTGAGGAATTGTATGAAAAATCCAACGTCGCTCGCCACTACGTACATCAAAGGCTCTTATATGTCCCGGGGCAGCATCTATTCCTTCAGAAACTCTCATTCCGGTAATCAACAAATCTTTATAGATAATTGGAGCTGCATTCCCTGCTACATACGAATTTTCGAAATGCCCATCAAGATTTTCACGTAAGTCAATAAAACCCTGTTTTCCAAAGTTTTTAATAAGACTTCCTGTAGAAGCATCGACTGCATAAAGTTTGGGGCCAGTTGAATAGAAAATTCGACCTTCTTTTTTCTCATTTGCCCAATAAGAGATACCACGAACAGATCCGCGAGAAGATGGGTCAGGAGCTTCAAAAATCCATTTCTCTTTTCCATTTTCTGCATTCAGTGCAAATAAATTTTGATTAGGGGACACTCCGTAAAGTACACCATCTATAATAACAGGTGTTGTGGGAATGGTAGAACCTGGTTTAATACTATCGCCTGTATCATATTCCCAGGCCTTCTCCAAAAGCGCTATATTATTTAGGTTAATATCCTGACTTTCAGAGTACCGAATTCCTTCGTTAGTTCCTGTAGATGTACGCCATTCTTCGTACTGATTATTGGCACAGCCCATGATTAGAGTCAATAAAGTAAGAAAGCAATTACTCCAAACCAATTGACCTAAAATTTTCATTTGAACTTTAATTTGAGATAATATGAATCGTATCGAGTCTACAAACAAACCGCTGATCCGATTCTAGTCTAATACGACTCTAATAATTTATTATATAACAAGGTACTTTATCTGATCCATTATCAAGGGGAGATTTCAACTACAGCAATAACCGGTAGATGGTCTGAGTAGTATCTTCCTTCTTGTTGATCGGTAAGCGTAGCATGTTGTAATACGTTTACTTTTTTATTGACAAAAATATAATCGATTCTAGCTCTTATTGGTTTAGTACTTACTGCAAATCCTCCAGCAGTATTTATTGGTCCATAATGGGGTATTGTTGAAATATCTAAAGCGTCCTTTAATACATTATTACCAATCATATTTTTATAGGCAACAGATGAAGGTTGTGAGTTAAAATCTCCCGTTACAATTACAGGTAGTTTTAATGTTATCGAATCTATTTGCTTACGCAGAATTTCAGCACTTTTCTGTCTTGCGACTTCACCCATATGATCAAAATGTGTATTGAAGAAGAAAAATTCAACCCCTGTTTTCTTATCTCGGAATTTGCACCATGAAGCAATTCTTGGATACATCGCATCCCAGCTCTTGCTTTCTTTCACATAAGGCGTTTCAGAATACCAAAAAGAGCCGGAATCAAGTAACAGATATTTATCAGTACGATAAAAAATAGGAGTAAATTCTCCATTAGCACCCGACATCCTTGGAACACCATACCATTTATATTCTGGTAGTCTTTTCTCTAAATCTGTAATTTGCACCAAAAAAGCTTCCTGTAAACCAACAATATCAGCTTGATGATATTGTATCAACGCAGCAACATTATCTTTCCTGTTTTCCCAAATATTTATACTATCAATTGAATTTTTATAACGGATATTATAAGTCATTACACGCGTTTCCTGAATGGGTTGCGCAAAGGTTTCTTGGGTTAGAATAATAGCTAAACCAAATATAAGATACTGAAACCCCGAAAATTTGATTAAAGACCTCATGTGGATCGATTTGTTGTTTATAACTGATCAATAAATTTATTAATAATATTGATTAATCCCTATAAACAGGAAAGCTATTAATAAAATTCAATAGTGAATGCGGCTAAACGGTTTTTTATTTTTCATTTGTACTATTATTTATTATTCTCAATTTAAGATGAGATGGATTTTTCCGATCAACGTAAATTCGATGGGTTTCTTTTTTAAAATCTTTGTCATCGGCCTCATAAATATTGATAAATTGCTGTGGATTTCTATCCACCAGCGGAAACCAGGAGCTTTGTATTTGAACCATTATTTTATGGCCTTTTAGAAAGGTATGAGAAGCATCCTGCATATCGAATTCTACTTCTGAAATTTTATTAGGCACCAATGCCTCTGGATCAGAAAAACTATTTCTGAATTTCGAACGCATGACCTCTCCTCTTACCATTAGTTGGTAACCTCCCATTTTATTCGAACTAGTATTGGGGTAAACGTCGATCAACTTTACAACAAAATCCGCATCGGTACCAGTGGTTGAAACAAATAAGTCAGCTATAATATTTCCTGCAATGGTTACATTTTCTTTTAATGTATCTGTTTCAAAAACCAACACATCTGTCCTTGTCGATGCAAACCCCTGATCTTCAACCATAAATTCATGTCCTCTAAAAAGTCTGATTTCAGAAGAATAAGGAACAGGTTTATTCGGATCACTTACATATTCTTCAGACATTTCCTCGTTATAAACGGGTTTATCAAAAGACAACTTCCCCCCTGCCTGCAAATAGAGATTTTTTTGTTCCGCTTCTTTGGGAGGCCAGTTTGTATATTTTCTCCATTGATTTAAGCCCGTTTCAAAGATATATGCTTTTGGTAATTCCGGATTTTCAGTTCCTTTTAAATAATGCATAAAAAATGGAAATTCAATTTCCTTACGGTAAAATTCAGCTGTCTTTTCTTTAAATCCGATCATTTCCAAAGAATCGCCCGCTCCTCTTGTCCAGGAACCATGTCTCCAAGGACCCATTATCAGATAATTTTCGTTTACCGGACCAGCTTCTTCCAATGCCGCAAAAGTTTTTAGAGGACCATACAAATCTTCCTGATCAAACCAACCTCCAACGGTTAATATAGCTGGTTTTATTTTTTTTAAGTATTGAAGTGGATTTCTTGCTTTCCAGAAGTCGTCATAATTGGGATGCGACATCATATCGTTCCATAAAATATTTTTTTTCTTTAATAGCGTATTGAAATTTTTCAAAGCTCCGGTCCTTAAATAAAAATCGTAACCATCAGGTGTGCCATAATTATAGAAACCAGATGCAGAATTTGTTGTAATGGAATCCCGATATTGTCCGTAGGAAGACAGAAAGGAGAAACTGCCCATTAGAAAGAAAGCACCATTATGATGTCTATCATCGCCCATAAACCAATCCGTTACAGGAGCTTGCGGGGAGGCTGCCTTTACTGCCGGATGAACATCGATGATGGCAGTCGTTGTATAAAATCCTGATGCAGATATGCCCCAAACACCAACTTTTCCATTCGTTTTAATATTCTTCAAAAGCCAATCAATAGTATCGTAAGTGTCTGAACTTTCATCAATATCATCTGGCGATTTTTTATTGGGAATAATTGGCCTGTTAGCAATAAATTCACCCTCAGAAAGGTATCTGCCCCTTACATCCTGATAAACGATAATAAAACCCTCTTTTGCAAATAACATATTTGGCCCAATCGGAACTTTATAATTATCCGCTCCATAGGGCGCTAAACTATATGGTGTTCTTGTAAATAATATAGGATATTGTTTTGTGCTATCATTGGGAATATAGATTGCAGTAAATAAATTCGCCCCATCGCGCATAGGTATATACCTTTCAATTTTTTTATAGCTATTCTGTATATAAAGAGAGTCTTCCTTAGTTTGAGTATAAGCCGGCGTGGCGGCACATAAACTCAATAGATAAACCAATATCAAGCTTTTAAAAAGGCTACGATTTTGACACATCCTGTCCTTTATTTTTTAGGTTTGGCAGACATGGTAAATTCGAGCGTTCCTCCAGCCATAATTTCAGCGTGGGTAATCGTATGCCTATCTAACATTTTGCCGTTTAGAATAGCCTTAGTAACGTACACATTCTTTTCTCCCTGATTTTTTGTCTTTATGATAAAAGTCTTTCCATTCTCCAAATTGATTTGTGCGTTTTTTACCAACGGACTTCCCAAATCATAATCTAAGGATCCTGGAGAAATTGGATAAAAACCCAAAGCACCAAAAATATACCAGGCACTCATCTGCCCACAATCATCATTTCCTCCCAAACCATCCGGTGTTGGTTTATACATTTTATCTAATATCATCCTTACCCGTTCCTGTGTTTTCCAAGGAGCACCGGCGTAATTGTATAAATATGCGACATGATGTGAAGGTTCATTTCCATGAACATAGTTTCCTATAATTCCTTCGCGAGTAATGTCTTCAGTATCTTCAAAAAATTTATCAGGTAAGTGCATGGTAAAAAGCGAATCTAAATGGACTATAAACTGTTTATTTCCTCCTTTTAACGCAATAAGAGCCTTTGGATCCTGCGGAATAAACAAACTGAAATTCCAGGCATTTCCTTCTATAAATCCCTGATTATGCGTACTTAAAACGTCAAAATCTTTTTTAAATAAGCCACTTTCAAATTTGGGCCTCATAAAGCCAATGCTTTTATCGTAAAGGTTTTTCCAGTTCTGCGAACGTACTATATAGGTCTGATAAACTTCATCATTGTCTAGCTTTTTGGCCAATTGGGCAATGCACCAATCATCGTATGCATATTCTAAGGTGGAAGAAACAGAATTACTATTCTTTTCTGCCGGTATATACCCCTTGTCTATGTAATCTCCTATTCCTTCATAGTCTCTTCTATTCGAAGTAGCGATACAAGCTTCAAGTGCCCGCTTTGGATCTCCAATATAGGTACCTTTTAAAATAGCATCTGTTATGACTGAAACACTATGATAGCCGCTCATACACCAATTGTCATTTGCATAATGCGACCATATAGGCAACATATGCAAGGTACTCTGATCAAAATGAGCTAACATCGATTCAACCATATCGGCATTGCGCTGTGGTTGAATAAGATTGAAATAAGGATGTAGAGCACGATAGGTATCCCATAAAGAAAAGGTGGTATAATTAGTAAACCCGTCAGCTCGATGCACACCCTGGTCTAAGCCTTTATACTCATTATTGGTATCCATATACACAGTTGGGCCTAAAAATGTATGGTACATGGCGGTATAGAAATTCACTTTATCATCTTCCGTCAATGTTTCTATATCGATTTTTTTGAGTTCTTGATTCCATTTTTCCTGCCCTTCTTTTTTAATCCGGTCAAAATCCCAGCCTTCAACTTCCGCTTGCATATTTTGCAGAGCATTTTCCTGACTTACGGGTGAGATTGCAAACTTTACCTTTACTTTCTCATTTTCCTCCGTTTCAAAATCAAAATGCATTTTGATTTCTCTTCCTGCTATCTCTGGAAAGTTTTCATTTTGGTTGAATTTTGCCCAAAAACCTTTATAAGCAGTTACTTTGTCATACTTCTTTTGCCCATACTGTTTGAAAGGCTTAGAGAATTCCATTGCAAAATAGACCGTCCTTGTTCTTGCCCATCCACTGGTCTGTCTATATCCGGTAACCAAGGAATCATTTATCACCCTTAAATAGGTCCAAACATTTTTACCATCATAATTATATATTCCAGCTGTCAAATCCAAAATAATATGCGAACTATCACTCTTTGGAAATGTATATTGATGGAAACCTACTCGTTCGCTGCTGGTAAGCTCTGCTACAATATTATAGTCATCTAACTTTACCTTATAATAATTAGCTTCTACTACTTCATTTTCATGAGAGTACATGGATCGGTATCCATTTTTTGTATCACTAGCTATTCCTGGATTCAATTGAATTTTGCCTACGGTGGGCATCATTAGAAAGTCTCCCAAATCGGAATGCCCCGTACCACTAAAATGGGTATGGCTAAAGCCAACAATGCTTTTATCTTCATATTGATAACCTGCACAATAACGATATACATCTTTATTATATTTCCCGTCTACCTCATATACAAGCGTATCCGTTTCCGGACTTAATTGTATGGCTCCAAAAGGGACCGTAGCTCCTGGAAAAGTATGTCCCATCTTTGCAGTCCCTATTAATGGATTTATATATTGATAAGGTTCTTGCTGCGCATACAACATACTAACAGACAGCAAAATCAACCAAATACAGCTTTTCATAAATTTCATAAGCATAGTTTAGGATTCAATTAGTCAAATTTAACCTGAGTAGAATTGGCTTGAAAAAATTCTTCATTATTTGCTTTTCCATTTATCTCAGTTCCTACAAAACTAACATTATTCACCTGATCTAATACAACCGCCTTTCTAAAGTCTTCTTTTTCAGAAATGAAATTAGATTCCTTAAAATGAATATCTTTTGCATGTCTAATAAATACAGCCCAGGATGGAAGCTCTTTGAACATTGAAAAATCAGGATACTTTGCTGGTATTTCAGGTATCAGACCCAATGACTCAAGAGGTACGTTCGCATAATGACGATTGGCTCCTCCTCCATGTTTAATCACAATTTTATCAAACCAAACCGATGAGACCAATGCGTCTTTCAGTCCAGCTATAATAATTGCAGGTGAAAGATTTCTTGGATTATCCTCTATCGGCCCCTCATATTCATAATTTACATCGGGCTTATTAACTGTGATTTCAGCATATACATTCGAAATTTTTACATTTTCCAAAACACTTTTACGGCCAATATTACGCTCACCAATCCTTAAGAAAATGGCATTACCAGTATTATAGACAGCTAATCCATCAACTTCCACATTTCTTAAAAAACAACCATCCACTGCTTCTAAGGCAATGGCCGAACGAAAGGTATCAAATACAATATTATTGGTAATTTTAACGTTTTCAAACCCTCCCTGTGAAGCTGTTCCAAACTTGATCCCATTTGCACTTGATCTAATTTTATTATTACTGATCAAAACGTTTTTGCAGGATTTTTTCGGATCATGTGATTTTAAACAAATGGCATCATCGCTAGCATCTACGTAAGAATTAGTAACCTTTACATCTTCACAGTCTACAATATCAATTCCGTCATTATTCCAAAAAGCCTTGCTATCTACAACAATACTATCGATTTCCATTTTTTTACACTGATCATAGGTCTGCACCCAACTGGCTGCATCTTTAAGTGTTACTCCCTTGATCATAACATTTTCGCACTCCCGTAAATGGACCAACATAGGTCTGTTATCTGCTTCAGTCCGGTCATAACGCAAAGGATCTTTAAATATCCCTTTATGGACTAAATTTACATAATTATTGGCCACTTCCCTTCCTCGTCCATCAATAATTCCCTTACCCGTAATACCAATGTTTTCTTGACCTTTAGCATAAATCATTGATGTCCATCCATATTTATCATAATCGAATGGATTTGTAGAACCCAATAAGACAGCACTTTCTTTTAAATGTAACGTTACATTAGATCGAAGTATTAAGGTTCCTGTTAAGTAACGACCAACTTGAAAAACTAATCTTCCGCCTCCATTTTTGCTAATGTGATCGATGGCAAATTGAATGGATTTGGTATTCATAGTAGTTCCATCAGATCGAATCCCAAATAATGAGGCCGGATAATCTTTTGCAAAAAGAACAAAGGATTGCAAAATAATTAGTATGCTTATAAAAACTCTTTTCATAATCATTCTGATTGTTTTATTTTATGATTATAACTAACTGATATTACAATGATGTCTAAATAAAATGGTT
>Ga0160445_100512_pt1 | contig 18962 bp, 13 predicted proteins | sample HID1972M_E1MG_FD_108215 | JGI IMG/M metagenome (GOLD analysis project Ga0160445, IMG submission 108215) | Enriched pill bug-associated microbial communities from UW Madison campus, WI, USA - HID1972M_E1 MG | ecosystem: Host-associated > Arthropoda: Insects > Digestive system > Unclassified ... | reverse complement strand
GACCGATTGAACTTGCGCGGCAGCGGATGGCGTTCGCGCAAGCGCTCGGGGTACAGGAGCTGCTGTCGCTCGGCACGACGAGTTACAAGAACTTTCCTGACGAGCCGTTAACGGATGAGGAGATGAAGCCGATCAACGACGACTTTGCAGCGAAATTCCGCGAAGTGGGAGAGGAAGCGGGCAAGCGCGGACTCATTGTCACGATCAAGCCCCATACGGGCAATACGGCGACAGCGAGCGTCATTGCTGATACGCTGAGGTCGATCGGTTCCCCGCATGTGAAGGCTTGTTACGATCCTGGCAACGTCCGTTTCTACGAAGGCATCGAGCCTGCCGAGGATTTGCCCTTCATCGCGGCGCAGACCGTCTCGTTCATCGCGAAAGATCACCGCGGCGCGCGGGCCGCGATTGACTTTCCCATTCCCGGAGAGGGGGACGTCAACTTCCCAGCCATGTTCTCCACGCTGTACGAAGCGGAGTTCGCCGGTCCCGTAATCGTGGAACGGCTTGATGGCGCCAACGGAATGTTCGAGGCCGGCAAACCGTTCGTAGCTTTGGAAGAACGGGTGGCGCAGGCGCGTCTCAATCTCGATCGGATGCTGCAAGAGGCGGGTTTCGTTGTTTTTTAAAAATATACCGTTCATCCGATTGTGTGCATTTCTTCGAATAACGATAAGAGGAATACAACATGAGTAACTGTCTCTATGAACCGCCCCGGATATGCATATGATTGAGATACATAATAGGAAAGGGTGACTTGTCGTCGACAAACAAACGATCTATTATTTCTCGAGTACTCATTGGGACAGGGAATGGTATGAGACTTTTCAAGGATTTCGTTTCCGGCTCGTAGAGATGATGAATGAGTTAATCGATGTGATGGAGGATACGCCGGATTTTCAGACCTTCCATTTGGATGGACAGACCGTTGTGCTTGAAGATTTCATGGAAATCGAGCCTGGCAAGCGTGAGCGCTTGGGCCGGTTGATTCAAGAGAGTCGTATTGTCATCGGTCCGTGGTACGTCATGCCTGACGAGTTTCTCGTATCCGGAGAAAGCATTATCCGCAATCTGCTGAAGGGGCGGCAAATTTGTCGGGAATGGGGCGTGGAGCCGTGGAAATACGGATATATTTGCGACACTTTCGGCCATATTGCCCAGCTTCCGCAAATTTTCAAAGGATTTGGAATTCCTTATTCGATTTTGGGGCGCGGCCTCAATGAGCATAGCGTCCCATCGCACTTCCGTTGGGCTTCGCCGGATGGGAGCGAGTGCATCGCTTATAAGCTGTTCGATGATAACTCCTATGGCGCGTTCCTGGTTGTATTGTTGCGTGCGGATGCCCGGAAATCCAATGAAGACGAGACGAAGACTGCAATACGCGAACATGTCGAACGCGAGCTTTCTCGTTCTCCTTACGGAATCGGGTTACTGATGGATAGTCAGGATCATGCCCGGATCCGCCCGGACACCGGCATATATTTGGACATCATCCAAGAGCTGTTCCCGGAAGCGGATGTGAAGCATGTAAATCTAGAGGAGATGGGGCAGCAGCTCGAAGCTTATCGAGACGTTATGCCCGTCAGATCGGGGGAACTGTACGAGCCGGGTAAAAATCCAGGTTCGAACTATGTCATTCCGCATACGTTATCTAGCCGCTATCCGCTTAAGCAGGCTAACGACATATGTCAGGCACTGCTTGAGAAATGGGTTGAGCCGCTTGTTGCGATCGCCACCTTGCGAGGCTTCCATATTTCTCAATCCTATGTGGATATGGCTTATCAATATTTGCTGCTTAACCACCCGCATGATTCCATTTGCGGATGTTCGATCGACGCGGTGCATGAGGATATGAAGTACCGTTATAATCAATCCAAAGAAATCTCGCTGCAAGTGGTAGGGAGTATTCTGGACAAGGAGCTTGAACGATTCGGCAATACGGACGGCGGATCCGGAGGCAATCTCGTTCTGCTGTTAAGGAACCCGCTTGTGTTCCCGCAGCGTCGTGTCGTTACCGTCGATATCGATTTCGAGCCCCAGTACCCGTGTCAATTCCAAGAACCGTTCGGCTACGAGCAGAAGAACAGCTTCCTTATTTTCGATCATCAAGGCCATGAAATACCGTACGGATTGGTCAAGATCAGAAGGAACTACAAGACCTTTGTTCACAATAAAATTGAAAAGGTTGTCGATCGCCATACCGTATCGTTGATGGTTGATCTTCCGGCGATGGGGACCGCCGAATATAAGGTCGTGCCTTCGTCTCAGCCATCCCGTTATTTGGAACGCATGTCAAGGAATCGGAGAGAAACGGAAAATGAATACCTGAAGCTAACGGTTCAGGATAACGGAACAATACGCATTACGGACAAAAGAACAGGCCGGGTTTACGACAATCTATGCAGCTATCTGGACGACGGCGAGATTGGCGACGGCTGGTTTCATGTTTGCCCCGTAGAGGACCGGATGATTGATAGCCAGGGATTTGAGTGCGCGATAGAGACTATAGAAAATGGGCCTTCACGTACCGTATTTCAGGTCAGTCAGACGGTCAGGCTCCCTCGTGAGCTTATTCAGAACAACCAAAGTTTGCAGCGGTCGAACGATGTTGTTCCGGTGCTGATCCGTACTCGGATAGGTCTGTCCCAAGGCGCTGCTTATGTTGATGTGGAGACGACCGTCGACAATCAAGCCCGCGATCACAGGTTCAGATTGGTCATTCCGACCGGTGTAACCGAATCGTCGTATTTTGTAAATCAAGCTTTCGCTTTCGTCCGAAGGCCAACGGGCTTCCGATTGGAAACGCAAAATTGGAAAGAAAGTGATGCAGCGGAAAAGCAGACGGGCGGAATCGTCGGGAAAAGAAGGGATGACGGCACGGGACTGGCATTTATTTCTCCCTTCGGCCTCCATGAATGCGCTGCGCCGGATAATGAGCAGGGTGAAGTGCATGTAACCTTGTTTCGTTCCTTCCAAAAAACCTATTTAACCAACGGGGAAGAGGGCGGACAATTAATCGGGCAGCTTTCGTTCAAATACGCACTGGCGCCCTTAACTGCTGATGTGTCGGATGCAGACTTGGCTCGATTGCAGGATTGTTTGCAGGCAGGCGTGAGGCATGCAACAGTGAAAATAGATGCGGCATACAATCTCTCAGCACCTGCTTCCCATTTCGAATTATCTTCTTCCGACATCCATTTGAGTATCATGAAACGTCCGTAAAATGGCCGTCATAATGAATTGATCGTCCGCTGCGTTAATCTGTCGGATAAGCCGGCAACAGCTTGGCTGCGTTCGTTCATGACGATTGGCGAGGTGGTGACGGCAACATTGCACGAAGAAGCTTTGGAACCGGTCAGCCATGAGCGCGACGGATTTCTGATCAAACTTGCGGCTTGGCAAATCCAGACTTATCGTCTGACACTTGCGTAGGGGGCCTAAAGTATGGCGCGGTATGTGAAGATTAGTACTTGTAATTTTAATTATTGTGCTATCGTACCGGAACAAGGAATTGAATCGGCGATTCAAGCGGTAACTGCATTTCTGGAAAATAAAATTCAGCAGGTTTTGCCGGATCAGCCGGACTTGATTGTACTCCCGGAATGCTGCGATATGCCTGCAGGTTACGGCGGTGAGCGGCTCAAGGCTTATTACCGGCAACGCGCCGACCGTATATTGGACAGCTTGTCCGCTATAGCGAAGCGTAATCGCTGTTATATCGCCTATCCGTCCATCCGTTATTTGGACGATGGGACGTGGCGAAACTCCGTTCGTCTAATCGACCGAGAAGGCAAAGTGACAGGGACTTATAACAAGAATCATCCGGTTATCGTCGAGATGGAGCAGGATGGAATCGTCTGCGGCAGCGAAGCGCCGATCTTCGAATGCGACTTTGGCCGGGTTGCGATCGCGATTTGCTTCGATCTGAACTTTGCTCCGCTGCGTGAGCGTTATGCGAACGAGCAGCCCGATCTGATTCTGTTCCCGTCGATGTTCCACGGCGGCTTCATGCAGCAATACTGGGCGTACGCTTGCCGTTCCTACTTCGTTGGTGCGATAGCCGGCAATTTGCCAAGCGCGATCCTTTCACCGGTTGGCCAACTGCTTCATTCGACATCCAGCTACTACGATTACGTAACGGGTACCGTTAATCTGGATGCTGTAGTCGTGCATCTGGATCTCAATCGTCCGAGACTGGAGAAAATGAAGCAAAAGTACGGTTCGAAGGCAAAGATTATGGATCCCGGTTATGTCGGATCGGTACTTGTCTCATCCGAGACTACGGAATTTACCGCGAATGATCTGGTTGAGGAGTTCGAGTTGGAGAAGTTGGATAATTATTTCTCTCGATCGTTGGCTTATCATCGCAATACGTAAGTAAAGCAAACAAAGAAACCGTAACTTGGGTAGATGGAGCATAGAGCTCCACTCAGCCAAAGTTACGGTTTTTTCTCACAAGTTAACTTCCCGGCAAAGGTACGGTCTCCTCGCTATTCAGATGCAGCCTTCGATACTGCCCGGGCGGCATTCCGGTCATCCGCTTGAACATGCGAATGAAGGAGCTGACGTTCTGATATCCGACTTTCGACGATATTAAATTGATGCTTGTTTCATCGCCGGAGAGCAATTCCTTCGCCTTATGAATGCGGACTTCATTCAAATATTCGCTGAACGTGCAGCCGAAATTTTCCTTGAAGTAAGTGGAAAGATACCCGCCGGATAATTTCAGTTGATCGGCCAGTAAATCCAAAGATATATCTTTGCTATAGTGTTGATTAATATAAGAGGTTACATAATTCACGATAGAATCGTTGCTTTCGCGTTTATTGCGGATGAGGCGGGTGCTTTCGGCAAGAAAACGCGCGAAGAACATCTCATATTGCTCCAGCGTATGGCAATATTTGATCTGCTCGTAAGGCGAATTTTCGTTCAGAATAATGCTGATATCCTGCTGCCCGGCGATCAAGCCTTTGATTACGCGTTCAATGACCTGATTGGCGAATTGCTGGAATTGAAAGGCGGAAGCCGATTTCTTGTGAATCAGATGAAGGGATCGCCGGACAAGTCCGATCAAGTTCGCTTCGTTCCCGTGCTGCAGGTTTTCCCAGAATTCCTTTTCCTGAATGACCGGTTGCACGGATATGTCGAATTCCTTGATCTCGCCGGTGACGATCTGCGTTTCTTCATTCAGCTTGCGGGACTGAATCATGCGCAGCGTCTCCGCGTAATCGATCGGCAGATTCGCGAATTTGCTCTTTTCCGGTTTGACGGCGATCGTCAGGAACCCGTAATCCATATCTTGGTGAAACCATTGCTTCAGATGCGATAGTCTGTCCATCACGTTTTGGAAGCTGCTTTCGAATATAATCGTGCATTGCAGCTCCTTCTCGATGTTCATGGAGATGGACCCAGGGAAATGATCCGCGGCATAGGAGAGCGTCATGGCTTGAAGGTACTTGAATGCCTCATTTTGTTCCGCAGAATCAAATCCGTTAATAAATTTTTCACTGAAATTAAACTGAAACAGACAAATGAAGAAAGGTTCGGCCGGGTCGATGACATTCCGGATATCATCCAGATAAGTTTCTATATTTTTTATTTTTCGCAAATAACCGTACTGCTTCAGGAGCTTATTTTTCGCTGCGATGTCCGAATTGAAATCGCGATTCATTTTATTCAAGTTATGGATCTGTTCGTTGATCAACTTGAATTCAAGAATTTTCGTCGTGACCGGGATAGGTTTGTCAGGGTTTTTGATCGTTTCGATTATTTTCTGGAAAGGATTATTAAATCGGGCGCTTAGGAAAATGGATATCGCCAGGCTGGCAACAATGGATACGATCAGCACCGCTATCAAGACGTAATTGAGCTGGACAATCTTCGAGGCTACGGTTTTGTAAGGGATTGCATTAATATAAGTAAGCCCGGTTGCATTCGATTTCTTGTAGAAATAGTACACGTTGTCTTGCTTAAAGAAGCCTTCCTGCTTGTTGGTTTCCGAATCCATGGAAACGGTTGCAAGACTTTTATCTGAATTATACACGATGTTCCCGTCACGTCCGACAATTTGGAATTTGACTGTGTTCACATAATTATAATTAGTGAACATTTGATCTGCGTTAAGAAATGCGATCATATACACCTGCTTGTCGAGCAGGTTTTGAACGAGCAGGGGGATTGCTTCCACGTCTGGAGACGGAATCTTTCCTTGATTATATTTTTTAAATTCGGCAGCAGGGAAAACGGACAGATGGTACGGAAGATTGAATTGGTTCTTCCAGAAGTTTGCAGGGTATTGGGCGCTGACCAGGAAAGTGGAAAACATTTTATCGAAATCAACGAGGCCGTCTTTGTCCAATAAGTAATCCGACGATTTAAACGCAAGCAGCACATTATCCAAATTAAGCATCTCGTTTGATGCGAGGCTGGCCATCTCTTTATTCATTTGTAAAATAATCTCGTAATTGAGCGTGTCGTTCGTCATATTCTTCAGCAAGTTAATGCGGCTATCCAGAATGATGTTGGTCATGTTTTTGTTAATCAGCTCGATTTGTTTCTCATAGCTGTCGACTGTTTTGTTCAGAATAAAGCGATTGCTTTGGATCAGTTCCTCGTTGATGCTTGTTTTGAAGAAGAGAAAGGAGAGAATATTAAAAGATAACAGGACAACTATGATGATGAGAAAGCTGACCAGAAGTTTGAAGAATAACGAGTTTTTGTCCATAAGCCTTAATGTCTTGATCATTTTGCGTTCCCCCCGTTTCAATTCAATTTACCGTAACCCCTAAAATATACAGTTGTTCAGGTGTAATACATCCGCATACTTAAAGGCAAAGTGTGCCTATCTGCTTCAGGACTCCAAGTATACAATTAACTTATCACAAGCGATTTTAAGTTTCCATATCAAATTCGGGAGGGTAGCGAGGTCTCAAAGCATGATGTAATGTTAACGAAATAACGACATGATGCTTGTGATATTGATGATCTAATTCAGAGGGGGAGAAGCGAATCATGCCAAACAAATCCAGGCGTATTTCAATTATCGGAGTTTCTCTGGTGATGCTGATGTCTGTTATATTCACGGCTTGCAGCAACAACAAGGGGGAGCCGTCGACGGCACCTTCTTCATCCGCGCCTTCCTCGTCTGCGGAACCGAGCCCGTCGTCAAGCGATAGCGGGTCTGCCGCTCCGTCTGCAGGGCTGCCATCCAAGTTCGATCCGCCGATCCAACTTACGACAGCAATGGCTAACTACTCCTATACGAAGTTCAGCGATGGGGAAACGACGGACAACAACGTGTATACGAATTACATTAAAGATACTTACGGGATTGAAGTGAAAGCGATCTGGGACGTGCCGTTCGAACAATACGAGCAGAAGGTAAACCTGATGATCGCTTCCGGGGAAATGCCGGATTTCCTGGCTGTATCGCCATCCCAATTCAAGCAACTATATGATGCCGGATCGATTGCGGATTTAACGGACATTTATGAGAAATACGCTTCGGATCAGACGAGAGAAATTATGGATTTAGCCGGTGCCGAAGTGTTGGAATCCGCGAAGATGAAGGGAAGATTGATGTCCATCCCTTGGACAGGCGTTGCCAAAGAAGGTGTGTCGATCCTGTGGATCCGCAAAGACTGGTTCGAAAAATTCAATCTGTCGGCGCCGCAATCGATGGCTGATGTATTAAAGATTGCCGAGACCTTCGCCACGCAGGACCCCGATGGCAATGGCAAACCGGATACCTTCGGTCTTGGTCTTTACAAGGAATTGAGCGAAAATGCGATGGTCGGTTTTTTGAACGGCTTCCATGCTTATCGCGACATATGGATTAAGGATGCCGACGGCAAACTGGTTAGCGGAGACATTCAGCCGGAAATGAAAACCGCACTAGCTGAATTGCAAGCGCTTTATAAAAATGGATGGATCGATAAGGAGTTCGGCGTAAAGGATATACAGAAGCTGGAGGAAAGCATTGCGAGCGGTAAAGTCGGCATGTTCTTCGGCAATATGGGATCCGCCGCCGCCCCGCTGCAGCAATTGACGCCCGAGAATGAGTGGCTTCCCTTTGCCGTGCCATCGGTCGACAGCGAGCCTGCGAAGCTACAGATCCCGCTAAATATCTTTAACTACTACTGGGTAGTGAACAAGAATGCCAAACATCCGGAAGCAATTTTCCCGATTATCCAAACTTGGCTGGATATGTTCTATTACAATACTTCGGATGAATTATACACCCAGTACAACTATGACAGCGAACAAGATATCGCCCACTGGATGAATGCCCCGATTAAAATTTACAAGAATAAGCGGGCCGAAAATCATCTCGCCGAAATAGAAGTTTTAAACGGCGGCAAAGATAAATCGTCTTTGACGCCGGAACAGCGCAATAATTTGGACGGGATGGAGAAGTATCTGGCCGGGGATAAAAAATATTGGAACGTTTATTACCAGGATGGACCGGAAAGTTCCGGGAAAATAGCTGTAGAGTACCTGGAGAAAGATATGTATCAACCAACGCAATTTACGGGAACACCAACACCTGCAATGCTGCAGAAAAAAGCGAATCTGGATAAAATTCGCGATCAAATGATTTTGAAGGTCATACTTGGCGGATCGCTGGATGAATTCGACAAGTTCGTCGAGCAATGGAAGAAGCTTGGCGGGGACGAAATTACGGCTGAAGTGAATGAATGGTTCGCATCAACGAAGTAGATGAGATGAAGCCGGGAGAGAGACCTTATGGTCTTTCTCTCGTCTCTTGGAGGTGAGCGTTTGCGAAGTCGGTTCAGGTTGGAGCTTCCGCTGCATATGATGCTTCTGCCCGGTGTTATTATCGTATTCATTTATCATTATTTACCTATGGGCGGCATTATTATGGCATTCGAAAATTATGTGCCCACAAAGGGAATGTTTGGTTCTCCCTGGGTAGGGTGGGACAATTTCACTTATTTCTTCAGTTTGCCGGATACGCATCAGGTTATACGCAATACGGTTGTTATCGCCGTGCTCAAAATTGTGTTCGGATTAATTGTAACGATCGGCATGACGCTGCTGTTAAACGAAATTTCGAAGGTATGGTTCAAGCGCTCGGTTCAGACGCTGGTCTATATCCCCCACTTCCTTTCATGGATTATTCTGGGGGGCATTCTAATCGATATGTTGTCTCCATCCGAAGGGATCGTTAATAAAGTTATTACGGGATTGGGTTTCGGTGAAATCTTTTTCCTCGGGGACAATGGCTGGTTTCCGTTTACATTGGTCGTCTCCGATATTTGGAAGGAATTCGGCTTCAGCACGATCGTTTATTTGGCTGCGTTAACGAGCATTAATCCGGCCTTGTATGAATCCGCTGCAATCGACGGGGCTAGTCATTGGAGGAGGATGCTGCATATTACGTTACCGGGAATGCTGCCGATTATTGTTCTAATGGTTACGCTGAGTTTGGGCTCGGTATTAAATGCCGGATTCGAGCAGGTGTACGTACTGCTTAGTCCGCAAGTGTACGAGAGCGGAGATATTATCGATACGATGGTGTACCGCATGGGACTCCAGCAAATGCAGTACAGTGCTGCTACGGCAATTGGATTGTTCAAATCGATTACTTCTTTCCTATTAATAGGTACATCCTATTGGTTGGCCTATCGATTTGCAAATTACCGGATTTTCTAGGGGGAGGTAACACCTTGGTTGAACGCGCAACATGGTCAAGAAAGCTGTTTCTTAATTTCAACTATGCTCTTCTTGCTTTTATTTCTTTCCTGTGTCTGTTTCCAATCGTGCAGATGATCGCCATCTCGTTCAGTTCGGGAACCGCAGTTGCTTCCGGGCGCGTAACGATATTTCCCGTTGAATTTACGACCGACGCCTATCGGTACGTACTGCGCAACAAAGCGTTCATGGATGCGGTATGGGTATCTGTGGAAAGGGTGCTGCTGGGTTGTTCGCTGCAAATGCTGCTGTTGGTATTAATCGCTTATCCGTTATCGAAGGAAGTATCCGCATTCCGTCATCGCACCTTGTACGTGTGGTTTTTTATGATCACGATATTATTTAGCGGAGGATTAGTTCCGACGTATTTAGTCATAAAAAATACAGGGCTGCTCGATTCGATCTGGGCACTTGTCATTCCAGGCGCCGTTCCGGTGTTCAGCGTCGTGTTGATGCTTAATTTCTTCCGGAGTCTACCGAAGGAGATGGGGGAGGCTGCCTTCATCGATGGGGCGGGGCACTGGACGACTTTGATCAAAATCTACATTCCTTTGTCCAAGCCGGGTATTGCCACGTTGTTGCTATTCTCGGTTGTCGGACATTGGAACTCCTGGTTTGACGGCATCATCTATATGAACTCGCCCAGCAATTATCCGCTGCAGAGCTACTTGCAATCGATTGTGCTGATGAAGCAAGATTCGTCCGCATTGTCCGTACTGGATCAATCCATATTGGCCAATCTGTCCGACCGTACATTGAAATCCGCGCAAATCGGCCTGGGTGCTTTTCCTATTCTGCTAGTTTACCCATTCCTGCAGAAGTACTTTATGAAGGGCATCGTGCTAGGTAGCGTGAAAGAATAAAGGAGATAGTTAATAATGACTATTATTCGGCTAGGTATTATTGGTTGTGGAAGCATGGCATCGGACAATCATTCGCAAGGCTTGTTGGAGCTAGCGCAAACCATGAAAGTAACCGCAACCTGTGATTTAATTCTGGAGCAAGCGCAGAATTTGGCTGCCAAGCTTGGCGATGTTATAGCGGTAAAAGATTTTCAAGATTTATTGCCGCATGTTGACGCGGTGCTGATTGCGCTTCCGCATGACCTGCATTATGAGGTCGGAATCGCTTGCTTGAAGGCAGGCAAGCATGTGCTTATGGAGAAGCCGATGGCGAACACGGAAGCGCAGTGCATTGAACTTATGGAGACGGCTGAGAAGGCTAACCTCACGTTAATGAGTGCTTATCCGGTACGCTTCTGGCCGATTATCCGCAAGATGAAAGAAATTGTCGATGCCAAGACTTATGGAGAAGTATTTCAGATGTCGGTGTGGACGGAGCAGTTAACGATACCGCCTGAAGGTCACTGGATACGCTCGGCTGCGCGGCTTGGCGGAGGTCAATTTTTCAGCCATGGGTGCCATTATGTCGATCTTCTGCTCTGGTTTCTGGGAGAGCCTATCAAAGGCGCGCATTTCGGCTCCAATTTAGGCGTGCCATGGATGGAGAAGGAAGGCACAAGTAATGTCGTTATCGAATTCGCTGATGGCGTGATGGGTTATCATATGGGGACTTGGGGCGCTCGAGGTACGCGCCTTGGATATAGCGTTCATATTCATCTCACAAAAGGGATGTTGGAATATCACAGAGGCGAAGGGAAGCTATATTTGCATACGCAGATGAGCGAGGAACGCGCGAACCAGGATACTTCCAGCGTTACAGAAATTTTAATGGAAGAGAAGGATTCAGGCAAACAAACGCAATTCGAGATTCAACATTTTCTCGATTGCATCCTCAATGGAGATAAGCCGTTTACGGACGCCCATTCAACGTTGCAGGGTCTTCGCGTAATTTGGAAATTGTATGAAGCGGAAGAGGACAATACGGTTGCTGATTTGAGAGGTTTGGGATTAGCAATAGCGGCATCGAAATCTATCAGCTGATTAGGTTCAGGGAGGGAACCTTGTTCGGGTTGTGTGAGCTTTGATATTCCCTTAGGTAAGTTTTTCAGAGCGGTCTTCCATGTTATGGGAGACCGTTTATTTGTGTGTGTCACGCGAGGACAAAATTACAATGCTGCAGTCACTTGGAACTCAGAATTAACTTGAGGATTGTGCTCTCCATCAGATAATGTACTTTTTTTCGTATTCTACGGAAAGGCATATAAGTTGGGGAGGTGGTAATATCGCTTTACCTTATGAATTAATTACTATAAATCATGTAGGACACTGTTAAAGTAATTAATTATAAGGAGGTTGAATTGAATGATGTTCAGAGAAATCCGGAACTTGCCTGGTATGATGGTGAAGTTGTTAATCGTCACTTTAGTATTTTCAACAATATTGTCGATTGAAAGCCCTTGGAACGATGATGTGGCGTACGGAAGGACGGCGTTGACGGATATCGACTCCTCCTACGCCAAAAGCGAGATTGAAAGGTTGGTTGATGCTGGTGTTATTTCTGGTTTTGGGGATGGTACTTTTGCACCGGGCAAGCCTATGAGGCGAGGCGAACTGGCTAAGGTCTTGACGATCTTGCTTGGACTTAAGGAGCAGCCGGAAGCAGCCAGCCGTTTTGACGATGTGGCCGAAACCAGCTGGTATCGAGGTTTTATCGGAGCGCTTGTCGATTCCGGCATTACGCGGGGAACTTCAGAATCGATGTTTTCCCCTGGCGTAAATGTAACAAGAGAAGAACTGATTATTTTCTTTATTCGCGCATTCGGTTTAGAAGAGGACGCTAAGCGGTTGCAATTTGATGTGGAATTTACTGACGCTGCCCATATTTCCGACTGGGCGAAACCCTATGTATCTTTTGCCTTTCGTATCGGATTTATTGGGGGCATCGCGAATACGGACGGATCGCTGCGTTTCGAGCCCCGTAAATTTGTAGAACGTCAGGCGGCAGCAAGACTTGCCTATGAATTTAAAGAGAATTTTAGCAAATATATGGAGCAAGCAAATAAAATTACGAAGGGGGATAAAGGACCGACGCCGGCGCCCACTCCGATAACGACAACGGAGCCATCGTCGACTCCAACAACGGAGCCGATTTCAACACCGACACCGCCGCCAAGCAACAAGATCGTCCATGATGGTCAGGCCAATGCAGTGATTATCGTGAATGCTGATGCGGAAAGCCAAATACTCAAAGCTGCTAATACGCTTGCTGATTATGTAAAAAAGTCTACTGGAGCCATACTGCCGATTATGAATGCAGGCAATTTCGCCGCAACGAATCCTGCCAATGATTTGGTTCGGATTTACATTGACCCGACCGATTCTTTCCAAGATGAACACATCGATAGCTTGATGCAGGGATTGAACGGGGATGGATATATTATCCATATGCACGCCAATTCCATTATTATTGCCGGTCCGTCCGTGTGGGGAACGCAAAACGGAGTCTTTGATTTCCTTGAACGATACGTGGGCGTTCGTTGGCTCATGCCCGGGGATGACGGGGAGGAAGTACCGGAAACGAGCAACCTCAGCATTCCGAGAGAGAACATCGCGGAACAGCCGGCATTTAAATTCCGCATGATAAGCCCGCTAGTTGTGAAGCCCGATGAAGGCGGGATGCTACCGCTGCAATATGAGTGGGCGCAAAGAAATCGCGTGCAAGGGGATTATAATGCTCCTCTCGATTTAATGCACAATTTGCACATTCTATTTTCACCCGAAAAGTATGGCATCACACATCCGGAATACTATCCGAACAACACGCCCCCTGCACCGAATGTGACTACAGGTTGGCAGCCTTGCTTCACTGCGGATGGAACCGTTCAAGCTGCTTCGGAATCCATCATACAATATTTTAACGAGAATCCGAATAAAACATCGTATTCGTTAAGCGTGAATGATGTAGGGGGGTTCTGCGAAGCAAATCCGGCCCATCCCAACTTTCCGAACAAGTTCAACTCTATTGGTCTGTTGGACATGTCGGATATTTACTATGGCTGGGTAAATCAAGTCGTCGCAGAGGTATTGAGTGTTCATCCGGATAAATGGTTTGGGTTGCTGGCCTATCAAGAAGTGATGGATCCGCCTTCTTTCTCGTTGAATTCGCGTGTCATTCCCTTTATTACCAAGGATCGGATGGCATGGATCGACGACGAAACGAAAGAGCAAGGACAGAGTCAAATGGAACAATGGAATGCAGTAGCCAATGAACTGGGATGGTATGATTATACGTACGGAACCTTCTACGTGGTGCCGCGCATGTATCAGCATCAGATGGCGGAAAATTATCAATATGCCTATGAGCATCAAGTGAGTTCCATTTATATGGAGATGTACAGTAATTGGGGAGACGGACCTAAACCGTGGGTTACGTCAAAACTTCTGTGGAACCCGAATTTGAATATTGATGATCTGCTGGATGAGTGGTACTCCGGGGCTGTAGGCGAATTAGCGGCTGCAGATCTCAAGGCGTATTATACGTTATGGGAACAAATTTGGACGGAGCGAATGAAAACTTCCGAATGGTTTGAAGTCGCCAAAGGACGAACATTTATGCCGTTTCAGGATTTATCTTATCTGAATGCAGTAACGGATGAAGATATTGCTGAAAGCAGGAGATTACTTGAGTTGGTAGTGGCCAAGGCGGCAACAAACAAGCAAAAAGCACGGGCAAACCTGCTGTTGCAAGCGTTCGAGTATTATGAAGCCTCGGCACTGAGTTATGCGCGGGAGAATACATCGCCGTCAAACGTTAGTGAAGCAATCGCCATACTTGACCATGTCGGAAATACGATTGAAACGAAAATGCAATTGGCGCAAAAACGTTACGACCTATTGGAGCAATTTAAAGAAAATCCTATTCTAATTGATATTCTCCCACCTTACTATTGGTCCGGTTGGAATAAATCCGATTTCTGGAATCTTGTAGATTATATGAAAGGCGAAGCTGAAGGAGGCGGGTTGACCCAGAAGGTGAACGAACTTGCCGCAGATGTTAATCCGTCACAAGTACGGGAATTCGCCCGTTTATTGAAGGAGGCTGAAACAGGAGAATATCCTCTTATTCCGAATTATTCGTTTGAAGACGGAGCGGCAACGTCTCCTCCATGGTCTTATTGGATTCAGACGACGGGGAAAATGGAGCGTGCGGAAGGGGTCGCACACACTGGCAATGCGAGTTTGAAAGTTAGCGGACTAGATGAGGGCGGCCCTGTTATGCTCCTGCCTGTGAAGCCTGGGCCAGCAGCATTCCGCGCCTATTATTTCACGCCCCCAGGAACGGAGTCGAGCGGATCCGTTCAATTGGCTTTTATTATGCAAGATGCTCAAGGTAGAGCGCTGGGGGAGGTTCGCTCCGAACAGAAACCAATTGCCGAAACGTCAGGCAATTGGTCCAGCATTGAATTGCTTGAAGATATTCCTGCTTCCTTAAAGGGTGCGGAAGTGAAGCAGATTCTAGTTATTGTTATTGTAAATGATATTACTGACGGTACAAATTTGTATATCGATGACGTAATGATGTACCAGAACGATGATGTTATCTCGAAGCAGAAGTTTTGGAAGCTGGCTGATTCTGTTGCCGAGGAAGGAGCAAGCGGAGGACCGGTCCGCAATCGGATAACCGAGCTGGCAGAAGGCACGGAGTCTTCGGATGTACGGGAATATGCCCGTCTGCTGCTTAGTATCGTCGATGGAGCGGCGCCAGTGATGGACAATGCATCGTTTGAAACGGGTATTGCCACTGATGTTTCACCCTGGTCACTGGGTTGGATCGAGGGGAGGGGTACCATGGAACGTCATGAGGGATTGGCCCATTCCGGAAATGCCAGCTTGTTAATCAAGGGATTGAGTGGCGGTGGTCCCTTCCAGGTGATTTCGCCTGAAGCGGGAGCTTTTGCGCTGCGAGCTCGCTTCCATGCGCCAGGGGCTGCCTCAACGACAGCGGGGACGATACAACTGGCGATCAATCTGAGAGAGGCCAGTGGAAATGAACTGGGTACGATTATGCGTTCGAATTTCAAACCGATATCGGTCTCAGCCAATGAATGGGTAACTGTCGATATGGCGGGAATCATTCCGGAGAAAATCAAAGGTATCGAGGATAGTGCAGCTTTAGTCGTAGTCGTCGTCAGCAATCTGGAGGAGGAGACCGAGCTCTATCTCGACGATGTTGATTTGTATCAACTGCAACTGCATTGATGGGGACAGACAAAACCTGATTGCGGATTTTAAACAGGCCCGAAAAATGAATCATAAAGAACCGACCTTTCGGAATGGAAGGTCGGTTTCTGTTAGTTGATTGTGCCGTCGATTTTTTTGCATTTGCAAAGATCAATTGAATTAATTGGAATGTTTTCGTATGATTTTGAGATAAGGCGAAAGGAGGTTGGCAGGATGAAGTTTACGACAGTGATTGAGTTGGGAGGCAAAACGGCTACCGGATTCGAGGTGCCGGCCGAAGCGGTAGAGGCGCTTGGGCAAGGAAAGAAACCTGCCGTAAAGGTAACGATTGGCGGGCATACATACCGCAGCACGGTTGCCGTGTACGGAGGGAAGTACATGCTGCCGCTTAGCGCGGAGAACCGGAATGCCGCCGGCGTCGCGGCCGGGGACGAGGTTGATGTCGCACTCGAATTGGATACCGAACCGAGGGAACTGGAAGTGCCGGCCGATTTCGCGGAAGCGCTAGATCGCGTGCCGGCTGCCCGAACGTTTTTCGAAGGACTATCGTATAGCAACAAGCGCCGAATCGTGCTGCAAATCGAAGGGGCGAAGACGGGGGAAACCCGCATTCGTCGTATCGACAAGGCGGTTTTATCGCTGGGAGAAGGCAAGTTATGATAACGATGATCGAAGAACATGTGTTGCGTTGGATCGAGCGGGCGGTTCATCCTGAAGCAAAAATAAAATCGATTGAACGTTTGATGGGCGGAGTGTCGACACCGATCCATCGTGTAATCATTGACGTGCGAGGAGAGGCGCACCGACTCGTGCTGAGGCAATACACGGATGAGGAGTGGCTGGAGAGCGAGCCGGATTTGGCGAAACACGAGGCAGAAAGCTTGCGGAAAGCATCAGGCGCGGCGGATATTGATGCGCCGAACGTCGTTGCTTACGATGAGACGGGAAACGAATGCGGATTGCCGACATTACTGATGACCCATCTGGATGGCCGCGTCGTGCTGGAGCCAGAGGATGTGCGGGCGTGGACGGATCGCATGGCCCGTACGCTAACGCAGCTGCATGTTTGCGCGAGTACGGAGGGCTTCCCGTGGACGTATGGCGCTTACAGCGATGCGGCGAAGTTCGATGCGTCAAGTTGGACGTCCGTTCCGGATCGATGGAAGAGAGCCATTGAGATTCTCCTAGGACCGAGGCCGGCGTTTGTCCCGAGATTTATTCACCGCGATTACCATCCGACGAACCTGCTATGGGTGGATGGGGAGGTCAGCGGCGTCGTCGATTGGGTAAACGGCTGCATCGGCCCGGCGGGCATAGACGTTGGCCATTGCCGGGTCAATCTTGCGCAGCTGCACGGCGTGGAAGCCGCCGACGCATTTCTGGATAGTTACCGGCGTTATGCTGGCGACAACTTTGACTATAATCCGTATTGGGATCTGGCCACCCTCGTCGACTACGCCTTTGGAGAACCGGAGGTCTACCAGGGTTGGATCGATCTCGGCTTTGCCAAATTGACGAACGAGCTGGTGATGGAGCGCCTTGACGCTTATTTAGAGAGCGTGTTGGCAAGGGAGTACGAAATCTAAGAGCGGTACGAGTCTAAAGATTGATGGAAGGAGCGGAAATCGGCCGTCATCATTTTGATTTTTCTTTGCAGTCGAATACGCCGTTTGTGGTCCGTGCCGCAATGCATCAATTGATCCATCGTTTTGTCGAGCTTTTCCCGGAGCGTCAAAATAAAGCCGATCGCGACATGCGATTGTTCTATTTGGCGCAGATCGGCTGCCAATGCCAGGCCAAGCCGTTCATGGCGTGCATTCGTGCGAGGCATGGTCAGATTGACGTCAACTCGCTCCGGCGTAAAGTCCTCTCTGTAATCCTGACCCGGAATTTGCTCCCAGAAGGATTGCCACTCATCCAATACGCCTATCTCGTATAAATAATATTTAAGAAATCCGCATAACCATGCCGTGCAACTGGTATTTCTTTGGCCGCAGCCCAATCCGTCGGCGAGATGCGGGCAGCCTCTGCAGCAAGATCCTCCGTAGCTGATGCAAACGTTGCATATATGATGCGTTCCGAGCTCTCCGAGCGTCTTCATGCCGTCCACGATTAGCGCATTCCGGGTAAGAGAAACGGTATGTTCCCCCTCCGGGGAATCGTTCGACGCCTTCCTTGCTCCGATTGTCTGTTCGCTCACCGGTCAAACCTCCATGAAATCAAATATTCAAAAATTCAAATATAACTATTCAAGTATAGTGCAACTCTGCGAAAATGACAAAGGTTCTGAAGCGATTGGTCAACCTGAAAGCCGAATTATGGTATGATGGAGAAAGATGATCAAGAAGAAACAGGTAAGGGGCAGCTGCCGTGAATCAAGAAATTCCTCAATTCAAAGCGAATTTTTACAAAGCTCTCGCTCATCCGATGCGAATTCGGATTCTTGAGGTATTATGCGAGGGCGATCGGAACGTTAACGAGCTTCAGACCATTCTGGGCTCGGAAGGATCGGCCGTCTCGCAGCAATTGGCTGTTTTAAGAAGCAAAAATGTAGTATACGGCATCAAGGAAGGAACAACGGTTATATATTCGCTCCGCGATCCGCTGATCAAGGATATGCTCGCCATTACAAAGCAAATATTCGACAACCATCTCGTTGACGCGATTTCGCTGCTGGAGGTCATTCGGAAGGAGCCCTAATAAAAGGCAACTTCCGATTGACAATCTAATGGCGAGGCGGTAGTATTTCATATATATTCAAATATTTAAATATATGAAGAAAAGAAGGTTGTACAAATGAAAGGGTCGGGGAGATACGCGGGTTATCGCGCGGGGTCGTTTCGGAACGATTTGTTATCCGGCTTCATTGTAGGGATTATTGCCATTCCGTTAGGGATGGCATTTGCTATTGCTTCCGGCGTAAAGCCGGAATACGGGATTTACACGACAATCGTTGCGGGCGTGCTCATCTCGGTGTTTGGCGGATCGCGTTACCAGATCGGAGGACCTACCGGAGCGTTCGTTCCTGTTCTCTTGGCCGTGACGCTGCAGTACGGCTACGAAGGGCTTCTGACGGCGGGCATGATGGCCGGGGGGATTCTCGTG
>Ga0160445_100511_pt1 | contig 18969 bp, 18 predicted proteins | sample HID1972M_E1MG_FD_108215 | JGI IMG/M metagenome (GOLD analysis project Ga0160445, IMG submission 108215) | Enriched pill bug-associated microbial communities from UW Madison campus, WI, USA - HID1972M_E1 MG | ecosystem: Host-associated > Arthropoda: Insects > Digestive system > Unclassified ... | reverse complement strand
CGCGGTGTTCAATAAGGGCCGCATCGAGCAGGTCGACACGCCGCGCAATCTGTACATGAAGCCGGCGACCACCTTCGTCGCTGAGTTCGTCGGCACCTCCAATGTGCTGCGTGGCGAACTGGCGCAGCAGTTGAGCGGCAATCCCACCGCCTTTTCCATTCGCCCCGAGCACATCCGCTTCGCCGAAGGCCCGGTGGCCAGCCACGAAATCGAAGTCAGCGGTCTGCTCCACGACATCCAGTATCAAGGCAGCGCCACCCGCTACGAGCTGAAGCTGGACAACGGCCAAACCCTGAGCGTCAGCCAGCCCAATACCCAATGGCTGGACACCGGCGCGCAGCACCAGACAGGCCAGCGCATCTGCGTACTCTGGGCGCGCGAGGCGATGATTCCCCTGGCAGATGCCGTGGCGGAGGCCCGTTGAGATGAGCCAGACACTCGCTCACTGCGCGCCGATGCCAGGGCAGTCGCCGCTGCGGCGCTTCTCCAACCTGCTGTATCGAAGGCCGAATCTGTATTTGTCGCTGCTGCTGATCCCGCCGCTGCTGTGGTTTGGCGCGATCTACCTGGGCTCGCTGCTGACGCTGTTGTGGCAGGGGTTCTACACCTTCGACGATTTCAGCATGACGGTCACGCCGGACCTGACGCTGACCAACTTCGCCGCGTTGTTCAACCCCGCCAACTTCGACGTGATTCAGCGCACGCTGAGCATGGCGATCATCGTGTCCATCGCCAGCGCCATCGTCGCCTTTCCCATCGCCTACTACATGGCGCGTTACACCACGGGCAAGACCAAGGCATTTTTCTACATCGCAGTGATGATGCCGATGTGGGCCAGTTACATCGTCAAGGCGTATGCGTGGACGTTGCTGCTGGCCAAGGGCGGCGTGGCGCAGTGGTTTGTGCAGCACTTGGGATTGGAGCCGGTTTTGCAGTTCATCTTGGGGATTCCCGGGGTGGGCGGCAGCACCTTGTCGACCTCGCATCTGGGGCGATTCATGGTGTTTGTGTACATCTGGCTGCCGTTCATGATTCTGCCGATTCAGGCGTCGCTGGAACGTCTGCCGCCGTCGCTGTTGCAGGCCTCCGCTGACCTTGGTGCGAAGCCGCGTCAGACCTTTATGCAGGTGATTTTGCCGCTGTCGATTCCGGGGATTGCCGCCGGTTCGATTTTCACGTTTTCGCTGACCCTGGGCGACTTCATCGTGCCGCAACTGGTCGGGCCGCCGGGGTATTTCGTCGGCAGCATGGTCTACGCGCAGCAAGGGGCGATCGGCAATATGCCGATGGCGGCGGCGTTCACGCTGGTGCCGATCGTGTTGATCGCGGTTTACCTGTCCATCGTCAAACGACTGGGGGCTTTCGATGCGCTCTGATTCTTCATCACAAGGGCATGCCTCTCTAGGCCTGAAAATCGCAGCGTGGGGCGGGTTGGTGTTTTTGCACTTTCCGATCCTGATCATCTTCCTGTACGCCTTCAACACCGAGGAAGCCGCGTTCAGTTTTCCGCCGAAGGGCTTCACGCTGCACTGGTTCAGCGTGGCGTTTTCGCGGCCGGATGTGCTGGAGTCGATCAAGCTCTCACTGCAGATCGCAGCGATCGCCACGTTGATTGCGATGGTGCTTGGCACACTCGCATCGGCAGCGTTGTATCGGCGGGATTTCTTCGGCAAACAGGGTATTTCGCTGATGCTGATCCTGCCGATTGCGTTGCCGGGGATCATCACCGGTATCGCGCTGCTGGCCACGTTCAAAACCCTGGGGATCGAGCCGGGGATGTTCACCATCATCGTTGGCCACGCGACCTTCTGCGTGGTGATCGTCTACAACAACGTCATCGCCCGCCTGCGCCGCACTTCGCACAGTTTGATCGAGGCCTCGATGGACCTCGGCGCCGATGGCTGGCAGACCTTTCGCTACATCATCCTGCCGAACCTTGGCTCGGCATTGCTCGCTGGCGGCATGTTGGCGTTTGCGCTGTCGTTTGACGAAATCATCGTCACCACGTTTACCGCCGGGCATGAGCGCACGCTGCCGTTGTGGCTGCTCAATCAACTGAGCCGACCACGGGATGTGCCGGTGACCAACGTCGTCGCGATGCTGGTGATGATGGTGACCATGCTGCCGATCCTCGGCGCGTATTACCTGACGCGCGGTGGCGAAAGCGTCGCCGGCAGCGGCGGAAAATAACCGAATAACCACAAACCCAACCCCGTGTAGGAGCTGCCGAAGGCTGCGATCTTTTGATCTTGATCTTGATCTTGATCTTGATCTTGATCTTGATCTTCAACAGCAACATGAACATCAAAAGATCGCAGCCTTCGGCAGCTCCTACAGGGGTTCGGTTTCGGCAGAACAATAAAGAGGACAACAGACATGCAAACCAAACTCTTGATCAACGGCCAACTGGTCACCGGCGAAGGCCCAGCACAACCGGTGCTCAACCCTTCGCTTGGCGAAGTCCTGGTAGAAATCAACGAAGCCACTGAAGCCCAGGTCGATGCCGCCGTGCGCGCCGCCGACAACGCCTTCGCCGACTGGTCGCAAACCGCGCCGAAAGACCGCTCGCTGCTGCTGCTCAAACTCGCCGACGCCATCGAAGCCCACGGCGAAGAGCTGGCCAAACTCGAATCCGACAACTGCGGCAAACCCTACACCGCCGCGCTCAACGACGAGATTCCGGCGATTGCCGACGTGTTCCGTTTCTTCGCCGGCGCCAGCCGTTGCATGAGCGGTTCGGCCGGTGGCGAATACCTGCCCGGCCACACCTCGATGATCCGTCGCGATCCGGTTGGCGTGATTGCCTCGATCGCGCCGTGGAACTACCCGCTGATGATGGTCGCCTGGAAAATCGCTCCGGCGCTGGCCGCCGGTAATACCGTGGTGCTCAAGCCGTCGGAACAAACCCCGCTGACCGCGTTGCGTCTGGCCGAACTGGCGTCGGAAATCTTCCCGGCCGGTGTACTCAATCTGGTGTTTGGTCGTGGGCCTACCGTTGGCAGTCCGCTGGTCACGCATCCGAAAGTGCGCATGGTCTCGCTAACCGGCTCCATCGCCACGGGCGCCAATATCATTTCCAGCACTGCCGACAGCGTTAAACGCATGCACATGGAACTGGGCGGCAAGGCGCCGGTGATCATCTTCGACGACGCCGATATCGATGCGGCGGTGGAAGGAATTCGCACGTTTGGTTTCTACAACGCCGGGCAGGATTGCACGGCCGCCTGCCGGATCTATGCGCAGCAAGGCATCTACGACAAGTTCGTCGAGAAGCTCGGCGCGGCGGTCAGCAGCATCAAGTACGGTTTGCAGGACGATCCTTCGACTGAGCTGGGACCGTTGATCACTGCACAACATCGCGACCGTGTTGCCGGGTTTGTCGAGCGTGCTGTGGCGCAGTCGCACATTCGTTTGATCACTGGTGGCAAGGCTGTTGAAGGCAATGGTTTCTTCTTCGAACCGACGGTGTTGGCCGATGCCCAGCAGGACGATGAAATCGTTCGCCGCGAAGTGTTTGGGCCGGTGGTCTCGGTGACCAAATTCACCGATGAAGCGCAGGCGCTGGAATGGGCCAACGATTCGGACTACGGCCTCGCGTCCTCGGTGTGGACAGCGGATGTAGGGCGCGCGCATCGCATGTCAGCGCGTTTGCAGTACGGCTGCACGTGGGTGAACACGCACTTCATGCTCGTCAGCGAAATGCCCCATGGCGGTCAGAAATTGTCCGGTTACGGGAAGGACATGTCCATGTATGGGCTGGAGGACTACACCACGGTTCGGCATGTGATGTTCAAGCATTAACGGCGAAAAGATCGCAGCCTGCGGCAGCTCCTACATGATGGACGCCGCTCCCCTGTAGGAGCTGCCGCAGGCTGCGATCTTTTCCGCGACACACGGATGATGTCGGCGATTCACCACCAGGCTTCACCGAAACCAAAACAACAACTACCGACCCGGGCGGCGCCCACAAAGCCCCGCCACGGCCTCGGCCATCCGAAATCTGCCGATTTCACGGAGCAAAACACACATGAGTTCCTCACCCGATCTCGCCACAGCCGTTGCCGACAGCGATGCCGAACAACTGCGCAAACTGGGCTACACCTCGAACTTCAACCGCAGCATGAGCCTGTGGGAAAACTTCGCTTTGGGCTTTACTTATCTGTCACCGGTCGTAGGGGTTTATACCCTCTTCGGCCTGTGCCTAGCCGCCGGCGGCCCACCGATGTTCTGGGCCTACTTGCTGGTTGGTTGCGGCCAATTGCTGGTGTGCCTGATCTTCGGCGAAGTGGTTTCGCAATTCCCGATTTCCGGCGGCGTTTACCCTTGGGCACGTCGCTTGGTCGGTAAAAAATGGGCATGGATGGTCGGCTGGATCTACTCCATCGCCCTCTGCGTCACCATCGCTGCCGTTGCGGTCGGCGCTGGCCCGTACCTGGCCGCCATGCTCGGTTTCGAGCCGAGCAACAACACCAACATCGTCATCGCCCTGGTGCTGACCCTGTTCGCCACACTGGTCAACCTCAGCGGCACCAAAGTGCTGGCGCGCATCGCCATGTTCGGCTTCCTCTGCGAACTGGTTGGCGCGGTGATCGTTGGCGTTTACTTGTTGGTGTTCGAACGCCATCAACCGCTCAGCGTGCTGTTCAACACCTTCGACATCAGCGTCGACGGCTCGTACCTGCCGGCTTTCCTCACCGCGTCGTTGGCGGGGATGTTCCTCTACTACGGCTTCGAGGCCTGCGGCGACGTCGCCGAAGAAACCCCGAACCCGAGCGCGAAAATCCCGGTGGCCATGCGCATGACCATCTACATCGGCGGCATCGCGGCGATGTTCGCCTGCCTGGCGCTGATCCTCGCCGTGCCGGACATGCAAGCGGTGATCAACGGCACCGACAAAGACCCGGTCACCACCATCCTCAACAACGCCTTCGGCCCGGTCGGTTCGAAAGTAGTGATGGGCGTGGTGATGATTTCTTTCATCTCCTGCGTCATCAGCCTACAAGCAGCGGCGAGCCGTCTGCTCTACTCCTACGCTCGCGACGAAATGGTCATCGGCAGCCGACTGCTGAAAAAGATTTCTCCTACCACCCAAGTACCGGTTGCCGCACTGTTCGTGTCCGGCGTCCTGCCGGCCCTGATCATCGCGCTCGGCTTCTTCCTGCAAGACGCCGTGGCCACCATCGTCAGCTTCGCCGCCATCGGCATCTACCTCGCGTTCCAGATGATCGTGCTGGCCGCGCTGTACGCCCGCAGCAAAGGCTGGAAACCGAGCGGCAAATTCACCCTCGGCGCATGGGGCTGGCCGGTGAACATCGGCGCGCTGGTGTACGGCGTTGGCGCAATTATCAACATGGCCTGGCCACGCACGCCGGATGCGCCGTGGTATGTGAACTATGCGATGGTGTTGAGCACGGCGATCGTGATTGGCTTGGGCTTGGTTTATATGTGGATTGGCAAGCCGTATGACCATGGCAAGGCGCCGGCTGGAGATGCTTGGAAGGTGAGTCGCTAAAGCAGAATCGCCCCGGTAGGTTCATTCTTATCGGGGCGATTTGCGAGACCGCTCGTCGTGTAGCAATCCATAAGCTCAGGACGGCGTTATCAATTCGACTGAAGGGAAATAATTGCGGTAACGCTTGGAGTCTCTCGTCAACAAGGGTAATTTTTTTACGGCCGCATGTGCTCCGATGAAAAAATCAGCCAGAACATTATGCTTTCCACCGCCAACCTTCCGATACTTCACGAAGGCCTTACCAGCTAAAAACAGTGCGGGTCTAGGAATGTCCTGCATGACCAATCCCAGTTGACTCACTACTCCGTCCAATGTCTCAAACGTCGAAAATGTCTGTGATAGCTCTGCATAAACTATCGGGTTGATGGCTAACTCATGGATCAGTGATTGAGCACGAAGTTGCTGAATCGACCAATCGGCCCAGACCGGATCGTCTTCGAGCACATCAATCAACACATTCGTATCGACCAGCACCATCAATCATCCCCTCGGAGCAAGGCCATTAAATCATCGGTTCGCCATTTGATATCGGCTTTGCCCCTTACGGCATCAAATCGATCAGGAGCTCGCGCTTTTCCCGATTCGCGCTTAGCACTATGCAGAACCACTTCGCCATGATCATTGACGCTGAACTCAATGGCCGAGCCCGGCGTAAGATGCAAAGCATCACGAATTGGCTTGGGGATTGTGACTTGCCCCTTGCTGGTCATGGTCGTCGACATGTCATACCCCTAAAGTATTACTCAATGGAACAACGTATTACTTGATCGAGCTATCTGCAACCGCCGCTTATCGCAGGATTATTTTTACCGGATTGCAGGCCTCGACCTCTTAGCCCTGATGGCACTCATGCAGTTCATTCCGTGGATCCGAATAGATAAAGGAAAAACTACGGCTTGGGCGGTCGGTTGCTGCTGACACTGCAAAATCAGGCATTTCCTACAGATACTGCCTTCAGAGACAAGCCCGCTTTCCTACAGCAGGTATCGACAGAGCCGACTTGGCGTATTGGGTGGCTAGCCGATAGGCTTTCTCTCGGCGGCGAAATCAGCGGCCCGGTGTCGAAGCCGGAAGAAAATCAACATGGCGCAACCGCGCTCATTTGAGTGGCGGCTCTATTCTCAATATTGGAGTCGACAAATGCCTAACTGCGTGCAAATTCCTTCTGAAAGCTCCGCTTTCTTCACCCCCACCATCTTCACCCGCCATAACCGCTTCCTCCACGCCTTCATGCAAGACCACGAAGCCTGGTTCTGCGTTCAGGATCTCGGTCGCTTGATGGGCTATCCGCTGAACGAACGCCTCACCCTGAAACTCGATCCCGACCAGCGTCGCCATGTCCTTCTGCGTCGGGACGGCGAAATCATCGATTGCGCGATGGTCAGCGAATCTGGCCTGTTCGCGCTGCTCGTCCATCACGTCGTCCCGGAAAACCGCTACCTGCGTCAATGGATGAGTCATGAAGTCATCCCGATGCTGCGCGAAACTTATTCAAGCCCAATGGAAAACCACCCGAGCCTGAGTTCGATGCATTGGGCAGGCGTCACCGTGCCGCTGCTGCACTGGCAACAGCAGGCGTGGGTCAAATGGCGGGACGTGCCGGAGTTGATGCACGGCCAACGGCCGTATCCGGTTCTGGCCACTTGCAGCTAAAGCTCATAAACAAAAAACCTATGGCGAGGGAGCAAACTCCCTCGCCATAGGTTGAGCGTGTCCATCTCTAGCGAGTTGAATTCAGATGAGTAGAACTGTTCTCAAATTTTCTCAGATTGAGGAAGTCATTCCCTGTGATGAAAGCTTTGCGATCTCTTACCTGAAACTAAACGACAGTGCCGAGCTGCAGAAAGCCATTCACGTCGGCATCGCCGATGCCGACGCAGGCAAATTGATTGATCTGGCCACCGTAAAAGCCAAATGGCTTTCACGGTGCCCACCCCAGCGTTAAAACCGCGAAACACTCCGCATCGCATCCACCAGATACCGCATCGCTATCCGGTCACTTTCCGAAAGCTCACGATAGCGCTCCACCAGTTTCAGTTCCTCAGAGCTCAACCGGCGCCTTCTGCGCCCGCTGCCCAGGCAGGGGAAGATGCCCAGCATGTCGGTGATGCCTTGTATTTTTGCCATGGACGATGTCCTTCTCTAGTACTGCAAAGAATTGCTTAAACACCACATCGCCCTGCCCCTTACAGCAGCGCCGTGTGCCCTGCCGGCCAAATGGATCGCGCCGGCCATGCCCATAGAATAGAAATAAATTCGGCGCTGAAAAGCGGTTTTTAGAGTAATTAGTCAAGAAAAGCAGATATGCCGTGTAAATCAGAACGTCCTGTCAGATTTTTAACCGACATGTCTTGTTTCATTGACACACTGGCGCAGTGAATCAACGAATTTTGCATTGCGAGCGAACCGTTTAAGCTAGCCGGCATCTGTTTATAGTCCGTTGCGTTTGGCCGAAGGCTTGTCCGAACCGTTATTTCTGATCCAGCACGTGCCAGGAACGGCGCGGGATTGCACACGACAGGTTGTATTTATGCACCGCAGGAATTTGCTCAAAGCGTCCATGGCCATTGCGGCTTACACCGGTCTTTCGGCCACCGGCCTGCTGGCGACCCGCGCATGGGCGGCCAGTGGCGGCGCCGCTGATGGCGAGGCGCAGGCGTTTGACTTCGAAGCGCTGAAGCGCCAGGCCAAGCAACTGGCTGGCAGTGCCTATCAGGACACTAAACAGGTGCTGCCGCCGACGCTGGCGACCATGACGCCGCAGAATTTCAACGCGATCCGCTACGACGGCAATCATTCGTTGTGGAAGGAAAACAAGGGTCAACTCGACGTGCAGTTCTTCCACGTCGGCATGGGTTTCCGCCAGCCGGTGCGCATGTACAGCGTCGACCCCAAGACCCGCACCGCGCGCGAAGTGCATTTCCGCCCGGCGCTGTTCAACTACGAGAACACTTCGGTCGACACCCAGCAGCTCAAGGGCGACTTGGGTTTTGCCGGCTTCAAGCTGTTCAAGGCGCCGGAACTGGATCGCCATGACGTGGTGTCGTTCCTCGGCGCAAGTTATTTCCGTGCGGTGGATGCAACTGGCCAATATGGCCTCTCCGCGCGCGGTCTGGCGATCGACACTTACGCCAAGAAACGCGAAGAATTCCCTGACTTCACCAAGTTCTGGTTCGAGACCCCGGATCAGAACGCCACGCGTTTTGTGGTCTATGCCCTGCTCGACTCGCCGAGTGCGACCGGCGCGTATCGCTTCGATATCGATTGCCAGGCCGAGCGTGTGGTGATGGAGATCGACGCGCACATCAATGCGCGCACCGCCATCGAGCAACTGGGCATCTCGCCGATGACCAGCATGTTCAGCTGCGGCAACCACGAACGGCGCATGTGCGACACCATTCACCCGCAAATCCATGATTCGGATCGCCTGGCCATGTGGCGCGGCAACGGCGAGTGGATCTGCCGACCGCTGAACAACCCGGCGACCCTGCAATTCAACGCGTTTGCCGATACCGATCCGAAAGGTTTCGGCCTGGTGCAGACCGACCATGAGTTCGCCAACTATCAGGACACCGTCGACTGGTACAGCAAGCGCCCAAGCCTGTGGGTCGAACCGACCACCGCGTGGGGCGAAGGCTCTATCGATCTGCTGGAAATTCCTACCACCGGCGAGACCCTCGACAACATCGTGGCGTTCTGGACACCGAAGAAACCGGTGGCTGCCGGGGATTCGCTGAACTACGGCTACAAACTCTACTGGAGCGCTCTGCCGCCGGTGAGCACGCCGTTGGCGCGGGTGCAGGCAACTCGTTCCGGGATGGGCGGTTTCGTTGAGGGCTGGGCACCGGGCGAGCATTATCCGCCGGTCTGGGCGCGTCGTTTTGCTGTGGATTTCACGGGTGGCGGTCTCGATCGTTTGCCGCAGGGCACCGGGATTGAGCCGGTGGTGACGTGCTCGAACGGCAAGGTGCAGGATTTCAGCGTGCTGGTGCTGGATGACATCAAGGGTTACCGGATTCTGTTTGACTGGTACCCGACCAGTGACAGCGTTGAGCCGGTGGAGTTGCGGTTGTTTATTCGCACCAACGATCGCACGTTGAGCGAGACGTGGTTGTACCAGTACTTCCCGCCGGCGCCGGATAAGCGCAAATATCCTTGATGATGTAGCGCCTACACGGGCCTCATCCCCTGTAGGAGCTGCCGAAGGCTGCGATCTTTTGATCTTGTTTTTAACAAGCAAAATCAAAAGATCGCAGCCTTCGGCAGCTCCTACAGGGGGCATGTCAGCGGATTGGCGCAAGGAAATCAGAAAAAAACCCGCCGGTTCAATGGCGGGTTTTTTATTGGCTGGTAACGGAGCGTCAAGCAATCGCGCAAATCAGACTCATGAATCGGCTGATCACGATGCGTCGCGCGCTGATACTGCGCCGGCCACACCGCTTTGCGTCCACCCAGATCATCGTCGGCGTGCAGCGGCCAGTACGGATCACGCAGCAGCTCGCGGGCGAGGAAGATGATGTCGGCCTGACAGGTGCGCAGAATGTGCTCGGCCTGCGCCGGCTCGGTAATCATTCCCACCGTGCCGGTGGCGATGCCTGACTCCTTCCGGACACGCTCGGCGAAGCGCGTCTGATAACCCGGCCCGACGGGGATTTCGGCATTCGCTGCGGTGCCACCCGAAGACACATCGATCAGATCGGCGCCAAGGGTGTGCAGGCGTCGCGCCAGCTCCACGGTTTCATCCGGATTCCAGCCGTCCTCCACCCAGTCGGTGGCCGATACGCGGACAAACAACGGCAACTCTTCCGGCCAAACCGCCCTCACGGCCTCAGTCACTTGCAGCACCAGACGAATACGATTTTCAAACGAACCACCGTATTGATCGCGGCGCTGATTGCTCAGCGGCGAGAGAAACTGATGCAGCAGATAACCATGCGCCGCGTGCACCTCAACCACACTGAAACCGGCCTTGAGCGCGCGTTTGGCAGCATCGACAAAGGCCTGGATGACGTCGGCAATCTGCCCTTCATCCAGCTGTTTCGGTTGCGTGTGTTGCGGGTCAAAGGCAATCGGCGACGGCCCGACCGGAGTCCAGCCGCCGTCATCGGGTTTAACGCTGCCATGCTTGCCGAGCCAAGGCCGATGGGTGCTGGCCTTGCGCCCGGCGTGGGCCAGTTGAATGCCGGCGACCGCGCCTTGGGAGGTAATGAAGCGAGTGATGCGTTGCAGCGGTTCGATCTGTTCGTCGTTCCACAGGCCAAGGTCTTCGGCGGTGATCCGCCCGTCGGCGGTCACCGCCGTGGCTTCGGTAAATACCAGACCGGCGCCGCCCACCGCGCGGCTGCCGAGGTGCACCAGGTGCCAGTCGTTGGCCAGGCCGTCGACGCTGGAGTACTGGCACATCGGCGAGACGGCGATGCGGTTCGGGAGGGTCAGTTGGCGAAGGGTGAAGGGTTCAAGCAGCAGACTCATGGGGCACCTCTCAAATCAGTGGGCAGGCTCCAGGGTTCTGTTTGAATAGTCGACGAGTGACAGGAAAAAGGTGCAGCACCCGCCCCCGCGGGCAAAAAATTCGACAAGACGTCACAAGGCCAATCAAGCAGTGCTTAGAGCCTAGTCGACAACGGGGGATCGGGGGAAATTCAAGAAAAGATCGCAGCCTGCGGCAGCCCCTACAGAGCGCACCCCTATGTAGGAGCTGCCGAAGGCTGCGATCTTTTGATCTTCAGCGCGGTTCGATATGAGCAATCATCAGTTGAACGGTCTCATTACCCCGAAACTCGTTAACATCGAGCTTATAGGCGAGCTCAACCCACTTGATCGTCGGATTCGGCCAGATATCCCGGTCAATCCCAAACGCGATGCCATCCAGCTTCACCGAGCCACACTCGCTCTTCAGCACCACTTTCAAATGCCGCTCACCGACCACCCGCTGCTCAACCAACTGGAACACACCGTGAAACAGCGGCTCAGGAAAATGCTGCCCCCAAGGCCCGGCATGGCGCAGGGCGCGAGCCAGTTCGAGGTGGAATTCCTCCACCGCCAGCGTGCCGTCCGAGAGCATGCGCCCGGTCAGGTCTTCCTCGCGAAGTTGCCTACGCACTTCAGCGTCAAAGGCCTCGGCGAACAGCGGAAAATTCTCCTGCGGCAAGGTCAGACCGGCGGCCATCGCGTGGCCGCCGTACTTGGCGATCAGGGTCGGATGCTGCGCTGCAACAACGCTCAGCGCATCACGAATATGAAAGCCCTGCACCGAACGCCCCGAGCCCTTGAGCAAACCATCACCGGCATCAGCGAAGGCAATGGTCGGACGGAAGTAACGCTCTTTCATCCGTGACGCGAGAATACCGATCACACCCTGATGCCACTCCGGATCGAACAGGCACAGACCAAATGGCATCGACTCCACCGGCAAGTCCTTGAGCTGCGCCAGCGCTTCACGCTGCATGCCCTGCTCGATGGATTTGCGATCCTGGTTCATGCCGTCCAGTTGCGCGGCCATTTCCCGGGCAACGTTGGCGTCGGCAGTGAGCAGGCATTCGATGCCCAGGCTCATGTCATCCAGACGCCCGGCAGCGTTCAGGCGCGGGCCGACGATAAAACCGAGATCGGTGGAGGTGATGCGGGTGGCGTCACGCTTGGCCACTTCAAGGATCGCTTTGATCCCCGGCCGTGCGCGACCGGCGCGAATGCGTTCCAGGCCTTGATGCACCAGAATCCGGTTGTTGGCGTCCAGCGGCACCACGTCGGCAACGCTGCCCAGCGCGACCAGATCAAGCAGTTCACCGATGTTCGGCTGCGGCTTGTTCTCGTACCAGCCGAGGCTGCGCAAACGCGCGCGCAACGCCATCAACACATAAAAAATCACGCCAACGCCGGCCAGGGCCTTGCTCGGAAACTCGCAGCCCGGCTGGTTCGGATTGACCAGCGCATCGGCCTGCGGCAGCTCTTCGCCGGGCAAGTGGTGGTCGGTGATCAAGACCTTGAGGCCAGCCTTTTTTGCCGCCGCCACGCCTTCGACGCTGGAAATACCGTTGTCGACAGTGACCAGCAAATGCGGCTCACGAGTCAAAGCGACTTCGACGATTTCCGGGGTCAGGCCGTAACCATATTCAAAGCGGTTCGGCACCAGATAATCAACGTGCGCCGCACCGAGCAAGCGCAAGCCAAGCATGCCAACCGTGCTGGCCGTCGCACCGTCCGCATCGAAGTCGCCGACGATGAGGATGCGCTGGCGTTGCTCCAGCGCCGTCACCAGCAAGTCCACCGCCGCATCAATGCCCTTGAGCTGCTGAAACGGGATCAACCGTGCCAGGCTCTTGTCCAGCTCTGCCTCGGACCGCACGCCCCGCGCCGCGTACAGGCGGGTCAGCAGCGGCGGAATATCACCGAGAAAAGGCAGAGTTTCGGGCAGTAGGCGAGGTTCGATGCGCATGGGGTGACGGAGACTTCTCTTTAATACGTGGGATTAATCAGCTACAGGCGCGGGATCAGCCGCGCTCACCTTGTAGCCATTGCAACTGGACTTCGTGCTGACCACGGTCGTCGGTGACGAAGATCGTCCCTTCGCTGATCATCACGTCCCACTTGATGACGCGGGGCATGTCCTTGGCCAAGGTCTCCAGCACTTCTTGCGGGACGGCAGCGATGTTGACGTTTTTCAGGTTCTTGATCGCCGGGATCACTTTGGTTTCCCAAACGCGCAGGCTGCCGTAGGCCAGCAAGCTGGTGCGCTCGGTGCGACGCGAGCACCAGGTCAGGCGATCGGCGTCTGGCTGGCCGACTTCGATCCAGTGCAGAACGCGGTCGTCCAGGCTCTTTTCCCACAGCGCAGGTTCATCCACGTCTGACAGACCGCGACCAAACGACAACTGCTCGTTGTACCAGAGGGCGTAGGCCAGCAGCCGCACGGTCATGCGTTCTTCGGTTTCCGAAGGGTGACGGGCGATGGTCTGCTTGACGCTCTCGTAAACACTGCGGTCGAGGTCGGTGAGGTTCAGTTCAAATTTGTAGGTAGTGGACGGCTGGGCCATGAACGGGCTTCTTGATACGAGGAAAGGCGGCAAGTCTAACCGATGCGGTAGGCAATCATCGAATTGATGGCGATCAACCTGCGGCGTCTGACAGCCGGCTATGTTAAAACGCTGTATCCGCACAGCCTTGTCCTACAGGATTCAGCATGCCGTTTTCCAACAAGCCGCTCAGCGGCGTGAAAGTCATTGAATTGGGTACGTTGATTGCCGGGCCGTTTGCCTCGCGTATTTGCGGCGAGTTCGGCGCTGAAGTGATCAAGATCGAATCGCCGGATGGCGGTGATCCATTGCGCAAATGGCGAAAAATGTATGAAGGCACGTCCTTGTGGTGGTTCGTGCAGGCGCGCAACAAGAAGTCGCTGACGCTGAACCTCAAGCATCCTGATGGCCTGGCGATCCTGAAAAAACTGCTCAGTGAAGCCGACATCCTCATCGAGAACTTTCGCCCCGGTGTGCTGGAAAAACTCGGCCTGAGTTGGGAAACCTTGCACGCGCTGAACCCGAAACTGGTGATGGTGCGCCTGTCCGGTTTCGGCCAGACCGGGCCAATGAAAGATCAGCCAGGCTTCGGCGCGGTTGGTGAATCCATGGGCGGTTTGCGCTACATCACCGGTTTTGAAGACCGCCCGCCCGTGCGCACCGGGATTTCCATCGGCGATTCGATTGCCGCGCTGTGGGGCGTGATCGGCGCACTGATGGCGCTGCGTCATCGCGAGGTCAATGGCGGGCTCGGCCAAGTGGTCGATGTGGCGTTGTACGAAGCTATTTTCGCGATGATGGAAAGCATGGTGCCGGAGTTCGACGTGTTCGGTTTTATCCGCGAACGCACCGGTAACATCATGCCCGGCATCACGCCCTCTTCGATTCACACCAGCGCCGACGGCAAGCACGTGCAGATCGGCGCCAACGGTGATGCAATCTTCAAGCGCTTCATGTTGATTATCGGCCGCGAAGATCTGGCTAATGACCCGATGCTGGCCAGCAACGACGGGCGCGACAGTCGCCGCGACGAGTTGTATGGCGTGATCGATCGCTGGGTCAATTCGCAGCCGCTGCAAACGGTGCTCGATCTGCTCAATCAGGCGGAAGTGCCGGTCAGCCGCATTTTCAGCGCCGAAGACATGTTCAGCGACCCGCAATACCTCGCCCGGGAGATGTTCCTGTCCGCCAAGTTGCCGGACGGCAAGGACTTCAAGATGCCGGGTATCGTGCCGAAACTTTCCGAGACGCCAGGCAGTTCCGAATGGGTCGGGCCGACGCTGGGTGAACACAATGCGCAAGTGCTCAGCGACCTCGGTTACGACGCGCAGCAGATCGCCCGATTGCGCGAAGACGGAGCCATTTAAGCTGAAAAACCTGCATCCCTCAGACGCCAACCGCGCTCACCAATGGTGGACGTGGCGTCTGTTCGGCCTGTTGTTTTTGCTGGCCTCGCCAACGTGGGCGCAGGCGAAGCCAACGTTGATCTGGTTGCTGCGCGATTTACCGCCGATGACGATTTTCGAAGGCCCGAAAAAGGGTCAGGGGGTGATCGATCATTTGATGCCGCAACTGATTGCCGGCATGCCGCAGTACGAACACAAGATCATGCGCGTCAACCGTGCGCGTGGTTTGCAGATGCTGCACGAAAACCCTTTCGCTTGTGACCCTGCGCTGCTGTGGAACAAAGAGCGCGCGCAGTGGGTGGCGTATTCGATTCCGGCGATTCGCGCTGTAGCCAATGGCTTGGTGGTGCGTCAGAAAGATCGCGCGGTACTTGAACCGTATTTGGTGGACGGTGCAGTGGATTTTTCTGCGCTGCTGGCCAGTGGTGAGCGAAAAGTCGGCGTAGTTGCCGAACGCAGTTACGGCGAATACATCGACGGACTGTTGCGCCACGCCCCCAGCGGCGCATTGACCCCGCACTACGGCAATGATGCATTGAGCAATTTGCTGTCGATGCAGCGGCTGAACCGATTACAGGTGGTGCTCGGTTATTGGCCGGAAATTCGCTATCAGGCGAAACAGGCACAAATTCCGGAAAATGAGCTGGAGTTCTATTCGATTCGCGGCACCGAGAAATATCTCTCAGGCTATGTCGCTTGTTCCGACACCACACAGGGCCGTCAGGCCATCAGCGAAATCAATCAACTGCTGCGCACCCTGCCCCACGAGCATTTGAATCAACTCTACGCGGCATGGCTGGATCCCGAACGACAAGCGGATTATCTGCAGCAAGCGCGGACATTTTTCGAGCAGCAAGCCGCGCAATAGGCAAACGCCAGACAAAAGAAACCCCGAGAAGTGGGGAGACGACTCGGGGTTAAACGTGGCCTACATAAAGACCAGTAGCAGCAAGCGACAAGCACCGGAGCACAATGCTTGATCCTGCTGTTACTGGGTCTGACTGACAGGGATGCAGGAAGGTTCCCACAAAAAATATTTCATCTTTACAGCGTCGGACGTTTATCCAGCGCTGCGTTGCGCAATGCCGCGATCACACAGGGTTCCAGCCGTCCTTCGGCGATCAGCACGTCACGGTGCAGGCCGTCGACGACATCGGTCAGCAAGCGTTTGTCGCTCAACTGCGCCTGATTGAATTCGCGTTCCACCACAATGGCGCCGTTGCTGTTCTTCAGGGTCACCAGGCATTCGCCATGGCTGCCGCGAGGGGTCAACGTCACTTGATACGGGCTCAGAGCCTCACCGAGCAATAGACTGATACTTTCCATCTCGATCTCCACTCAATAGTCCGAAAACACAGTGCCTGGGGCGTGTTCACAATAAATGACCACCGGCCCGAGAAGAAAGTTCTGCCTGCGATTGCTCCATCCCTGGAGCCTTACCGGTCTATGGAGCATGCACGGCGAAGATGACAGTAAAAATACCCCGCGTTTCAAGCCCCGACAGGTTGATGCAACGCGCTGAGGTATTGATCAAGCAAACCGCGCATCAACACCGCCGAAACCGGCGTTTGCAGGCGTCCGAGCAGTTGCAGCTCATGCGCGTGCAGCAGCGTTTCAAGGTCGGTCAGCAGGCTCGGCGCCACGTTGCCCAGCAGAATCAATGCGCGTGATTGCTCCTGCCGGGTCAGATGATGGATCAACGCCAGGCCATCGCCGCCCTTGAGTTGCGGATCGCAAATAGCGATATCGATGACGCCGCTTTGCTCCAGCGAACCCAATGCCGAACCCAGCGACGGCGCGGTCAGTACGTTGTAGATGCCGATGGCGTTGAGCATCTGGTGCAACGCCATCAACTGGAACGGATTGTGTTCAAGGATCAGGACTTTGAGCGAGCGCATAGGCGACCTCTGAAACGGCGGGTGCGGACTCTCACCGCAGACATCGTTCACTCTAGGGCAGCCGTCCTCAGCCTCCCATCGGAAAAGGCCTCAGGGGTTATAGGACTTTTCCCAAACTCAGTGCAGACGTCGGCTCATGTCTGTCCAGCCACCGAGCAGTCCGCGCAGTTTTCCGTCGGCGCTGTAAAACGGCACCGTCCATTGGTAGATCTCCCGCGAGCCGTTTTTGAATTGCAGTTGGCGCCGGCAGAATCGCGTCTTGCGCGTCTGCAACTGCGACATGAATTCGTCGTGAAGCATGCGCGACGTGATCTGTGGCAGGGCATCAACCTCCATCAGCGAGCGTCCCTGAACCTGATCGAAACGAATGTCGAGCGCCTCCTCATAACTGCGATTGCACATGATCAAGCGGCCCAGCAGGTCGCGGACGAACACCGGATCGGGCATTGAATTGATCAACGCATGCTGAAACGCCAACTGGTCGCCGAGATCTTTTTCAGCTTCAGTGCGTTGCCTGATTGCCGCGCGCAATCGCCGATTCCAGACCAGCGACAACAGACCGAACGTGCCAATCACGGCCATCGCCCAACAGCCCCAACTGGCGATCCGCTGCCACACCGAGGGCACACGCAGCGGGGAAACACCGTCGAGCCATTTGAGCCGAATCGCGCGCAACTCCTCCGGCGGAAAAGCCTCAAGCGCCTTGTTGAGGATGCTCAACAACTGCGGCTGGCCCTTACGCACCGCCAAATGATCTGCCTCCCATTTTCCTTCGAGCAAATCGCCGACCCTGAGCAATCCGGAAGGAAACAACTGCGCGCCAATCTCGTTTTCAATCGTGGCATAAGCCTCACCGCTTTCGACCAACGCCCGTGCTTCGGCATAGGTTTTCACCGAGCGGATCTCAATGGCCGGATAGTCGCGGCGAATGATGCCTTCCAGCGCGTGCCGGGCCGGCAGCACCAGCACACGTTTGGCCAACTGCTCCAGCGACTGCACCTGTGGCTCACCAACACGCCCGACAAACACCCACCCAGCACCGCCAAAGGCATGACTGAAATCGAGGAACGCCTTGCGCTCATCGCTCATCGCCAGCGTGGTGCTGATGTCCGCTTCACCGCGCTCCAGCCGTTCGAGCAGGTGGTCGGTGGAGAAAGACTCTTGATGCACAAACTGCAAACCGGTCATCGCGCTGATACGCTTGAGCACATCACTGTTCAGGCCGTTCCAGTGCGCATGTTCATCCTGGAACAGGTACAGCGGATACTGCACGGACGCGACGATGACACGCGGATTGTCGCGGATCCATTGCTGCTCTTCTGCGTTGAGCTCGATGGGCTGAACCTTGCTGACGCCAGCGTCATGCTGCATCAGTTGCGCCGCTACCCCCCAGCGCATGAACCCCAGCATTGCCAATAAAAACAGCCAGCACAGGGCTGGCTTCAAATCTCTGGAAAACCACATTGCCACTTCCTTCGTGATCAACTCACCCGTCCTTCGTGGGTGAAAACCCGAGCAGTGTGGCAGCAGAAACAAAAAAGCCCGTCAGGAGACGGGCTTCAAGATGTGACAGCTTTTGCGGCTTACAGCGGCTTGCCGCGGTTGCCATGCTGGCTGACAAAGGCTTGCACGGCTTTCAGCTCGTTTGGCAGAACGGTGCAGCGCTCATTTCGCTCAAACAAATCAGAAAGATGTGCAGGTAGTTCGAGCGCTTTTCCTACACCGGCTTTCTCTACGGCTTCAGGGAATTTCACCGGGTGAGCGGTGCCCAGGATCACCATCGGGATATCCAGGCTGCGACGGCATTCACGCGCTGCTTTAACACCGATGGCGGTGTGCGGATCCAGCACTTCGCCAGTCTGCTCGTAGACTTCAGCGATGGTTTCGCAAGTCTGTGCGTCATCCACGGCCAGCGAATCGAACAGCTTGCGCGCTTCGGTCCAGCGTTCTTGCTCGACGCTGAAACCGCCGCCCTGCTTGAACGAATCCATCAGACCGGCGATTGCTGCACCGTTGCGACCGTGCAGGTCGAACAGCAGGCGTTCGAAGTTCGACGAGACCATGATGTCCATCGACGGCGACAGCGTGGCGTGCAGGGTGTCCTTGACGTACTGATTGCCGCTCATGAAGCGGTGCAGGAT
>Ga0160445_100510_pt1 | contig 18999 bp, 12 predicted proteins | sample HID1972M_E1MG_FD_108215 | JGI IMG/M metagenome (GOLD analysis project Ga0160445, IMG submission 108215) | Enriched pill bug-associated microbial communities from UW Madison campus, WI, USA - HID1972M_E1 MG | ecosystem: Host-associated > Arthropoda: Insects > Digestive system > Unclassified ... | reverse complement strand
CTCAATTCAAAATGCAGATGCGGGCCTCCGGATCCTCCTGTATTACCAGAATAAGCAATAATATCTCCTTTCTTTACAAGAATTATATTTTTCTTTAACGGGAAATCAACATCAAATGAGCGAAGTTCATATTGTTTACTTTTTACAGTTGAAGCAATTTTATTATTGAATTTTTGCAAGTGCATATAAACACTCGTATATCCATTAGGATGATCAATATAAAGCGCATTTCCTCCACCACCTATTTGCACGCGTGCTCTAGAAATAAAACCATCTGCTACTGCATATACTGGATACCCTTCTCGTTGATTTGTTCGATAATCAGTACCCGAATGAAAATGGTTCGCCCGTAATTCGCCAAAACTCCCTGATGCCTGAGGGGATAAGTCTAAAGGAGGACGAAAATAATTTTGTGGATAATTCCTTTTTATCGTTTGAGCAGAAACAAGATGGATTAAAAATACGCTAGTTAATATAATAATTAATGTAAATAATTTTTTTAAATGCTTCATTTAACAATGTTTTTTTTATACAGCCTTTAACGTTCCATTAGTCAAACCGTATTTAAACCAACCGTATTCCGTGTTGGTAAAGGCTATTTTATTTTAAAATCGAATAGCTTTTTTTCTTCCAAATAGCCTTCCAAGTGGTCTCCAATTTGAACAGGCCCAACTCCTGCAGGGGTACCTGTATAAATTAAATCTCCTTTTCTTAAGGTTATATGTTGGGAAACATAAGAAATAATATTTTCAAAAGAAAATATTAAATTACCGGTATTTCCTTGTTGGACGATTTTGCGGTTTTTCTCTAATCTAAATTCAAGGTTATATAAGTTGTTGAATTTTTCCTTTGGAAACATTTCAGAAATAGGAGCAGAATGGTCAAATGCTTTAGCGAGTTCCCATGGCAAGCCTTTTTCTTTATGTTGCTGCTGAATGTCCCGAGCGGTAAAATCAATGCCTAAACCAATTTGATCAAAATAAGCATCTGCAAATTTCTCTTGTACATGCTTTCCTTCTTTACAAATTCGTAAAACCACTTCGAGCTCATAGTGAATCTCTTTTGAGAAGTCAGGATAATAAAAATCTTTGTTGTCTTTTAGAAGAGCAGTGTCAGGCTTTAGAAAAATTACAGGAGCAATAGGAACAGGATTATTCAGTTCATTTGCATGTTCAATATAATTACGACCAATTGCAATGATTTTCATTTGAATTAAATTTAATAGTTAGTTTGCCTTTAAATGAATCCTATGTAGTTGTTTAAAGGCAATAGCTATGATAAGCGTTTTAATATAAAATAAGAAAACGAGCGTGCATTCTCGCTAGTTGGAAAATGCACGCTCGCTAAAAAATTAACATTAAAGTATTTGAATTCTTTTTACAACGGTTTCCGTACCTGCCATAATGCGAATAAAATAAAAACCGCTGCTAAGATTGCTATTTAAAGTGAAATTATGAACCTGGTCGCCTTCATCTAAACGCTGAGAAAGTAAGGTGCTAATTTCATTTCCCAAAGCGTCCATAATTTTTATGGAAACAGAAATTTCTTTATTTAATTTAAACGTTAAATTAATTTGATCAGATACAGGATTTGGGTAAACCTTTACATTGCTCAACGTTTTGACAGATTCCTTATTATTCGATTTAAGGTAAGGAGAATAAGATGCAAAGGGCTTAAACGCAATAAGACTATTTTCTTTTGGTTTGTTTGGACGTGTATCCGTTAATTTGCTAACTACCTCTTTTGTCTTTAGGGTATCTGTAATGGCTACGGGAAGCCATGCTAAAGCATTCCCTGAAGTGCTTAGTAATGTACTAATACTTAAGATGACCGAAAGAAAGAAATAAATGTAGTTGTTTTTCATATATTATCTTACCATACAAAAGTATAACATTATTTTTTGAATTTACCATGTTTATGGTAATAAAAATTTCATTTAACAATTTTTAACAATTATTGTCGTTGTCAATCCAAACCACCCTATGTGGTTAACTAAATTTATCAAAAAATGTTTAGGAATAGCTACATTTGTGGCAAACAAAATATAGACTTTGGAGAAGCCGCGCAACTTACATAAGCTCAGTTCAGCAGGATTATTAATCAGCTTAGGGATAATTTTTGGTGATATAGGCACCTCCCCACTTTATGTTTTTAAAGCTATTGTTGGTGATGATATTATTTCGGCCGATTTAGTTTTAGGTGGCCTTTCGTGTATTTTCTGGATTTTGACGCTTCAGACCACAGTGAAATATGTTTTGATCGTATTGCGAGCAGATAATAAAGGTGAAGGGGGAATATTTTCCCTATACACTTTAGTAAAAAGAAGAGCCAAATGGTTGATTTTTCCTGCAATGATTGGTGGTGCTTCGCTCTTAGCGGATGGAATGATAACACCCCCCATAACTGTTTCTTCTGCAATTGAAGGGTTAAATATTTACTTTCCTAACTTACCAACGGTTCCCATTGTTATTGTAATCATATCTTCTCTTTTTCTTATTCAACGCTTTGGAACTTCTATTGTAGGCCGTGTTTTTGGTCCATTAATGTTCATCTGGTTTAGCACAATGGGTATACTTGGATTGAGTTTTATAATGGATTCACCAGAAATATTTAAAGCCATTAATCCCTATTATGCTTATAATATTCTTATTAACTATCCAAATGCCTGGTTAATTTTAGGAGCAGTTTTTCTATGTACTACCGGGGCAGAGGCCTTGTATTCCGACCTGGGTCATTGCGGTCGATCAAATATCCGTGTAAGTTGGATATTCGTTAAATCGTGTTTAGTTCTCAATTATTTTGGACAGGGAGTTTGGCTTTTGCAGCATCAGGGACTTAAACTGAATTATCAGAATCCCTTTTTTCTTATTATGCCCGATTGGTTTTTAATGTTCGGGATTGGCATTGCAACGGTGGCCGCTATTATTGCCAGTCAAGCTATGATATCAGGTTCCTTTACGCTGATATCAGAAGCAGTTCGCTTAAATTTATGGCCTAAGGTCAGAATTAACTATCCAAGCAATCAAAAAGGACAATTATATGTACCTTCTATAAACTTCATTCTTTGGATCGGATGTATGATTGTGGTTTTGATATTTAAAGAATCCCGAAATATGGAAGCTGCATACGGATTGGCTATCAATATTACATTCTTAATGACAACCATTTTAATGACGTATTATTTATCGAAAAAGCATTTGCCAAAATATTTGATAGCGCTCTTTTTTGGGGTTTTTATAAGTATGGAATTGGTTTTACTTGTGAGTAATGGGGTTAAGATTGTTCACGGCGGATGGCTAACTATTATATTAAGTGCCTTTTTGTTTACCGTTATGATAAGTTGGTGGTGGGCAAGGCGAATAAAAAATAAATTTGTTCGTTTTGTGGATATTGAAAGCTATTACCCGGTATTAAAAGAATTAAGTGACGATGATTCTGTGCCCCGGTTCGCATCACAGTTGGTTTATTTAACTTCTGCTAATTTTATTTCAGAGATTGAATCAAAAATCATGTATTCAATTTTGCAAAAGAAACCAAAACGGGCCGATGTTTATTGGTTAGCACATGTAGACGTTACTGATGAGCCCTTCACCAATGAATATAAGGTAACGAAACTTATAGATGGAAAGTTGATCAGAATTGATTTCAGATTAGGGTTTCGTGTTGAACAGCGAATTAGCTTATTGTTGCGAAAAGTAATAGAAGATATGGTGAGGAATAAAGAAATTGATATAACTAGCCGCTATCCAACTTTAAAAAAATATGGGCTTGTAGGTGATTTCAGATTTGTGGTATTAGAGAAGGTAATCACACGCTCTCATGATTTAAGCTTTATCCAAAGAATAATAATTGATATCTATAACGTATTGAGAAGATTCAGTCTTTCCGATGAAAAGGGTTTCGGGCTTGATTCAAGTTTCGTAACTGTTGAGCGGGTACCTTTAGTTGTTGCTCAAACTAAGGAAATCAAAATGAAACGTATTCAATAGGTTTCTTCCGGTTTTTGTAAATTTAAGCTTAAAACGTTTCTTTTATAGTCAATAATTGCTTGATACTGATATAACAAATCTCCACCTATAACACCTATTACAGATTCCTGTTCAAGTTGTTCATAAGCAAAGTTAATGGTTGAAAGATCTAGAACGGCTACATCGTAATTTTTAAGGTGTAAATCGCCAAGTTGGAGATCCGGGATGTTTAAAATATAGCTAGCCATAGAGTTAGTGCCTAATCCCGTTGATAATTGATCTGAAAGTTTTAATAGTTCAGGGTCAATATGCTTTTCCATGGTTGTCTTATCAAAAACAGTCTTAGAAGCTCCTGTATCTAAAACGGCCTTAAAATGCTGATTAAAAACGATGACTTCCACTAATAAATGAAAGCCATCATCTTGTAAGTTTAATAAAGTTAAAGGTATTTCCGACATCTTAAATAATCCCGGTATCTTTAAGAATATTATTCATCGTTCTTACCGCTTCTGCACTTTTTTCAAATGTTGCTTTTTCTTCTTCATCTAGCGTCAGCGGCAAGATCTTCTCTACACCATCTTTACCAATGATTACCGGTACTCCCAAATTGATATCATTTTGATCAAATTCCCCTTCAAGATATACAGATGCAGTAAATAATTTCTTTTGGTCACGAACAATACTTTCCACAACAGCAGCAGTGGCAGCGCCCGGAGCATACCAAGCAGAAGTTCCTATTAATTTGGTTAGCGTTGCCCCGCCAACCATCGTGGCATTAACAATTATATCCTGTTCCTCTTTACTCAAGAAATTGGTTACTGGTATACTATTCCAGGTGGCATGTTTAATAAGAGGAATCATAGTTGTATCACCATGCCCACCAATAACAATTGCATTTAAGTCACTTGCTGAAGCTGAAAGTTTCTGACTTAATTGATAGCGAAAACGCGCAGAATCTAAAGTTCCTCCCATACCGATAATTCGGTTTTTGGGAATGCCAGTTGATTTTAATGCTAAATAAGTCATTGTATCCATTGGATTAGATACAATAACAAGAATAATATCGGGTGAGTATTTTAATAAATTTTCAGCAACTGTTTTAACGATGTTTGCATTGGTTCCAATCAGTTCCTCACGTGTCATACCTGGTTTACGGGGAATCCCAGAAGTAATTACTGCAACGGCAGAGCCAGTAGTTCTACTATAATCATTAGTAACACCCGTAATTCGTGTGTCAAAACCCAAAAGGGCTGCCGTTTGCGAAATATCTTGGGCTTTACCTTCAGCAAAACCTTCTTTAATATCAAGTAAAACCACTTCTTCTGCTAATTCTCTTCTAATGATATTGTCTGCGGTGGTTGCGCCAACGGCTCCAGCACCTACTACGGTTATCTTCATATTAATAATGATTAGTATTATAATTTAATTTTTATAACCTGAATGTTTGATTATTTAGGCAATATAAAAATAAAAGAAGGGATTGTCAACAGAAATTAAAAGGGATATCCTATTGCTAAATTAAAAATTAGATTATTTTTCCTCCATTCCTTGCTTCCGAAATCGATCTTGTTAAGAACCCACCTTTCGCCTTCCGGCAAATATGGAATGCGAAGAGGTATCGCCAGATCCGTTCTTAAAACAAGGAAACTTAAGTCAAAGCGCAAACCCACACCGGCGCCAACTGCCATTTCTTTCAAGAAATTCTTACTGATTTTTGCTCCAGGCTTGTCTTCATCCTCATTTAAAAGCCAAATGTTTCCTGCATCAATAAAAGCAGCTCCATTTACAATACTTACTAGTTTCCTTCTATATTCAGCATTTAGTTCTATCTTGATATCCCCCGTCATGTCTGGAACAAAGTTTCCGGCACCTATTTGTTCGGGCTCATAAGAACCAGGCCCTAAAGCACGTGCTCTAAATGCCCGAAGACTATTTGGTCCGCCTACATAAAATTGTTTTATATAAGGCATTGCCCTGGAATTGCCGTAGGCATATCCAAATCCAAACATCGCTCTTGCTGCAATTTCTGATTTTAGCCCAATTTTGGTATAATTTCGAAAGTCCGCTTCGGTTTTAATATATTGCGCAATCGGGGCATTCAGGAAACTGTGGGTCTTTCCTTCATTATAATTAGATCCATTGATTAATCCTAAAATATTGCCCGATAAATCGAGCCCCGCACGAAGATACATGGTATTCTTGCGTTGTTGCTCCATCGTATTGGTAAAGGTAAATACATAATTAGGACCAATAATAAACTGCCTTTCTATTGCATGTCTTAAATTCGGATTTTCTTGAAGTTCCAATTCATAATCTTCCGATATATTACCTGATCGAACATAAGCCACTTCGAATAAATCGAGAGAATGTTCTTTTTTAATGTTTTCTTTCCATGCATAGCCGAAGTTTAAAGTCATTGAATTTAGGTTGTATGCATTCGTACGATTAAGTACCTCAAATCTGGTCTTAATCGTTGTATGAGGAACATAGCGCTTCGTCGGATTCCAGTTAAATGGTGAAACTATTTGCGGGAATACAATGCTTGCTTCCGCTCCATAACGATAAAAGGTTGAATTTAAATTCACATTACCTCCAGTTTGGAATTCATAACCACCAAACACAGAAAGTTTAAGCTGTTCGGCACCTTTAAAAGCATTTCGGTGAAGCCAACTTAGGCTAACGTCTGAACCATTATATACAGAGGCGGTCTTTCCCAGAACTTCAAAATGAAAGGACTTTTCTGGCTGCGGAGTTAGGTAATAGTATACATCTAACAAATTGCTATTTGTAGAATCGACTGGTAAAAAATTGTTCTTAACAAACTTAAAGGTTCCCATGCCTACAAGTTGTGAAATGGATCGAGTATGGTCACTACGATTATAAAGATCACCTTTATTAAATGACATTGGACGGACGATGGCACGTTTTCTATACGTATGCCCTGGGTCTATGACGTAATAGCCACCATAAAAGGTACTGTCGGAAGGAATACCAACCTGATAATCACCTTGTTGTATGCTATAATCAGGGAATATGTAAATATTATTAATGAAAAAGGGGTGAAGTGCCTGGTCTGGCGCTTCCGGCTTTACAGTTACATATAAATTAACCTGATGATTCCCAATTGTGCTATCCACTTCAACCAATAGATGATCAGGATTGAAGTAATAATATCCTTGTTCTTTTAGTTCGTTGTCAATCCTCTTTCGCTCATTAACAATAACATCCAAATTATAAGGGTTACCCGCTTGAAGCAGCGATTTATCGCGAGAATCCGTAATTATCTTACCAAAATCTGTACTGTCCAATTCAAAAAAGACTTCCTTGATTTTGTAATTGGTATGGGGTTGTGCAAAATAAGTTACTGTAGCTTTTCTATTTTTAATTGTAGTATCCGAGTTTACTTCCGCATTAAAAAAGCCGATGTTTTCAAGACGATTTCGAAGTAAATCTTCATTATAAGGTCTGTTTACGTCACTCAATAATACAGGGGGTTCACCCAGTTTGTATTTTAACCAACCTTTTATTCCTTTTTTGCTTGTTGTATTTCCCGCTATATTATAAAAGAATAATTTGGGACGGAGGCCTAAGATGCTTGAATTAGGCTGTGGCCTCAAAAAACTTTCTAAATTCTCTTGTAAAGGCTTGATGTATTTTTTGGGAAAAGAAGTATCAGGTTGCAATTCTACCTTTCCTTTTACATATAGATTTTCTCCCTCTTTTAAGTATTTAATATTGCTACAAGCACTAAATAAGGTTGAGAAACAAATTAAAGAAAGTATAAAGGTTGATGTTCGTTTAGTCATGATCTTTTCCTTTCTTTCTAAATTCCACAGCATCCGATTTCCTTTTTTGTTCAATATTTCTGGATTCAGGTATTGACTTCAATAGTTCTTTTCGTTTTTTCTCCTCAACCTCCTTATTGTATTCTTGAAGTTTTTTCGCACTCATAAAAATTTCTTTGAATTTATTATAATCCATATTAATATTAAAACCAAGTCCTGTTTCAACTACCTGGCCTTGAAGTGTAACTTCATACTCATTCTTTCTAAAAGCACGTAGGAAATATCTGCCATCTCTCGAAAGCTGGTATTCTACAGCGATATCACCGGCAATATTACTTGCTTTTCTTCCCGGCTGTCCGCCCCCCTCAAGTTCAAAGTTGGATCCAACTGTAACTTTTAAACGATCGTTAAGAAGACGTTTTGAAACACCTACGTTTAAGTCGGTACGGTTCTCTAAATCACCTGTACTGTAATCATCGGTTGATTGAAGATCAAAGTTTAATTCTACACCCGAAATAAGGTCACCTGCCAGGCTATTAAGTTGTGCGCTTAATAACTCGCTAACCGAATTTCTGACCATTGATTCCGTGCTGCCGCCAGCTGCGCTCGAGAATGGATTTTCAGCAACAAATCTACCCAATACAATTAAAGCAAAGACTTGTTTGTTAAGCTCTGATTCGTCTTCTCTTACTTGAGAAAGCCTTGTATTCACCAGGCTTGTTACATCCTGTGAAACACCAGAATTTTCCTCTTGTAAATTAATATCAAAAGCGATATTTGGTTTCAGCATTTCTCCAGTAAGAATCAGATTTACCTCAAAGGGTATTTTCTGTTTATAATAATTTGAATTTCTACCTCCTAATTGATTTTCTAATAAATCGATTGGAGCCGCATTAATATCATACGCTGCAGTAATATTAAGATCTGCAGACATCATTTCTCCATTCCATACAATTGTACTCCCTTTTTTGAAAAGGAATTTCCGTTTTAACATATTGAAGGATAATTCATAACTTCCTTCTGAAACTTCATAGGTTCCTGCTAATGAAATATTTCCTCCCGGGTCAATACCTGCATTCAGTTCAGCAGTACCTTTAATAAATAAAGCATCCCCAGTTCCAGGATCAATAATCACATTAAACTCGGCGTTCGGATCGACGTCAATATTTAACGAAACATCCATTCCTTTAACAGTTTCCGTTGGAATTGTATCTCGACGGGCAAATACATTTTGGCCCGTTGTATCTCTTTTGTTTACAAATTCCACAATCCCGTCACGTTCGGTCATACCTGGATTTTCATCCGGAACCACGATAGTCATTTTAGTATTGTCGTTTACTTTTAAGGTTCCGTTCACTTTGGGGCTATCCATAGTTCCTGTAATACGTAAATCGCTATTAATGAACAATGTGCCATAAAACAGGTCATTATCCTGACTAGTGGAATTCAACACTTGGAAGTTATCAGCTTTTAATCCCAGATCGAAAGCGAAATCAGTATAGGTTTTAGTGCGGATCATTCCTGTTAAAATGGCCTGATTACCCACACTGTCAGCTACTGAAAAGTTTGAGAATCGTATACCTTCATCATTGAACACAATGGCATCATTGTCTAAAGCAAATTGGGCGTTCAACATTGAAATGTTCATCTCTGCATCGTTAAAGAGCAATTTTCCATTGATACGAGGGGCATCCGGAGATCCTGTAATAGCTAATTGACCATTCATATAACCCTGTGTCCGTCTAATAGATCCAAAAGAGAAAGCTTCTAATGTGTTCATATTAAGCCTGTTCATGTTTAATACAAGATCCATTGATGATTTCTGGTCTGGCGGAGATATATAATTACCCGTTAAATTGACATCATTCCCATATCCCGAAATTGTAATATTTGCAGCAAAAGTATTTTCCTGAAGATTGTCGACCTTCAGATTGATGTCACCAATTGTATCATTACCAAAGTAAAAACTATTTACTGTAAGGTCTGAAACGAAGACAGGTGAAGTTTCCAAGCGATCAACAGTAGCTTTACCATTAATTCCACCACCCAATTTAAGGGTACTGCTTTCTATAAATTTCGTAAAGGTTTCAATCCGGAAATTAGAAAACAAAACATCCAAAGGCGCGTTCATTACCGAATCACGTGATGTAACACTTAATTGCTGATCATTATTTTGCAATATAAAATTATGGGCTAATATTCCTTGCTTGCCAAAAAAGATACTGTTTAGCGGATTAATATTCCATTGGTCATAGTTTAGAATTAAGCCATCAGGTTTAAGGTTAAAAATGAAATTATCGTTTTCAGCTAACATTTGAGCACCAATATGGTATTGTTCTTTACCAATCGAATCTTTAATCCACAAGCCGGTTTCCACCTGGCTGTTCCTTACATTTCCACTTATCAATGTATTAATGAGTTCAATATTTGAGACATTAATTTCTCCGATATTCCCAGCATAGAACAAGGTGCTGTCAGCTGTATTGATATCAAAGCTTACATCATCAACTAAGGTACTATCATATAAAATATGAGAAGCACCTATCCGGGCATTAATTGCTTTCTGGTCACTGTTAAAGTTTCCAAACAAAGTAATCGGATCCATTTCAGTCAATTCTGGAACAACACGTCTGATAAAAGGTGAGCGGATTAATTCAGCATTAAAGTCGAAGTTTTGTGGTTCGTAACTAGTTGTATCAACACTATTAGTTGGGTTGTAATAGGTTTCAATAACATCTTGAACCGCCGTACCCATTTGTGTTAATTTATACTTTCCAAAAACATTGGCATTTAAAAACTCTGAACTTAGATTGATTGATTTCAAAGAATCGGTAGCTTCTGAAACAAGTTGAATTGTATCTAATGCGTATTGTTCCCCATTGTATAATAGCAAAGAATTAACAATATTGATATCACCATTTAAATAATCAGGATCTGCGGTGGCTAAGTCAGCCTCAAGTTGCCCATGATAACGAATGTCATCCTGCGTTAAATTTAAATTTTTCAGCTTGATACTGTCTATATTCATGTACATTAGAAGAGCCGGATATTTGTCCTTCCAATTTGCCTGCGCATTCATCGTAACAGCTAAATTTGGGTCATTGCTTATTAAGTTTGCAAGTATATCACCAGCTTTTGCTTGAAAATCCAGTTTAATATCTTTATAGGTATAACCCATTGCCTCTGCACTTATTAAAGTAGCATGTGCTTCCGCCACCATTCTTCTTGGATCCAGGCTTTTGCCTTCTACAGTGGCATTAAAAGTTATCCTTCCCATGGTGGTGTCACCTTTAATGAAACTACCAACATCCAGATTCCTAATGTTTACTTTAGCATTATAACTGGTATCCCGACCTGCATTGTAGTTGGCTAAGACATCAGCGCTCCCTACTGAAGAGTTCAAAACCATATTGGTATTGAAATTATTCATGCCTCCCTTAAATTTTCCATGTAAGCGGATAGAGGCAGGGAAATCAATATCAGGAGGCAGTAAGCTTTTTGCAATTAAGCGATTTAGATCCCGACTACTGCTCCGAACATTATTTACATTTAAATCAGCAAAAAGCTTTTGAGGGTCCATTGCATTCTTAATATTCCCTGAAACGTTTAGGTAGGTATCATCCAATGTGCTCACAACTAATTTTGGAATATTTAAATTGCTTAAAGCACCCTTTAAAGTAGCATCAATTTTAAAAGTACGGTTCAACAGCGGTTTCATAACCTCCATGGTATCGAGCATTGGAACCAACAATGCAACGTCTTTCATACCCAATGTTCCATTCTTTAGGTTTATATCCATCTCAATAAGTTCCGGTTTTTCACTTAGAGCAGCCAGCGATGGATATCTTATTTCAACATGGTCACGCAATAGTGTATTTGGAGTTTGTAAAAACAGATCTTTTAAAAGAACACCTGTATTGGTGTAAGTAAATTTCGTTTCGAGCTTGTTGATTTCCATGCCGCTCTGTTCTTTGAAATTTAGCTTTTCAATATTCCCTTTAATCGAATCCATCGAGAAATACAATTCTTCCAGATCAACGTCAAGATCGGTTAAGTTCATATGCGCATAATCCAGCCCTTTTTTCAGCTTTGGAGCGGTATTGTCGTCAAATTTAACCTTGGTGTTTTTTAAGTCAATATTCGATGCAGAAACAATCCAATTCATGGATTGGTCCGTACTGGTATCGGGTGCAGTTGTAGATTGATCAGCAGCCGTTTTGCCAAAAGCTATTTGTGAGTCAGAGTCTTCTAAAAGTATTTTATTGATGTCGATTTTCTCGTTTCTTAAATCAAGATTTTTGAAATCAACAGCTAAATGGCTGAACTTTACCTGAGCATTCATCGCTGAAGCTTCATCTTCGTAAACAACATTGATGTTTTTAAGGTCAGCTTTTCCCAATCTGAAATCTGGCAGACTCGCTTCTGCACCTACCGCTTTTTCAACTCCTAGGTCATCAGTGGATGGAACATCATTGGCAGTTGCCACCTTCCATTGCTTTATTTTAGTGTTTATTTCATTAATAACCAGCTTTGGGACTTCAAAGCGCATATTCGGCAAGTCAAAAGTCTTTATTCTTGTGTCTAAATGACCTAAGTAAAAATCAGCGTTGGTACCAATAATTTCATCTTTATAACTGAGCCGTATTCTATCTAAGTTTATTTTATCAATAGAAAAAGCCATTGCTGAGGTCGTATCTTGTGATTCCTCTTCAACTTCTTCGGTTGTAAAAGCCCGGATGATGTAATCAAAGTTAAACGCACTATCTGGTAAAGTCCGGGTTATATTGGCGGTAATCCCTCTGAAATCTAATTTGTTTATTTCTACCGTATTGTTTAAAAGTTTGAAGAGACTGATATCAACCAATAAAGTATCCCCCGCTATTAGCGTATCTCTATTTTGATCTTCAAAATAGACACCTTCCAGTACTAATAATTTGGGAAGTTTTAAACTGACTCTTTTTAAGTCGACAGGTGTTTTTATTTTAGTTTCCAGGTAGGAAACTACTTTCTTAACAGCAAAATTTTGAACAGCAGGTATGTTAATCAAAACGAAAAGGAGTAAAATCAATCCAATGACTACTCCAACAAACCATAAAACTACCTTAAGCGAAATTCTTGTAAATTTATTCAATGGATTCTTTTCTGATTTATACTTAACTACCTTTTTAACCAATTCCTTTAAAAATAGTTTTAGGAAATGAGAATTAAAGACAAATATAGTTACAGCCTTCAATAAAGATTGAGGCTACATGAATTTATTTGTAGATAGTGTAAATAGAATAACATTCTGATCCTTTACGCTTTTAAGTAACTAAATGTATATGTCATCCAGATTCCCTTGAGTAATCACAAAGTTGAGGTTTCCCTTGTCATTAATCAAATGAAAGGTTGTTACAGTCTCAGAAGATCACATTCTCATGAAGGTTAAGAGCCCCATTGAAATGCATAACAAAAAGATAGAGAAACAAAACTAATAAACAGTAGCAAAAGTTCGTCTTGCTACTGTCTAAATGTACTTTTTATTTAATAGCCGATATTGTTTTTGACATTAGTCAATGTTTCAGCAATTTGATTTGTTACAATTTTTGTGAATAAATCTGCGAATACTTATTCCTATGAATAAATGTAGCAACTCTATATAAAGGCCTAGAATTGTCGAAACTGTAAGTCATTTCATTTGTCAAAATAGGTGTACTTCTAGCTTCGGTAGGTACCCGAATTTGGTCGATCATATAGGAGCATACGAGTACGATTGATGCAAAATATACAAAAAATTATCCTGAATAAAAAAAGAACAAAAAAATACATAGTGCCTCTAGCCTGAATATAGCATTAGCCTACTGTGAACTGTCTGGCGATATTTTATTTGATTATTGTTTATTATCTTGACAAATTAAGGCTTAAACAAAACTCTTCCTAGTTAATATAGTTGTATCAACTGATCAAAAAGTATCAAAACTGGTGTTTTATACTTTATACATTTGTTTAATAAATTCTATAAATTAAATTTTGGATGCTTAAAAATAAACACATTGTCATTATTGGAGGAACTACCGGGCTTGGTCTTTCAGCGTCAAAAGCCTTTATTGGACAAGGTGCAAAAGTAATCGCTGTAGGTCGTAATCCTGAAAATAATAATGCAGCACAATTGCAATTTGAGGATTCAGGTCTTGTATTCACAGGTGATGCTTCTCATGAAAATACCGCTTCAGAAGCCATTGATTTATGCATAAAAACCTGGGGAAGCTTTGATTGTCTTTACCATGTTGCAGGGGGAAGTGGCAGGAAAATGGGTGATGGCCCTTTGCATGAAGTGTCCCTGGAAGGATGGATCAAAACCATAGACTTAAACTTGACCTCGATAATGCTTTCTAATCGCGCTGCTATCCGCTCGTTCCTCGCGAATAAACGGGGTGGTTCAATTTTAAACATGGGATCTGTTTTAGCCTATTCTCCAGCTCCTCATTATTTTGGTACACATGTGTATGCAGCGGTCAAAGCGGGGATTATAGGTCTTTCAAAATCATTGGCAGCTTATTATGCCAAAGAGAACATACGGATTAATGTAATTGCCCCTGGCTTGGTGGAAACGCCAATGGCTCAACGTGCGGCTAAGGATGCTGATATCTTAAGCTATATAGCCACAAAACAACCTTTGGATGGTGGAAGAATTGGCAAGCCGAGCGATTTAGATGCTGCCGCTTGTTATTTCGTGTCTGACCTTTCGGCTTTTACAACAGGGCAGGTATTGGCAATTGACGGAGGGTGGGGAATAAGCGAAGGGCAAATTTCTTCAACGACTAAATAAAATATGACAACAGCAATAGGGATTGATTTAGGAGGAACAAACATTAAGGGGGTTTTACTGAATGCAGATGGAGAGGTACTTGTACAGATGGTTCAAAAAACTGAAGCCAATATAGGAAGCAACGCAGAAAGTAAACATTGGAAAAATATAGTACGGCAAATGGTAGTCGACTTAAAATCTAAAAGCTTGCATCCAGTGAACGCCATCGGCTTAGCTGCACCCGGCCTTCCCAATGAGGGAAATTCTGCTATTCGAATATTACCGGAACGATTAACTGGATTAGAAAACTTTATATGGTCTGATCATTTAGAGGAAAAGGAGGTTTGGGTGATAAATGATGCACATGCAGCCTTAATTGCAGAAGCAGAGTTCGGGGTGGGGAAAGGGATAAATAATATTGTTATGCTCACCTTGGGTACTGGTGTAGGTGGTGGAATATTAATTAATGGAGAATTATACCAAGGTAACTTTCAGATGGCGGGTCATTTGGGCCATATGACATTGGATGTAGATCGGGATGATCCAGGTATTACAGGTATGCCTGGGACGCTGGAGAATGCCATTGGGAATGCGACGATTTTAAGGCGGTCTTTTGGGAAATTTAAATCGACCAAGGCATTGGTGGAAGCTTATGAAAAGGGCGATACCTTTGCTACCTATGTTTGGCTAAACTCTGTCCGTAAGTTAGCACTAGGACTTTGTTCTTTAAGCAATCTGCTGTCTCCTGATTTAATTATCCTAGGAGGCGGAATTACTAAGACCGGCGATTCCCTTTATGTTCCTTTGGCCGATTTTATAGCGGTATATGAATGGAAAAATGTAGGCAAGAAAAGCGCGATTCAACATGCCCATTATAATGACTTGGCAGGAGCAGTAGGCGCTGCAGGTTTTGCGTTGGCTAAATTAAGAAAAAAGGTGCTGATGTAATCAAAGGTAAGGTTGAAAGATAATTAAATAGTATGATAGAATTATGAATGTAATTAATGAATATATAGTAAAATGCCACGGAATTATCGAGAGCATAGAAAAGCAATCGGATGAGATTCAACAAGCGGCGGTATGGTTTTCTGAAACGATTATGAAGGGCCGAATGGTACATGTTTTTGGTTCTGGCCACAGCAGGATCATGGTGGAAGAGATGTGGCCACGATACGGTTCTTTTCCTGGATTTAATCCTATTGTTGAATTATCCTTGACTTTTCATAATCTAGTGGTGGGTGCAAACGGGCAAAGACAAGCAATGTTTCTTGAAAATGTATCGGGATTGGCGGAACGCATCTTACGAAACTTTGATCTCAGTGCTCTAGACACGGCTTTAATTATTTCATCAAGTGGTTGCAATGTAGTCCCCATTGAAATGGCTGAGAATTTCCAGAAGCAAGGAGTTAAAGTGGTTGCCTTGATTACCAAAGAGCATTTAGAAAAAAGCGTCAGCAAACGGTCGGATGGAAAAAAATTAAGTGACTTTGCGGATTTAATTTTAGATACCGGAGCCCCTCAAGGGGATGCTATGGTTAAGATACCCAACTTGGATACACCTGTTTCGCCCGGTTCTACCGTTGGTGGTGCTATCCTTATTAATACGATAAAAGCAGAATTGGCCCGTTTGTTAACTGAGGCCGGACAGCCGCCTACTGTTTTAAGTGGTGCCACGATTGTAGGTGCAGAGCGTGCGATTGAGCTGTTTGAAAAAGCGTATGATGAACATGCACACCGCCTGGCCGATTTGTATAAATCAGTTGGAATGAATAAAAAAGAGAAGCTTATTTAAAATAGAATTATGGTGACGTTATTGGATCAGGTTAAAATTCCACTACTTGCTGAAACGGATATTTTAGTAATCGGTGCAGGTTCTGCTGGATGTTTGGCGGCTTTGTCGGCCAGGCATTCCAAAAAGTATGAGGTAATGCTCGTGGAGCGGTATGGATTTCCAGGAGGCTCCTCTACCCAAATGTTGGATACCTTTTATGGCTTTTTTACCCCTGGTGAGGAATCCAAAAAGATTGTGGCAGGTTTGCCAGATCAGATCGTCAATGAATTGGATAAAACAGGTGATATTTTTTTACGTCCTAATACCTATGGTGCAGGGACTGGCGTGAATTATAATCCTGAACGATTAAAGTATATTTGGGATAAGAAAATTATAGAGGCAGGTATTCGATACTTGCTTCACACGACGCTGGTCAATGTTGTCGAGGAGACCGATGGAAGGCAGATATGCATTTTCTGGAATAAAAGCGGCTTCTATAAGGTCAAGGCCAAACGAATAATCGATGCTTCGGGGGATGCGGATTACTGCCATCTTGCTGGTTTTACCTATGAAGTTGCGGGTGAACTAGAGCCTGCTCAAACCTTGACCACCACCTTTCGTATGAGTAATGTTGATTTAGATAAATTTGAATCGAGTGGAGGCAAAAAGATGTTGAATGAAAAAATGAAAGTGGCATATGAAGCGGGTGATTATTCCTTGCCTCGTAAGGAGGGGTCCGCCCATGAAATGTGTCAGAAAGGATGCATTTCAACCGTTGCAGTAAAAGTAGGCGATTTATCTCCGCTCAACATTGAGGAATTAACGCGTGCTGAAATTGAAGGTAGAAAACAGGCTTTTAATTATGAGGCATTTTTTAGAAATGAAGTAGCCGGCTATGAGGACTCCAAAATAATTGGTCTTTCGCATCAGATCGGGGTGAGGGAAACAAGACGTGTTTATGGGGAGGAACGCCTTACTAAAGAGGATTGCATGTCGGGAATTAGCCCTGCAAACCGTATTCTTTTATGTGGTGCTCCCATTGAAGATCACCGCAAGGGAAAAAATGGGGAGGATGAAACCTTTTGGCAATACATTCCCGGTAATGGGATATATGGGGTTCCTTATGGAACCATTGTTCCGAAAGGCAGCGAAAATGCATGGGTGGTAGGTCGCTGCTTTTCAGCCACGCATGATGCACATGCATCCTGCCGTTCTATGGCGCAAACGATGTCTATGGGACAAGCTGCCGGTTTGTCCGCTGTGCTTTCCCTTGATTTGAATATGGCGGCAAATGCCTTGGATACTATAAAGTTACAGGAAAGATTAATCGAAATAGGAGCTATTTTAGAGGAGCCTACTACTTTAGCATACACAGCCAAAGATAATTGGAAGATGAATGTCAACAATAAATAAAACAATAAATTGAAAGCCATGAAAAACGCTCCTTTTGTCAGAACGGTACTTGGGGATATCTCACCAGAGGAAATGGGACTTACATATTCACATGAGCATATTATTATCGATGAGAGTTTCCCTACTTTAAGTAATCCTTTATTTCTTTTAAGCGACCTCGATAAAATTTCAGCAGAATTAGGGGCATTTTATGAGGCGGGGGGTAGAACTATGGTGGATACTATGCCGGCTAATTGCGGTAGAAATGCACGTAAACTGGCGGAAGTATCCCATAGAACCAACGTAAATATTATTATGGCTACAGGCATCCATCTTGAAATGTATTATGTCCCTAATCATTGGCGATATGCTTATACAGAAGACCAGTTGACTAAACTCTTTATAGAGGATGTCACCATTGGAGTGGATGTGAATGATTATAATGGTCCTTATGTAAGCCGCACTGCTTATAAGGCAGGTATGGTGAAATTAGCGACGGGAGATGAGGTTATTACCTCGCATCAGGAAAAGATATTCCATGCGGTGGTAAATACGCATCTTGAAACGGGCGTTCCCATCTTAACGCATTCTAATTTTGGCAGGCGTGCTATTGAACAGGTAGCCTTGTTTGAGAAGTTAGGAGCTAATTTAGATCATGTAGTTATTTCACATGTGGACCGCTATAAAGACATCGGGTACAATAGAGAGCTATTACAAACCGGAGTGAGGGTGGAATACGATAGTGCATTTAGGTGGAAAGAAGAAGAAAACTGGACGTATAAACTCTTGGAAGCTTTACTTTCTGAATTTCCCGACCAGATTACCATGGGTATGGATGCGGCTAAAAATAACTATTGGAGGGCTTATGGCGGCAAGCCTGGATTAAACTTTTTATTGACCACTTTTAAAGAGGATTTAAGGAAGATGGGTTTGGAGGCATATTATGACCAATTGTTTTTTGAAAATCCTGCTCATCTTTATTCCTTTTCTTAAACACTTGGTCTTATTGCAAATAATTTTTTTATTATCCTACATGATGTTTAACAATCCTAAAATAATAGTGTTATGAAACGCATTTTTATCAATTCTCTTAATATGGTTCTTGTCCTTTTTAGTTTTTCCTGCAACCAGACTTCTTCTATCAAAGTAGCAAATGCAGCGATAAAAAGTTCTGTTGAACAGCTAGATGGTTGGAAACCTCTTTTTAACCATGAAAATCTGGAAGGCTGGCAGGCTTTGCCAGGTGGAGAATGGAATGTAGTTGATGGTATTATTGTAGGCAAGAGCCCCGCTGAT
>Ga0160445_100509_pt1 | contig 19015 bp, 19 predicted proteins | sample HID1972M_E1MG_FD_108215 | JGI IMG/M metagenome (GOLD analysis project Ga0160445, IMG submission 108215) | Enriched pill bug-associated microbial communities from UW Madison campus, WI, USA - HID1972M_E1 MG | ecosystem: Host-associated > Arthropoda: Insects > Digestive system > Unclassified ... | reverse complement strand
CGGGAGTTTGTAAAAATCTGACAACAGCTAGTTCGTTTGCATTCATGTTTTGATTATTTGTAAAAAAATCATTGTGATCCTAGGAAGTCAACAAATCGGATACATCTTAGCTTTATTGACGTGTTTGTGGAGTATTGTTAAATGTTACCTCTTCTTCATTAACAAATGTAGCTTCATATTCGCTTCGACTAAGAACAGTATCATAGAGCCCAACATCTTTGCCCTCATGCCTATTAATTCCAATATATTCCAAACTCGCATCTTCGTAGCGTTTGAATTTGTAAACAGCATCATTCATCAAAGCTGAGTTGAAAACACCAAGACTTACCAATAGCTCGAAGTCTCTTACGGTTAATCCAGTAACCTTTTTAAAGAGACCAGGCTCCAATTGAGTAATTACATCCTTTAAGCTTCTTTCTCGATAGTCGGTCAGATACATAAAGACCGGAACACGTGTCGCAAACTTGATTAGTTTATCTTGAATTTGCTTTCTCAAGCTTTTGTATTCTTTTTCTTCAGCTGAGAGCTCTTGCCTCTCCTTTTTGGTTAGTTCCTGGTCATTTGCTTCTTTCTTGGCTTTTTTAACAGCCTCAGATTTATTAATAATAGTCTCAATGTCTTGATTCAAGTTTCTAAACCCTTCAATGCTCATTAGAGCTTTCATTGCTTCATCGTTTGCCATCAATCGGGCAAGGGTACTATTATCAACATTCACAAGTAAAGCACTTTCCCAACGTCTTGCTAAAAGAGTTGCAGTTGTACCGCTCATTGCCATGTCCAAAATTCCGGCGGCATCTACTTGATTCATAGAACTTCCGTCATAGGCTAATACGGGCAGGAAATTTATAAAGTCTTCTACATTCTTTTCAGGATTGGATTCATTCACATTCAACCGACACGCATAATCTGCAATTTGTCGCAATGCACGGTCTGGAGCGAAGTCAAAAACATAACATTCTTCTTTAAGAATTTCTACTTTGTTTGGTGACTTGCTGTCGGGGTTTCTAATTACCCAAGGTGTTTGTACTCGAAAAGCTGCTTGAAAATAGGTTTCAGGACTGGAGGAATTACGCAACATGAAAATTCCTGTCCAAGGCTTAACCGATACGCCTGTGGTAAGCTTACCACATGACAATGTAATGGTTTTTGATTCTAAAGGATTGTCGGTCATTGCATCTTGTACAGGTGGTAATGCGTGCATACCAATACCTGCATGTGTACCAGCAGCAATAACTACTTTATAATCATTATAAAAAGTATTTTGTCGTTTTTCTAATAAATTGGCCATTGCATGACAAGCCGCTACCGTCGGTAAAAACCAAAAGGTATGGTTTAATACTTTGAGCAATGGGGCGTGTGAAAATGGCAAAGGCGGTTTTTTAGCTCCCATTTTTAAGTGGTCAACCGTTGTTTCACTAAACGAGCCTCGAATTAAGTCCAACCATTTTTGTACTTCATCCTCATATTTGAAGCGAGCGTTTCTTCCTTCACCTTCAGCTTTAAAGAAAATATTTAAATCAAAGCCATCAAACTCGCCTTGCATGGCAATTTGACGAATAGAATCCGGCAGTTGGTAGGTCATCATTACCATTCTTGGCAAGGTGGCATAGGGATTGCTTTCACCCGTCCAATTTTCTTTGGCTCTTTGTTCGTCTGAGTACGTCCAATTAAATATTTGCTCTTCTATAAATTCACCTGAGTTGATGGCACGAAATGGAGTGCCCGATAAGTATAAGTAATGATCTGAAGTGATAGGCAGTATTTTTTCAAAATGCTCTACTTTGTCTTCCTCCGTAAAACCTTCCCTTTCTATCCTTCTGAATTCTTCCACTTCTTTTTCCGCATCTTCATCTTTCCCGAATAAATCCTTAGCGTTTTCACGCCAAGCGCCGAAATGGTATTCGTCAAAGAATACACCATCCCAATTCAGCGTATGTACCCATTCATTTTTAACTTTAATACCGCCAGTTTTTGTGTTCCTACCTAAATAGTCTTGGAATGAACCAAAGCAAACCAAAGGTTTAGAGAAATTTATATCTTGGTCTCCGAAATTACCCTCATTGTTGGAATAAAACTGCCAACCTTCAAAGTCTACGTGTGATAATAAATCTTCTTTCCAAGCATCCTCAACGGCAGGTTTGAAAGTGAGAACTAAAATCTTTTTCCATCCCATTTTTTTCGCCAATTGATAACTGGCAAAAGTTTTTCCGAAACGCATTTTCGCGTTCCATAAAAAGTGTGGTGTTCTGTCTTTATTTTCTTTTTTGAAACTCTTGAAATAAGCAATTGACTTATTCACTGCTTCTTCCTGTTCAGGACGCATACCAAATGTAAGTACTCGGTTTTCTTCTGTTCGTATGCCTGTTTTGATTTGGTGAATGGCTCTTCGCAAGTCATTCAACGAACATTTAAACCACTCTCCACTGGCGTTTACAACTTTCCAATCTCTGAGCAAGCGGTGAACTTCGTGGTCTGTAAACGAACTTCCGTCCCGCTTCATTGCCGATTCTTCAAATACTATTTTGTATTGAATAGCAGCAGTTCCTAGCTGCTCTTTGATACGTCTCTGAGCATCACGATCAGTAAAGCCGATTTTAAGCAAACCATGGTGTGACGCTACATCAACCAGTTCATAGGCATATATGGTGGGATTGGTGGAAGGACGGGGCGGAAAAAATTCTTTATTTGCCATCTAGTTTCTTATAATTGGAATCCTGCATCAAAATCAGAGATATATTGAGGTGGTACCGTAGCTTTAATATTAGCAATGTTTTGATTCTCGCCTAAAACAAAACTGTGGTTTGTTCTTACATTAGAAATAAACTCATTACAGTTTACCCTTGAAATAATATTACCAACTCCCGCTGTGTGTGAAAGTTGTGCTCTAAGTCCTACTGGTTGTGCTTCGAAAAATAATATCCTTCCCTCCTTTGCCCACGCACCTTGGAGGTCATTATCTTCCCAAACAAGTACAGTTGAACCATCGCTTTTGGAAAGATACCCGAGAAGTTCATAATATTCTGACTCTGAACTGAATGAGATTTGCTGCTTGCTACCGAATGTTGCTTGATACATAATTTTGGTTTTTATGAGATTTATAATTTATTTTCATTTAAGTTCATAGGCCGTATTAATTGAGAAATAAACCCAATTTCGTTTGCTGTCAATTCATATTTCGCAAAGAGTTTTTCATCATCCCACTCTTCTTTCATAGGGAGATTGGGCACGAAAATGAATTTACCTTTAGTAATGTTTTGGGTTAAAAGAATGGTTGAGACCAAAAATCTGCAAAATTTTGTTCTAAGGAATCTTGCCATATTTTCAGCTTCTGTTTCAGTGTCGTAGTTTCCAACCACTAAATATGATTCAGTACAAACTGTTTTTGGTGGCATAACTTCAATTCGTGAAAAAATTCTTCTTTTTCCTTCTTTATCGGGTTGACCACCGTGGTCATTTGAAGCCTTTGACAACAATACATTCCATTTATCTATTAAATCCTTACCAGTGGTAATTTTTTCAGATGAAATTTTTCCGTTTCCTGCACTTGTAATTAAATCAAGGTCTCCTTTTTTTTCCGGTCTAATACTTGAAACTAGTCCAAAAGGCATCCTACTAGAGACAACTACATCTAAAAATGATGTACTTTTTTGTTTGACCTTATGTATAATATCAATTGCTAAATTGTCTCTAACGAAAGTGTCAAATTCATCAAGGAAGCGATTTGATCTAATAACCACATCCTTTCGTTTAGTTTCTACTTCGCAAATTCCTTTATTGTCCCGATCCCATAAAAAATAACATACGCCACCTGCAATGTCGACTCCGGGAAAGCAATCTCTTGAATCCGCAAAATCAACAAGTTTTCTAATGCTTTTATCCTTTAGCATTTCACTTCTAAATTCATCTAACCCCTTACCCCCTGAATACCACCTCGCGGGTATAATCATTGAAAGGTATTTTGGCTTCAATTTTTTTGCTTGGTCAATAAACAAATTGTAGATTGGCTTTGCACTTGAACCCGTACCACCACCATCATTTAATTGATATGGCGGATTTCCAACGATAACGTCAAATTTCATATTAAATATTTTTTCAGGCTTATCTGAGTGAATAAAATTGTAAGCGTAAGTTTCTAAAGCATCTTCTCGGTCGTATACTTCTTGGCTTGCTCCGCAATAGGTACACTTTCCGTTTTTCCACGTATGCCTCATACGTTCATAGCGAATATTTCCTTGTGAACCCCGTTCGCCATCGGGGAAGGTTTCGCAGATGGAATATTTTCCATTAGCGGTCTTGGAGCAATACACGCTTCTGCGTGAAAGCAAAGCTGTTAAATCGGTTATGGCTATGCCATACAATTGTTCGCTAAAAATGTGGTTGATTCGTTCTTGCTTGTTGGGAATTTTTGTTTCCAAACCGTGCATTAATCGCTTTGCCATCTCACGCAAAAACACACCACTTTTAGAAACGGGGTCTAAAAACTTGGCATTGGGGTTACTCCAAAATTCAACAGGAAGTAAGTTTAAAATATCGTTAACTAAAGTAGGTGGCGTAAACACTTCGTCATTACTCAAGTTGGCAAGGCAGGAGAGCACGTCAGGATTATAGTTTGTTTGTATCATCTTATCCAAGTTTTAAGAAATGAAAGGGTGGGTATTCTTTTATAGGCTCATCAATTGCAGCCTCATTTCCTTCATCATTGAAAAATGAAAACTGATGTGTTTTCTCTACCAAAAATTTAAACCTATAATCTCTTCTTTTGATCATAGTTTCGTTAATCATACTCCATTCAGAAAAAACAATTGGTTTTTTGGTAATTGGATTTGTGAAATCTAAAGCATTACCCCAAAGAATATTTATTTTAATAATGAATTTTGCGGATTTGATCAATTCAAGTTTACAATTTGCACCAAATTTATTTATATAAATTTTAGAAAAGACATTAAAAAGTCGTTCACGACATTCAATAGCATTATCTTCTAAAATATCTACCCCATAAATGCTTGAAATAGCAATTATAGCATAGCGTTCCCATTCAATTTGGCTTTTACTGTATCTGCTGTCTACTACTGCAAGTTTTCTTCTCAATACTTCGGCTAAAAAGTTGCCATTTCCACATGCAGGCTCCAGAAATCGAGAGTCAATGCGTTCCGTTTCATGTTGTACCAAGTCGAGCATCGCGTTTACTTCACGTTCATTAGTAAAAACTTCACCATGATCCGCAACTCTCTTTTTAGATTTCACCTGTTTCAATTCAGTTATTCCCTCCACTTTTCTTTTTTTGATTTATACTCTCAATTAAGTCATTGACTTCTACATCCAAAATCTTGGCAATCTCAAACAAAACTTCTAATCTTGGCTGTTTCCTATTCTGAGCATAGCTATTTACCATATTGTAGCTCTTTCCTAGCTCTTCAGCTAACCTTGTTTGTGTAATCCCTTTTCTCTGTAATACTTCTTTAATCCGATTCATTTATCAATCTGTTGGAATAAGTTACAATGTATAAATAATAAAGAATATCATCTCGTTTTTTGAGATATTTCTTTCATTTGCTCGATCTTCTTTTCTCTAGTCAAATTCTCACGCTCAATCAACCAAAGAAAAGTTTTAACCTTGACGTATAGTTGGTTCAATCGCTGATAAATCTAAATTTATCAGCGATTGAAAAATAACAGAAAAATTCAAGATCTAGCAAAGTCCAAAAGAGGTTGATATTCGTGCTGATCGGCTAGTTTTACTGCTTTTATATAATTGGTTCGGGTATCGCTTGCTTCAATGAGGTTCGCAGCTCCCCAGGAAAATGGTGGCAAGCCATATAGTTTTTCTATAATAATATCCGCCATTAGTCTGCTGTGCCGACCGTTACCGTTAGGAAAGCAATGGATACTTACTAAACGATGCTTGAAGCGGATGGAAATCTCTTCTGGTGGGTAAGTATTGTTTTCTATCCAGTACAAAACATCATCGCAAAGGACTTTAAGTTCCATGGGAATTTGGTATTTATCTACCCCGATGTTTTTATCAGTTCTTTCTAAAAGTTCCTGCCCAAGCCCAAATATTTCCATACATACGTTTGTGCAGGTTACAGATAAACTTTTCGGTAAATACTTGTTTAGGTTTAAACTTTTTCCCAAATACCCACTGTAAAGCCTCCTCGATATTGAGTTGTTCAAATTCGTCCAACTCGGCCTTAGTACTGATCGTTTCGATTAATAACCCCTCTTTTTCCTCTTCATCAATAGGGGTTTGCCCTTCAATATACTCTAAGTCTAATCCCATAAAGATTTAGGCATTTCGTTTTTAATGATAGCTGTGCGCTCTTCGATGGCTTTTTGCAGGCGTTGTTTTGAGTTTTCTTGATCTTCCAACTTCATTGTGTTGGAAGTTCTAGAAACAATGCGCAATGCTAGTTCTTTCGCTTTTCGTTCAATTAAATCGTCTATAGTGCCATCTTTAGGAACCAGTCCATATACAAGCTGCATATCCAGTGCATTTGCTGTTTCTTTTAGACTATTTAGGGTAATACTGCCCTCTTTTTCTCTAGTTTCGATTTCTTGGACACTTTGTTTGGTGATAGATAATTTGTCTGCTACTTGTTGTAGCGACATTCCCAAGGAAATTCGTATCGTTTTTAACCATCCAATATCTGGTTTCGGAATTTGAATAGCTTCTCCAAATCCTTTTAATTTACGATCTATTTGCTCAATTTGTAATCTTTTCTTATTCATAATGTAAGGTTTTAACCTGACAGTGTTAAACAAAAGTAAGGTTATTGCCTGACATTAACAAATCATCTATCAGGCTATACAGCATCGTAAATATAGCTCAATCGCCGAAGTCATAATCTATAGACATCTAACAATCCAGATCAAGCTCAGGAATAACATAAATAGAGCTCAATTACGCTCTTGAATGAGCTCCAAACAGGAATTCCTTGAGCTTTAGTTATCAAAAGGCAAAGTACAAAGAGATCATATCAACCCTTCATCAGCAAATGAATAATAATCGTTTGTAGAAACAATCACATGGTCAAGCACCATTAAATCAAGCAATTTGGCACCCTCCTGCATCTTTTTCGTCAGCTGGCGATCTTGTTCACTTGGTGTAAGGTTTCCTGATGGGTGGTTATGAGAAAGTATCATACTGGATGCGCAAGCTTTTAAAGCGGTTGAAAAAACCAACTTTGGATCAACAACGGTACCGGATACTCCACCGCTTGAGGCATTGAATATTCCAAGTACCCGGTTTGCTCTGTTCAATAAAATCACTTTGAAATCTTCACGTAATTCTATGGTATCCATATCCCAATGACTTATTAGTATGTCAAAGACAGTATTCGAGGATGTTATTTGAGGTCTTTCCATCGCTTTAAAATGGGGACGATAACTTACTTTTATCTCTGCTATTTGCAGGAACGACAAATGTTTGTTTTCAATGGTACTGGAGGTTACTTTCGATTGGACTTGCTGTAGATTTTTCATAATTATCTGTTTTTTTTTAAGCAAATCCAATCAGATGGAATAAGGATGTCAAGGGCGAAGCGGAGCGAGTTTATATACCCTTGACTTCCGAAATGACAGATGGTAAATTTGCGACCGAGAAAAAACAGAAATAGGAAAAACACAGATCTACAGACGCAGTTAAACATCTATTTATGAGCCAAACTCAATTATCGTATCACTGGCACAACAATCTTTTCATTTCAAAAAGTCTCCGCAGTGCGTAGACAATGCCTTAATTGCTGTTTACTTTCAGCAATAAGTGCTTTTATTTCCCCTACTAGGGGCTGAGTTTTGTCAAAATTCTTCACTCATGTTTTCTAATATTTTCAATTAAAACAGTCAATCAAAGGAGTAGCAGTTGTAGCAAAAACTGCTACTCCTTTGTATTCGATTATCTACTTGATCATTCTGCTTTAACCGATAATTTAGTTTCCTTTAGAATCTCTTTTGCATAATCAGGATCAGCTCGATATAAACTATCAACCTCAGCATAAAGACCAGGACTCCCCATTTTCATCAGTTCCAATTTCACTTGTTCCGCCTTTGCATCGCTGATCCGATACTGGTTTGAAATCCCCCAGCTTAAACTGCCAATGAAACCGAGGGTCAGTACAATCCATACAGTTATCAGTCCAGTGGATTTTGGAGTTAAATGATGATGGTGTTCCACCTCGTATTTGGGTGGTAGTTCCTTGATCTTATTATCAAGCTGTCGGAATGCCTCTGAGAAATAAGAAGTCGCTTGGTCAATATACTGCTTGACCTTAAACATGCTCTGATCAACGTGATCCCTTGCATTGTAATGAGCCTCGTTGATCTCCGCCATGGACTTTAGCTCCATCCGACTTTCCATAAGCACCTGCAAGATCTTTTTAGTATGTTCATGCTCGTCATCTACCTTTTGTTGGTATTCGACCAGTTTATCCACGACCCGCTTGTGCTCAACGGCCATTTTTTTAACGGTGACTGCGTAGGATTCTTCCATCACTTCCACGCGTTGATCTAAGTTTTCTAGTTGATTTTCCATTTGATTGTTCATAATTTTCTTTTTAGTTTTCTTTGTTTACGTTTTTGTTTCATGAATTCGTCGTCTATATCCGGTTGGATATTTACTGAGGGATCCATTAAAATTTTCAGTAGTCCAAAATCAACTTTATTTACTTGTTCTATCTGGTTGTTATTTTTTATTTCAACAGTAGGGTGTTGGCTTCCTTGTGATTTGTTGATTGATCCTGAAAGGGCGTTCCTATGATCAGGTATTTGGAACTGTTGGGTGTTTCCTGACAATGCCCTATCTAACTTGCTATAGGAAAACGACCGATCAACTTGGCTACCTTTCAATAGGACTCCTTTCTTCGAAAAGGAGACTCCTTGAATTTCTTCCGATCCCCGACGTGTTTTGAACTGTATTCCAATACCCCGGTATCGCAACTGGTTTTTCAGGCTGTCCCAATCGTCGGCTGTTTTTAATGCTGACTTTACCGCATCGTATATCTCGTACTTTATTTTATCTCTTCCCTTTAGTCGTCCCCGATTGACATTCGTTTTTCCAATAGCGGGATGATAACCTCGTTCGTTAGTTATCGCCTGGGTAACCTGAAGGTTCCGTTTCCACAGGTTGCTGTTGCCGATGGTTTTGCCCTGATTGTTGACCCGGTTATATACGATGTGGAGGTGCGGATGGGCACGATCTGTATGCAGAACGATCAAGCGCTGTGTATCCCGGATATGCATCCGATCCAGATATTCCAAAGCATCCTTCAGCATGGTTTCAGGGTTTAATAACCTGCGATCCTTTTCGCTCCAGGAAAGGATCATATGCCCCACCGCTTTGCTCAGGTTGGGATTCATTTTCCGCTGCGCGTTGAAATCATGGGTAATGGTTTTGGAATCATCTATCCGTACCCCTTCGGCGTATAGGATCTGGGCTTTCTCCCTGTCGAGGTTATAGGCAATACAGCCGCCAAAGGTTTTCCCTTCCTTGATTTTACCCACCATCGCTCAACTGTTTTAGGTAGCTGCTAATCTCCTTGATCACCATCAGGCAATTTTTCTGAATCGGCTCCAATCCTGCCTGATGGGAAAGTGCGGTCAACTGGTTCAGGTTATTGGACACGCCAGCCAATACATGCAGTACTTTTCGGTCTTCTTGGCTAAAGCGTGGTTTGATGGTTTTCTTGATGGAACTCTCGCGGATCCATTCCGAGGGTTTCATTCCTGCTAGCTTCGCATTGTCGAGCATCAGGCCGTATTGCTTTTCATTGTACCGGACACTCCTCCGATAACTTTTCTTATTTGTAATGGAGGGTCTTCCTTTCTGTAGTTTTTGTGGGGCGTTAAATTTCATAGCTTGGTTCTTTGGTGATTTTAAAAATGCGACTATCAGGAGCTTTCTCCCGTTTATGACTGCCGATGAATAACCCCGAAGGTTATTTATTGGCAGTCATAAACATATCTTGCTACCTACTACGCCCCACTTTTCTCAAGGGCCGCTCCTGCCTAGACATCCAATAGTCATTCAGATCTTTATGATGCTGGTACCGTTCGCTTAGATCATGGCATTTTGATAAGGATCCCATCAGTTCGACTGTTGCTTTCTGGCCGCCTTCATCGCGGTCGAGCAGCAGAACGACTGAGTCATAGGACTTAATTATATCCATTGATTTTTTGATGTTGATCAATGAATTGAGTACCATGAAATCCTGCGCAAGGTTCTTTTCCTTTTCAAGTTCAAGGTAACTGAGCAAATCAAAGACCCCTTCGAAAATGGCAAGCTGTTGATGACCTTTTTTAAAATGACTGATGCCTTGACCGGAACATCCTTTCCAGAATTTATTTCTAATCGCCCAACCATTTTCATTTTCCGTACCGATCCCAAAGAATTGTTTATCGCCTACATTGAAATATACTTCCTTGCAATATTTCTTTGCCGTTCTTAATTTAATGCCTCGGGATTTTAGGTAAGCTGTTAATGCAAGCGTGGATCCAAGCTCCTTAATATCGAAAATTTTAATACCACTATTCCCGTCTGATTCCGGTAGCGTGCCTCTCTTAATAGGATTTCTAGGCGGTTGAAAAGAAAAGATAGAATCGGTTATCATATCCGCTTCGATTTCCATGATCGCCCTTGAAACTGTGAGATTCGGAAACATTTTAAGGACAAGGTCGATTAAAGTACCGCCTTCGTTTGTACCATAATCTATCCAGAGGTTTTTTATTTCGCTTACTTTAAAAGATGGATTATTCTCTTCCCGAAACGGGGAATGATACATTGAGTAGCCATTATATCGTTTGGAAGGATAGATTCCTTTGGCTTTTAAATAATCGCTGATTTTTATGGATTGATTGAGTTCTTTACAGGTTTTCATAATTTCTGAATAAAAGTTTTTTAATAATCGTACACCTCGTACTTTTCGTACTCCTCGTAATCTGGTACGAACTGTACGATTGGTACGAGCCGTACGAGCGTACGAAGGTTCATCGGTTCTTCGTCCATTTCCTGATGGCACCTTCACTTACACCTAGCTCTTTAGCGATTGCCACATTGGAGAGTCCCTGTGCTTTTAGAGTTAATACCCTTTCGATTTTACTGTTCCTACTCTCTTCGGTAACGGCCTTAAGCAAATCGCTTTCATTGCCTCTCCCGATTTCTCTAAATCCCAGAAAACCATCTTCTTTCGTAAGTTCACAGATCAGTACGCTCTCAGAGTCATATTCCATTTCTGCGCTTCGAACTTTCAATTGCTTGATATATCGTATCCCCTTGTCATTGGCACTTCGTCCAATGGTAAATACTGAATCTGCAAAATTGGATTTCATCTTCGAGCCCTGTAGATCATTTAGGCTGATGGGTCGCCAATCGTCTACTTTTTTATTGTGCTCCAGAATGATAAATGTTAGACCTTTATCTGACTTTAGCTCACTTAAACTGTTCATTATCGGTATGGCATTCTTTGCTGAATCCGTGTCGCCTGAAACAACCTTTGTCATATTATCGATAATGATTACACTGGCCTGAGTTTTATCGATACTTGATTTTAGTGAATTAATAAAGAACTTATCATAGTCCACATTTGGCAGTGTTCTTAATGCGGCATAGCTCGCTCTGTAGAAAGATCCCGGAAACTCAAAATGAATGCCTTCATCATTGCGATAGCGTTTTTCAAATTGTTTATCCGATAGTTCCAGATCGATATACAATACGGTCCACCCTCCTTTCGCAATATGGATGGCAACTTGTACGATTAGGGCAGTTTTGCCAATACCGGTATCGGCAAAAAGGATGATTAATTCTCCTTGAATGATCAGCGGAGAGAAAAGTTCTATTGGATCGGGCATAGCAGCTGCATCTTTCAGAACTTGATTAGCTGTCCGCACTTCAAACATATTGGGAATAGGTTTGAGATTGGTGTTGATAGATTCCATTTAAATTGATTTTGAATGAATAAATTAAAACGGTACCTTAGACTTGTCTTACAGGTACCCATCTGTGAAAATTTTAGGCGGAAACATGGCTGTGTTTTCGCTTTTTTTATTTCACCTACTCCTATACCTGGATCTTAATGAATAATTCTGGGCTTCCGACTGGATTTCATCGACAGTCTTTTTTCTACCAGTATTCAACCAATCAATAAGTTCTTTCCTAGAAAAGTATAATCGCTTTCCTTTCTTAATAACAGGGATCTTCGCTGTTGAACTAAGGGAATAGATTGTTGCCTTGGCTAAATTCAGCATCTCTGATGCTTGATCTATGGAGAGTAGATCATTTGTTGGCTCAGTGGGTTTTTCGGAGTGATTGGATTTCAACTCCAAAACCAATTCCTCAATCTGATTGAGCTTTTGGTGTAATGTTTGAAAAGGATTTTCCATTGCATTTGAATTTTGTTTCTGCAATGGTAATGCGTTTTTTTAGTCGTTTTTTATAGATTGTAATCGGTGTACATTCTGTAAATCGACTTTGTAATTGTTCCTTGTATTGTCTATCCTTTTATCGTAACGAGGTCGGAGATTATCAATTACTTTTTTTTCTTCAAAACCATTAAAATGGTCGGAAAGCAATTTCGAATATTTAATTTTATTACCTTGCTTGGTATCGTAACCTTTGGAAACACTCAACGAAAAAAACTCATAAAACAAAGCATAGGTATCCATGACCCTCAGTTCGAAGAATGAAAAGCGCTCCGAGTATCCTTCCTTTAGAAAAGCAGTCTTTAAAAACAAAATGAAATCAGATTGACTGATTTGCGGAATGGTTGTTTTACAAGGTTCACAGCAAGCTATACTAAAGAATTCAATAACCTCTCCCATCGGCATACGGTTAAATTCATTCTTGCCATGACTGATTTCCTTCAATTCCTGGTGAAAAAGAGAAAGAGTATTTTCCTCGCCAACATTCCCGTCCACTTCTTCGTGATTAACCCTATTCGATAAATCGGTTTGGTCAAATGGTTTGCTTAGGTCCCCGTTCAATAATTTTTGAGCAAAAATTTTCATTTGTTCGTTATCATCCACAGGAATCTTTTTTAATGATTTAAGATTGAATGGGTTTCTCAGTAATACATTGACGTGCAAGATGTTCGAACGAACATCTGAAGAATTAAATACGAATTGGAATATAAACGGTGGCGCTAAGAACAACAGACATACATAGAAGGGAATATTCTGAAAATATAAAAAGAGAGCGAAAAGCCCGAAAAAAAGAAAGAGGAAATAATGTACGTTGGTGAAAAACTTAGCCTTGTCATTGTGGAATTTGATAAATTGATAATCCGAGTACCCTCTTCTTCTAAAAATTTCACATCCAATACTGAGGGACTTCAATCGCCTTTCCAAACTGGTATTATCATATGCACCCACATACTCAAAGAATTTATAGGTTGATATACGTGTTCTGGTATTATTGAATCTTTCAGGATTTCGCTTTAAAATTTCCATAATTAAAGTTTTATGCGGTTAGCGGCCTCTACTTTCTTTTGGTTTATAATTTTACCGTAAATCTCAGTGGTTTTTAAATGCCGATGTCCCAGCATCTTGGACACTGTATAGATATCAGTACCCGAGGTTAGCTGGAGAGTTGCATAGGTGTGTCTGAAACAATGGAAGGTTATTTTTTTGGTTATACCTGCGCTCATAACCCATCTGGCCAGTTGCACATTGGTATAAGCAGAATACTTCAACCCTTTAAAAATCCGTTCATCTGGATCTGATCTTTCGCCCAGTTGTTCGAAAGCCTGCTCAGGAATCGGCAATGTTTCTGCGCCTTTCGTCTTTTGCTGTGTAAAACGGATAAAATACCCATCCTGTTCAGAATGCTGGACGTTTCTCCACATTAACCCCATTATATCAGACCATCGCAACCCCGTTAAAGCAGAAAAGATTGCGGCTCTTTTTAATACCGGAGCGTCGCATCCCGTTTCGTAAATTGCTTTTAATTCTTCTAGGGTCAAATATTCACGATGGGTTTCTTCCTGAGGAATCCCTTTCACTCTTAATACAGGATTTACCGAAAACAACCTTTCCTCAAAAGCTTCCTTTACAGCGGCTCTAAATTTGTTGAAGTAGCTGTACTGGGAGTTTTGGGCCAGACCAACGGTTTCGGACTTAATGGACTTCACCGTCATTAGATAGGTTTTGAAACCTTCACAGAATTTTTCATTAACATCTCCAAAAGTGCATCGGTTATTCGTATACTTTTGAAGATATTTATAGGCGCCATACCAGTTATCGTGGTTGCCCTTAGATTTACTCCGCTTTCTGACCTTATTTTCAAAGTAAGCCAGAAAATCCATTTTGGCAGATAGCTTATTGGTGAAGTCAAAGCTTTCATTGATAAATTCGATCTCACGGATTGAACGAATATTCTCAGCCTTGGCTTTACAAATTCGGTTGTGTTCTTTTTGTAAAGCATTATGGGGAGGTGGATAAAGATAAATCTTCAGAAACTCCCTTCGGGTTTCTTTTCCCGTTTCTGGAATATAAATGGGTGGATAAAAATCTAAATACAGACTTATCCTTCCATCACTTAATTCTTTTTGTCTGAGTTTGACTGAACGCGTTTTTTCCATAATTAATTAAATAAGTTATTGATGGATTGGCGGCTTAAAATGGATCGGCTTCCAATTTTGGTCACTTTGATCTGTTCTTTCTTGATTATCCGCCAAAGCGTGGTCCGACTAACACTTAATAAACTGCAAGCATCCTTAATGGACAAGAAGTCTTTCGAGGTATTTGAATCACTTTTTAATTTTTGGATGGTCTCCTGGTCACTGCTTTTTATTTTCGTTAGCTTAATACGCTTCTTATAATTTTTACGATTACAGGCTAAACTGCAAAACTTGGTAACGGTGGTTTTGGCGATAAACCGATTTCCGCATTCTTCACAAACTCTTAGTAACTGAATATTGGTTGGCATGTTTCCTAGTGTTTCTACGTGTTTCAGTGTGTTTCTACATGTTTCACAATCTCCCCTATGCATCCTCATTTCATGTACCGTTTTGTACCTCGATCAGAATATACTATTAAAGGTACAAAAAGATACAAAATAAACAAATATCAACGGAAATTAAATCCAAATAAAAATCCCTTATAGTATTGAACTATAAGGGATTTACTAAGCTTTGTCTAGACCTTGCTAGTCTTGATTATCGTCTATTACTTCCCAATACAGAACTTCGAAAAAATATTTTCCAGCAAATCATCCGTAGTTACCTCTCCTACAATCTCTCCTAAATAATGAAGTGCCTGTTTAATATCCATCGCCAGAAAATCAGAAGTAATCGGGTTATCAACATTTTCCAATACACGGTTCAATGCAGTTTCAGTATTTCGTAAAGCTTCTACGTGGCGTATATTGGTCAAAATAGTTTCATTGGTATTGAGGTTCTTGACATTAACCGTTTCAAGGAGGCTGTCTTTTAGTTCTTCTACACCTAAATGCGATTGAGCGATAATAAAATGAACCGGGACAGACAATATCAGCAACCGCTCTTTCTGTTCAGCATTGAGCAAATCCGCTTTATTGATTAATAGCAAATAAGGGATATCTTGTTTCTCCAGACCTGTAATTTGGCTAGCAATATCATCAAAATCTTGGAGAGCATCGGCCATATAAATAATCAATTTAGCTTGCTTCATTTTTGCCAACGTACGCTCTACTCCTTTCGCTTCAATCAAATCGGCAGTTTCACGAATTCCGGCTGTATCGATAAACCTAAAAATAACGCCTTCAATATTAATTTCATCTTCAATGGTGTCGCGGGTGGTTCCGGCAATATCTGAAACAATGGCACGCTCTTCATTCAATAAGGCATTCAACAAGGTTGATTTTCCAACATTGGGCTTACCGGCAATTACAATGGGAATTCCGTTTTTAATCACATTCCCCAATTCAAAGGAAGTTATTAACCTAGAAATCACCTTATTAATTCGCAATACAAGATTCTTGAGTTGTTCGCGATTGGCAAATTCTACATCCTCTTCAGCAAAGTCAAGTTCAAGCTCAATCATGGAAGCAAAATGGATCAGCTGCTCACGCAAGCCTTGTAATTCATTTGCAAAACCTCCACGCATTTGCTGCATGGCAATATCGTGTGAAGCTTTTGAATTGGAAGCGATTAAATCAGCAACTGCTTCTGCTTTGCTTAAATCGAAAGCGCCATTAACAAAAGCTTGCAAAGTAAACTCTCCTGGTTTTGCAGCACGTGCTCCTTGCTCAATCAAAAGATTGATTATCCGTTGGATAATATAGCTTGAACCATGACAGGAAATTTCAACTACATTTTCTTTGGTATACGACTTTGGCGCAAGAAATAAACCAATAACAACCTCATCCAAAATGGTATCCTTATCCATAATCAAACCAAAATGAAGGGTATGGGATGGCTGCACAGTTAAATCTTTTCCTTTAAAAATAGAATTTGCAATGCTGATCGCATCGGGTCCCGATAAACGGATTACACCTAATGCACCGCTTCCGGATGGAGTTGACAAAGCAACAATTGTTTGCACAGTATTCATGCGTACAAAGATAGGATATTTAGTCAATTCTTTATTTATGCCGTACCAGGCAGCTATGTTTAACAAAAAGATAAAATCATTATATTCGTAAAAAACATAGCATGAAGTTATATAGCATTGATACCGGATTATTTAAATTAGATGGCGGAGCCATGTTTGGAGTGGTTCCAAAATCGTTATGGAGCAGAACGAATCCTGCTGACGAAAACAATCTTTGCACTTGGGCCATGCGCTTATTGTTAATTGAAGATGGAGATCAACTGATATTAATTGACACGGGCATTGGCGATAAACAATCTGATAAATTCTTTGGTCATTATTACCTCGATCATGAAAATACACTTGACAAATCGCTGGCCAAACATGGTTTCCATCGGGATGATATTACGGATGTTTTCTTAACACATCTTCATTTTGACCACGTTGGTGGGGCAATTAAACGAGAAAACGACAAACTAGTGCCCGCTTTTAAAAACGCGTATTTCTGGAGTAATAAACAGCATTGGCAGTGGGCCACCGAGCCCAATCAACGTGAAAAGGCTTCTTTCCTATCGGAAAACATTCTACCTATCCGAGAAAGCGGCCGATTGAAATTCATTGAAGATCAAGAATCTGGAATACTTAATAAAAACATTTCTATTCGTTTTGCATTCGGACATACGGACGCTATGATGCTGCCTCAAATAAACTATAAGGGAAAAACGATTTTATATATGGCTGATTTGCTTCCTTCAGTGGGTCACATTCCCCTTCCTTATATCATGTCATACGATATGTTTCCTTTAAAAACATTGGAAGAACGTGCTAAGTATTGGAAAGAAATTGCAGATAATGAATACATCTTATTCCTTGAACATGATTTCGTAAATGAATGCTGCACGTTACAACATACGGAAAAAGGCGTCCGTTTGAAAGAAACCTTTACATTGGCTTCCATACTTTAATATCTTACTTGTAATTCAAAAACATAAACAAGTAGTAGTAAAAGTTTTATCTTAAACCCAGTTCTTTGAAAGTATCACCCTGGTTAACATCACCACTTTGATATCCTTTTTTAAACCAGTACATACGCTGTGCAGAGGTTCCATGAGTAAAGGTTTCTTGATTGGCATGACCCTGAACTTTCTCCTGAATGGCATCGTCCCCGACGGCATTAGCAGCACTTAGTGCTTCTTCAATATCACCTTCCTCCAATTGATCCTGATTGTAATGAGCCCATACGCCGGCATAAAAATCAGCTTGCAACTCCAATGCAACCGATAATTGATTGGCGTTCCGGCTATTTGAACTTTGCATCGCCTGTTGGGTGCTTCCGCTGGTTCCCAACAAATTTTGGACATGATGTCCTACCTCATGCGCTATGACATAAGCAATAGCAAAATCACCTCCTTTGGCTCCAAAACGCTCTTTCAACTCGTTAAAAAAAGCAAGGTCCATATAAACTGTTTGATCAGCTGGACAGTAAAAAGGACCGGATGGAGAACTAGCACCTCCACAACCAGTTTGTACCGCATCAGAAAATAAGACAAGCTGAGGATCTTTATAAGTCAGATTATTCTCTTTAAAAATTCTTCCCCAAATATCTTCTGTATCTGCCAAGACAACCGAAACAAATTGACCCATTTGTTTATCTGCTTCACTTAATTCAACAGTCCGTTCAGTGCCCTGCCCAGATTGAATCATTTCTGGTGGAATGATTTGGGAAATATCAGTTCCCGTAAACATCTGCACCAATAAAACAATCACACCAATTACACCACCACCCAATAACATGCTACCACCCGACATGCCTCTTCGATCTTGCATGTTTGAACTTTGTCTACGTCCTTGCCATTTCATAAATCATATTTTGAGAAAAATTTATATAAGGAATAATTTAGTATAGTTTTTTCTAACGAAAAAGGGCTATATTTAAACACTGCTGATAACAACACAAATTATATGCCTACTTTTATCTTGGTTTCTCATTTCAAAATCACAATTGTATACCTTCTGGAAATAAACAAATTTCCGATCGATGTTGGAACAATTTTTGTGTATGCGTTTATTAAATAAAAGTTTGATAAACTCCTCTTTATCAGAGAACTTTTCATCGTTTTAATCGTTATTAGAATATATTTTATCTATTTTTGCACACTTTTGCATCAAGGAACAAAAGGAGTAGCATTAGAAGAGCACTTTAATATTAATTAATGAGACAGCTTAAAATTACACAATCGATTACCAATCGTGAATCACAGTCACTAGACAAGTATTTACACGAAATTGGTAAGGTCGATCTTATTACTGCAGAGGAAGAAGTGATTCTTGCTCAAAAAATTAGAGAAGGCGATCAAGCCGCATTAGAACGCTTAACCAAAACGAACTTACGTTTCGTTGTATCGGTTGCGAAACAGTACCAGAATCAAGGTCTTACCCTCGGTGACCTAATAAACGAGGGCAATTTAGGCTTAATTAAAGCCGCAAAACGTTTTGACGAAACAAAAGGATTTAAATT
>Ga0160445_100507_pt1 | contig 19084 bp, 18 predicted proteins | sample HID1972M_E1MG_FD_108215 | JGI IMG/M metagenome (GOLD analysis project Ga0160445, IMG submission 108215) | Enriched pill bug-associated microbial communities from UW Madison campus, WI, USA - HID1972M_E1 MG | ecosystem: Host-associated > Arthropoda: Insects > Digestive system > Unclassified ... | reverse complement strand
GAACCAGGATGTGATTCACTTCCGGTTCTTGGAACAGGGCATCGTAAACATGCAGGAGAGCACCACCCGGCTCCTCGTAGATATATTTGACGCCTTCGTCACGCAAAAAGCGGACGAGCATCTCACCGCCAGATAAAAGCTCCACGTTGTTCACCTCTAAAACGCCAGAATACCGTCCACAAAAAAGGGGCGGGTCTTAATAGGTTTACTTCTCGGCAGAGCATGAGCGACGGTGGTCGCCGACTACGTCAGCACTGACTGAGCAAGTATTGGGATCGTCCCAGTGTTGCGGGCCTTTCCCACCCAGCGCGAGGTAACGCGTTGCGGGTGTAACAGGTCGGCGCGGATGTGCGCCTCATGATCTACCGAGTGGGTCTGCTTCTGGCAGTCCCTCTACAGCGGACTTTGGATTCTTCTGTTTCGCCCTCTCCAAGTCAAGCTGTCTATGTCACTAATTGTGGGTAAGCACATGAGAACGCAAGAAAAAACCTGAAAACCGCTACTCTGTTAGCGTCAATTGCGCAATTTTGCCAAGGAATCAGCATGCGAACGCTCCTCCTCACCCTGCTGATCGGCCTCAGCCCCTGGTGCATGGCCGCTCAGATCTACAAATGGGTCGACGCCCAAGGTGTCACGCATTTCGATGCGCAGCCGCCAGCGGGCCAGCCGTCGACGACGTTACAGACGCCCTCCTCGCCCCCGCCCAAACCGGCGCCAATGCCGGGCAGCGGCGTGCTCGGCGATCAGAAAGCGATTGATGACAAGGTGAAGAAACAGGTCGCGGATCAACAGGCGCAGCTCAAGCAGTTTTGTCAGCAGGCACGGACGAACCTTGCGCAGTTGCAGAACAATCCGCGTTTGAGGGAGGAAGTGGAGGGACAGATGCGACGGCTGGACGATGCACAGCGTCAGGAGCGGATTGTTGAGGCGCAGAAGCAGATTGCACAGAATTGTGAATAGATATGTGTAGGAGCTGCCGAAGGCTGCGATCTTTTGATGTTGTTTTTAAAACAGGATCAAAAGATCGCAGCCTTCGGCAGCTCCTACAGTTTCCGGTGTACGCCGACAGGGTCGGGGTTACCGGGCCCCGGAAAGGATCGGGGGTTAACGTGAGGCGGTGATCAGCAGGTCGAACTCTTTGAGCAGCACCTGCAACTGACGATCCTTGCCACCCAGGTTGCGCTGGGCGAAGACCATCTCGGCCATTTCCTGAATGCCCGAGGCATTCGGCAGTGGCAGATCCTGCTCGAGGATCATTTTCATGCGCGGCAGGAAGATCCATTGCAGCCATTGTTCGAAGTCCAGCGTATCGACCGAAAACGGTTCGACACTGCTCAAGGCTTCTGCCGACGGCTGCACCTCATCCCACCAGCCCTGTGTGCGCAGTTCGCGCTCGATCAGCAGTAACTGATCGGCGATTTTCGGGAAACGTGCATCCATCACAGCGAAACCTTGGCCTTCTGACGGGCCTGAGCGGCGCCGGCGGAATCGCCTTGTTTCTCACGGGACTGCGCGATCAGCTCCCACAGGCTGGCCTGCAGATCCGGACGACCGTTGGCCATGGTCAACGCGCGACGGGCGAACTGCTCGGCTTGCGGTGCATCGCCTTGAGCCATGCGTACCTGCGCGAGGCGATAAAGCACTTGCGGCTCACGCGGCGCGACACGTTGCGCACGCTCCAGGCTGGATGACGCACCGTTGAGGTCGCCACCGGCCTGTTGCTGTTGCGCAGTGGTCAGCAAGGCGAGCACCGGACCGTCCAGTTGCTCGTCAGCCGACAAACCGCCGCCGCTGCTGGCCGAAGGAATCCCGCTCGGCGTCGACGGCATGTTGTAGGTGCCGGTATTGACCGGCGCCGACTCGACTGGCGCAGGGTTGTAAGGCCCCGCCGTGATACCGCCGGACGCCGGGCCCGGCACGATTGGCGAAGAGCTGATCGGCGTCGACACGGCAGCGCCGCCACCCGGCACCATCACCACCACGCCGGTATCACCCTGCGGAATGGCCTGAGTCTGGCCCTGCGCAGGACGCTTCACCGTGGTTTGACGGAAACCGCCATTGGCCGAAATACGTTCGCTGTTGGACACCGCAGTCCCGGAATCAACCACCGGAATCGAACCACGCTGTACGGTAGAGCAGCCGCTGAGCAAAGCCACGGCGGTCACCGCTGGAATCAACCACTTGTTCACTTGAAACCCTCTTTGCTTAATTCATCCAGCCCTTGACCCAATCCATCACCGACTCGCCGGAAGCAGGCGTTTCGCTTGCGCACGCGGCGCCGGGTGGTGGTTCGCTGCCGCGAATATACGGCATCTGCACCGCGCCCGGGCAGTTGGCATCGGAGCCTTGTCCGGTGCGCGAATCCACCCACGCCTGAACGATGTTGTCCGGTTGCGGCATGTCCAGCGGCAGCGGGTCGGCCTTGCGCATGAAACTGGTCCAGACTTGCAACGCACCGGTGGCACCGGTGAATGGCGTTTTACCGTTATCGTCGCGACCCAACCAGACCACAGCCAGCAGATCCTGACTGAAACCGGCGAACCAGCTGTCCCGCGAATCGTTACTGGTACCGGTCTTGCCGGCCAGCGTCAGGGTTTTCGGCAAGACGTTGTAAACCGAGCTACCGGTACCTTCACGCATCACGCGCTGCATGGCGTTCTGGATCAGGTAAATCGACGCCGGATCGAAACGCTGCTCGATCTGGAACGGATAACGCTTGAGCGGTTCGCCCTCGGCGGTCAATACGCTACGAATCCCGCGCATCGGCGTGTTGAAACCGCCGTTGGCGAGGGTCTGGTACATGGTTGCCACTTCGATCGGGGTCATGCCGCCGGCACCCAGCAACATCGACGGGAACGCCGGGAACTCACGGGTTACGCCGAGGCGCCCGAGGGTTTTCAGCACGTTCGGCACACCGACTTCCAGACCCAGACGCGAGGTCGACAGGTTGTAGGAATGCGCCAGACCTTGATAGAGGAACACCGTGCCGTGGGAGCGACGATCGTAGTTCTGCGGTTTCCACACCTGACCGTCCGCGCCTTTGACCGACAACGGGTCATCCGACAGCCAACTGGTCAGCGTGTACTTGCTCGGTTTTTCCAGCGCGGTCAGGTACACCGCCGGTTTGATCAACGAACCCACCGGCCGCACGGCATCGAGCGCGCGGTTGAAGCCTGCGTAACTGGCCTGACGGCTGCCGATCATCGCCTGCACTTCGCCGGTTTCCGGGTTGGTCACGACCATCGCCGCTTCGACATCGTCGGAGCCTTTGCGCCCGGACAGACGTTTGAAAGTGTCGTTGACCGAGGCTTCCGCCTTCATCTGCAGAATCGGGTCGAAACTGGTGAAGATGCGCAGGCCTTCTTCGGTCAAGTCTTCGTCGCGATAGTCTTCACGCAACTGACGTTTGACCAGATCGATAAAGCCCGGGAAGGAACTGTCGGCGAGTTTGCCGCGGGTGGTCACACCCAGTGGCATTTTCTTCGCCGCTGCGACTTGCTCGGCGGTCGCCACACCTTGTTGCTCAAGCACGTCGAGCACCAGGTTACGACGCTCCAGCGCACGCTCCGGGTTACGACGCGGGTTGTAGTAGGACGGGCCTTTGACCATGCCGACCAGCAGCGCAACCTGATGCAGCTTCAGCTCGGACAATGGCTGGCCGAAGAAGAACTGGCTGGCCAGACCGAAACCGTGCACCGCACGCTGACCGTCCTGACCGACGAAGACTTCGTTGAGGTAGGCCTCAAGAATTTCTTTCTTGTCGTAATGCAGCTCCAGCAGCATCGCCATCATCGCTTCGGTGAGCTTGCGGGTCAGGCTGCGTTCGCTGGTCAGGTAGAAGTTTTTCACCAACTGCTGGGTCAGCGTACTGCCGCCCTGAGTCATTTTGCCGCCCGAGGTGTTGACCCAGATAGCGCGGGCAATCGACTTCGGCGACACGCCCCAGTGGCTATAGAAATCGCGGTCTTCGACAGCCACCAAGGTTTCGAGCAGGTACGGCGGCACTTGATCAAGTTTGATCAAAATGCGGTCTTCAAGATTTTTCGGATAAATGCCGCCGATCATCAGCGGTTCAAGACGCACCACGGACAACTTGGAACCGTTGGTCGCCGACAACTCGGCGACGTAATCGCCGGAGAAGCGCACGCGCACGGGTTGCGGTTTTTCCAGGCCTTCGTAGAACTGGAAGCCACGAGTGTTCAGATCAACCGTGTTGCCGTTGACCGCAGCAGCACCGGGGCCGTTGCTCACGGCTTCGCGGCGATAGCCGAGGGCATCGAGTTCAGTGAGGAAATCGTCCTTGCTGAGCTTCTGTCCGACGAACAGCTCAAGCGGGCGCGCGTAAACCTTGGCCGGGATGGTCCAGCGCTTGCCGGAAAACTTCTCCTGCACCACGGCATCGAGGTAAACGGCGAAGCCGGCCAGCACGACAAGGCCGACCAGACTGAGTTTAATGGCCCAGCTCAACCACGGGCTAAGGCCCTTGGAAGGTGGTTTTTTCTTGGTACGGGGAGATCGAGTTCGAGTCATGGCGGCGGATTATACGCACTTTATTCATCCTCAACAGGAGCGCTCCGAGGTTTGCGTCAGGCTGGCGAGCGGCCATAATAGCCGCCTCGAATTTCCCCCCTCTCTGAAGGATCGCCCGTGAGCCAGTCACTGATCGCTGCCCTGCAAAACCCGGCCCTCTACCCGCACCCTGTCGAAGGGTTTCAGGTCATCGAAACGCACATCTCGTGGGTAATCCTCACCGGTCCGTTTGCTTATAAAGTGAAGAAGCCCGTGAATTTCGGCTTCCTCGACTTCACCGGCCTCGAATCGCGCGCGCACTTTTGCGCCGAAGAACTGCGCCTGAACCAGCGCCTGACCGATGATTTGTATCTGGAAGTGTTGCCAGTCACCGGTAGCGTCGAAGCACCGCAATTGGGCGGCGACGGCCCGGCCATCGAATACCTGCTGAAAATGCGCCAGTTCCCGCAGACCGGTATGCTCAGCACCCTGCAAGCGAATGGCGAGCTGACCACCCAGCACATTGATGAGATGGCGCAGCAGATCGCGCACTTCCACCTCACCGCGCCAAAAGTCCCGGCCGAACACGATGCTGGCACCCCGGAAAGCGTGATGGCGCCGGTGTCGCAAAACTTCGAACAAATCCTGCCGTTCCTCAGCGACAAAAATGACCTGCTGCAACTCGACGCACTGAAAGCCTGGGCCGAAAGCAGCTTCGAGCGTCTCAAACCGCTGTTCACCCAGCGCAAGGCCGACGGTTTCACCCGTGAATGTCACGGTGACATCCACCTCGGCAACGCTACCGTCATCGACGGCAAAGTGGTGATCTTCGACTGCATCGAATTCAACGAGCCTTTCCGTTTCACTGACGTCTGGGCCGACACCGGTTTCCTCGCGATGGACCTGGAAGACCGTGGCCTGAAATCCCTCGCGCGCCGCTTCATCAGCCAGTACCTGGAGCTGACCGGCGATTACCAGGGTCTGGAAGTGCTGAACTTCTATAAAGCCTACCGTGCAATGGTTCGCGCAAAAGTGGCGCTGTTCAGCATGCCGGCCGACGCGACTCCGGTGCAGCGCGCGACCACCCTGCGTCAGTACCGCAACTACGCCAACCTGGCGGAAAGTTACAGCACCATTCCTTCGCGCTTCATGGCCATTACCCACGGCGTTTCCGCTGTCGGCAAGAGTCACGTGGCCATGCGTCTGGTTGAAGCACTGGGCGCCATTCGCCTGCGCTCCGACGTTGAGCGCAAGCGTCTGTTCGGCGAGCAAACCGTTGCCAATGATGTACAGGCCGGCATTTATAGCGCCGACGCCAGCACCGCGACTTACGCGCGTCTGCATGAAATCGCTGAAGTGATCCTGCACGCCGGTTTCCCGGTGGTTATCGACGCGACTTACCTCAAGCGCGAACAACGCGACAACGCGGCAAAAATTGCTGAAGCCACTGGCACGCCGTTCCTGATCCTCGACTGCAACGCGCCGCAAGCGGTGATCGAGAGCTGGCTGGCGATTCGTCAGGCCGACAAACAGGATCCGTCCGACGCCACGCTGGCCGTGATTGAAGCGCAACAAGCCAATCGTGAAGCGCTGACGCCGGAAGAAATTCTGCGCAGCAAACGCGTGCAGACCAACGAATCCGGCACCCTCGATACTGTGGTCGCACAGATCCGTCAGCGCCTGCCGGGCCTGTAAGAAACTATTTCGGCCGTGAAGCCCTCGCTTGCTTCACGGCCGCCAAATAGTGGCACTATACTGGCGTCATAAAACCAACAGGTGATGTGACATGAGCCAGCCGAAACTTCTCGACACCCCGCTGTATGCCTTGCTGCATAAAGACGACATCACTGGTTTCAACAAGGAACGCCCGCAGGACGGCCCGATCGACATGGTCGGCGGCGATTTTCGCGGTCTCGATCTGCGCGAGCTGAATGCAGATGGCGTGGACTTCCGTGACGCGTATTTCCGTTCTGCTGATTTGCGCGGGATTGATTTCCGTAATGCATCGCTTGAAGGGGCGAGCCTCGCTCATGCGCAGATTTCCGGGGCGTATTTCCCGGCGGAGTTGAGTGCGGACGAGATTTTGATGTCGATGAATTTTGGTACGCGTTTGCGCTATCGCACTCGCTGATATGCATACCCTTCTCTGATACAACACCCACCTGGTGGGAGCGAGCCTGCTCGCGAAGAGGGAGTGTCAGTCACCCTGATCGTGAAAGTCATAGCGCTTTCGCGAGCAGGCTCGCTCCCACATTAGTTATATGTTCCTCCTCCTTTCTGCACTCGCAGGCCTTTCAAGCGCCCTTTCTTAGAAGCTTTTGCGTCGAATCCGACCAAACAACCACGGTTTTCCTACTGATGGCTACACTCCTGAGAAGCTCGCCCACGCACCGTTCGGCCGTCGCAAGGAGGCTTGATGAATGATGAACTGCAACACCTGAAGAATCTTGGCAAGACGTCGGCGCAATGGCTGCATGCTGTGGGCATCCACAGCGCCTCGGACTTGCGTCGCCTGGGCGCGGTGGACGCCTACCGGGCCGTGCGTACCCGCGGGTTTCGCGCATCGAAGGTGTTGTTGTATGCGATCGAAGGCGCGCTGATGGACGTGCACTGGAACGACATTCCCGCCGAGCGCAAAGACGCGTTGAACAAGCAGCTCGACGCCATCTCCGCGCGCCACAAGAACTGACCGCTATGTATTTGCTGGGGGAACAATCGGCGCCAGTGGATGCGCTGATCAATCGCTTGCAGAGTCTGCCCGCGCAATGGCTGCAAGGCCTTGAGCCGTGCAGTTTGGAGATTGAAGTCGAAGCCACTGAGGATTTGCTGGAGCGACTGCCGAGTGATCAGCTATTTCTGCTCAACGAAGGCGTGATCAGCGGCAGCATCGCTGGTCGAGCCCTGTTCTATTGGCAGGAAGGCGACTTGATCGGTCTGCAACGTGGCGAAGCCTGGATGGATTGCCGCTTGAGCAGTGAAGGTGCACTGCGTCTTCTGCCTTATCGGCGCCGTGATCTGTTTCAGCATTTGTATGCAGAGCCCGCTCGGGCCGAGCAATTTCTCGAATACCTGCTGGGGCACACCGCGATACTGGCCCACGCCGTAGCAGAACTGAAGCCGCGCGAGTTTCGTAGCACCAATGGTTTCAAACGGGTCGAGGCCGGCGAAATCCTGATTCAACAAGGTGACGCCGCTGATCATGTTTTCGTGATCATCGACGGGCACGCCGAAGCGTTTGTTGATGGGCAGAAAGTCGGCGAAGTGCCCAAGGATGAAATTTTCGGCGCGATGGCGGTGTTCACCCGCGAGCCGCGCAACGCCACGGTGATCGCCCGTGAGCCGAGTACCATCATGCTGATCCCCGGTGATCAATTTTTGAGCATGACCCGCAGCAATCCAAAGATCGCCCACAGCCTGATTGAGAGCATGGCGCGGCGCATCGGTCAGCTCAACCGGCGGATCACCCAGTTGACGTCGACTAAGAGTTAACGCTCAAGTCCTTTGATTACGGGGCGTTCCGGCCATTTCTCAGACTAAATCAAATAAATCCAGAATCAGGTGTTGACTCGGTAATGAGAATCGCTATGATTATCACAACTGGTCGCGAGATCAGTCGATATTCTGAAAAGCCCTTGGTTCGGACTCTCAGATTATCTCCTCATCAGGCTAATCACGGTTATTTGACCCGGTTTTTACCGGGTCTTTTTTTGCCCGTGGAAAAGTCATTTGCCGAACTGTTTGCGCATTTGCTCGCAGTAATCCTGCTTCGGCGTGACAGGAGTGAACCAGACGTAATCGGCCATTGCCGCAGTCATCTCACTGCCCTGCTCTGCCAACATCAAAACCGTCGGTGCTTCAGTGGCACCCAAATCCTCGACATGCACCGGCACACCGACATCCTTGCGCGCATGCCAGGCACCGGCCAGCAACAGCGAAGGCGTCGGCGCGGCCAGCAAACGTTCAGCCATACGCCGATCACGCTGTTGCTGCACCGCCAGCATCGCCGGCATTTGAGATTCCGGAAGCAGGCCACAGTGCGAATCACTGATCTGCTGAAGCAACGTGCTTTTTACCGAGGCGGCATTGCTACGCTCCCCCTTCAAAACTGGCGGGTTACGGTAGAAGGTGTGGATTTCGGCGGTGTCGAGATTTGCCGCCAGCAGCGGATACGGTTGCGTGAGCGCGAAACGAACGATCGGCCCGTAGAGATTCCAGTCCCAGCCATCCTGCCAGGCCAATGCAGCAGGAAGATCAGCAGGAGGCGTAGCAGCATGGCGCACTTGATCAACTTTCGATTGCTGCTCCGGCGTGAGCATTTCCAGCAACAGACTGCCCTGCGGCCGTTGCTCGTCGAGTGCCTGCAATAACCACAACTGCACCGCGTGATGATCGGCATTGTCATGTTGCTCGCCGACGATCACACGCTCAGGCTCGGCCAGTCGCATCAGCAATTGCTGCGCCGTCAGCACCTGACCGTTGCGCAGATCAAGAATTTCTCCAGCGGGCGGCGGCGCCACAGCCACATGCTGACACCCCGCCAACCACAACACCGCCAACAACCAGATTGCGCGCATGCACTCACCTCGATGAAAACTCAGCGGGCGATGATCAGCGGATGCCCACGCTCCGGGTGCGGTTGCACCAATACTTCCAGACCGAACACCGCTTTGAGTGCGTCCGGGCGCAGCACTTGCTCCGGCGTATCCAGCGCGACCGGGCGCCCGCCTTCGAGCAGCAACACCCGATCACAATAGCGCGCCGCCAGATTCAGATCATGCAGGATGACCAACACCGCAGCGCCGCGATCAGCGAACTCGCGCACGGCTTGCAACGTGGTGTGTTGATGCAGCGGATCGAGCATCGACGTCGGCTCGTCCAGCAACAACGTTTGTCCGGCCTGCCCCGGCCACAGTTGCGCCAACACCCGCGCCAGATGCACCCGCTGACGTTCGCCGCCGGACAACGCCAGATAACTGCGTCCGCTCAAATGCCCGGCATCGGCGGCGGCCAGTGCGGCAGCAATAATCTCGTCATCGCGCACTCGACCGCTTTGATAAGGCAAGCGTCCCATGCCGACCACTTCTTCAACGCGAAACGCAAAATCCAGCGTCGACACTTGCGGCAGTACCGCCAGACGTTGCGCCCGTTGCGTGCCCGTCCAGTGCGTCAGCGCCTGGCCGTCGAGCGAAACTTCGCCTTCGCTCGGTTTCAATTCACCGCACAAGGCGCCGAGCAAGGTACTTTTTCCGGCACCATTGGGCCCGAGCACGCCAAGCACTTCACCCGGTTCGAGTTGCAGCGAAACTTCGCTGAGCACCGTTTTGCGGCCGCGATGGATGTGCAGATTGTGCGCTCGCAGCATCAGGCACGTCCTCGCAACAGCAAGTAAAGGAAGAACGGCGCACCGATAAACGCGGTGACGATACCGATCGGCAATTCCGCCGGCGCCAGCGCCAGCCGCGCCACCAGATCGGCGAGCAACAACAGGCTCGCCCCCGCCAGCACCGAGGCCGGCAACAACACCCGATGATCAGGCCCCGCCAGCAAGCGCACCAGATGCGGCACCACCAGCCCGACAAAACCGATCATCCCGGCCGCCGCCACCGCCGCGCCAACACCCAGCGCCGTGCAGAACACCAACTCACGCTTGAGCTTCTCGACATCGATACCCAAATGCCCGGCTTCCGACTCGCCGAGCAATAACGCGTTCAACGCCCTCGCCCGACGCGGCAGCCACAAGGCGACACCGGCACTGATGATCAGCAACGGCCACAACCGCGCGTAACTCGCACCATTGAGGCTGCCCAGATTCCAGAATGTCAGCGTGCGCAGAGTCGCGTCGTCCGCCAGATATGTAAACAGTCCAACCGCCGAACTGGCCAGTGCGGTCAGTGCAATACCGGCCAGCAGCATGGTGGCGACATTGGTCTGGCCATTACGGCGACCGAGTCGGTACACCAGCGCCGTCACACCGAGGCCGCCGAGAAACGCGCACACCGACAACAGGTAAGGCCCGAACCACTCAGGCATGACGCCAAAAAACGAGCCGCCGACAATCGCAATCGCCGCGCCCAACGCCGCGCCACTGGAAACACCGACCAGCCCCGGATCCGCCAGCGGATTGCGAAACAAACCCTGCATCGCCACGCCGGACAACGCCAACACACCGCCGACCGCCAGACCAAGCAAGGTTCGCGGCAGACGAATCTGCCCGAGAATCAGCTCAGCCTGTTCCAGCCCGTCCGGCGCCAGCGGCACACCGATCAGGCGCAACGCCGCCCGCAGCGTATCGAACAGCGGCAGGCTGACCGGCCCCAATGCCAACGACAACCAAATCGCCAGCAAACACAGGAGGGTCAGGCCGATGAACAAGCCGCGGGGTTTGACCAGTGTGGTCATTGGCCGCTCTTGGCCGGGTAGAAACCGTCAGACAGGGTTTTCAACGCCGCCGGCAAGCGCGGGCCGAGGCCGCCGACCAACAGCGTCGGATCCAGCTCCAGCACCCGCCCGGTTTTCGCCGCGCGGCTTGAATTGAGAATCGGGTTTTCCTTGAACAGCGCCGCTTTCGCCGCGTCACCGGTCAAGGCACGGTCGGCGAATACCAGGACTTCCGGATCAAGACTGGCGAGTGATTCCACCGAGAACGGTTTGTAACCGGTGTGCGTCGCCAGGTTATGCCCGCCCGCCTGTTGCAGCAGCCAGTCGGCGGCGGTGTCCTTGCCGGCGATCAACGGTTTGCCACCGGCATGCCCGAGCAACAGCAGCACACCCGGGGCTTTCTGTTTCGACTGCGCCTCGGCAACCCGCACTTTTTGTGCGTCGAGTTGCTGTTGATAACTTGCCAGCAGTTGTTTGGCCTGAGCTTCAGCGCCGAGCAATTGACCGAGACGGGTCACGTTTTTCTCAACCGTCGGCAGATCCGGCTGCGCCGAGAACAATTCCACCTGCACCTTGGCCGCTTTGACTTGCGACAGTACCGGCGGCGGGCCCATTTCTTCGGTGCCGATCAGTATGTCCGGGCGCAAACTGAGAATGCCCTCGGCGGAAAGGCTGCGCTGATAGCCGATGCTCGGCAGCGCTTTCAAAGATTCCGGATGCTGACTGGTGGTGTCGACGCCGACCAGTTTCGCCTCGCCGCCCAACGCCGAAACCCACTCCGACAGCGCGCCGCCAGCACTCACCCAACGTTGCGGCAACTCAGCCGCTGCAGCCTGGTGGCTGACCAAAAGTCCGACACACAGCACAGCAACGCGGGTACTCAGGCGCATACACAGCTTCCTTGAACGTGGTTTTCCCGGGCATCGGGACGACAGGCCAAGTATCCTCGGCATCTGCCAGCCGCCCTGCGGACGATGGCCGTCATTTGATAATTGTTTGCATTTAAACGTCAAGCTCGGACATATCCGGACACGAGCGGACACTAGAGGAAAGTCATGAAGTTTTTCTGCGCAGGCGCCGAGCTGGCCGAAGCGAAAAGCCGTGGTTTCGAGATCGACGGCAACAAGCTGTTCGCCGTGCGCCGCAGCGGCCAGGCCTACGTCTACCTGAATCGCTGCCCGCACCGGGGCGTGGGGCTGGAATGGCAACCCGACCAGTTTCTCGACCCGAGCAACAGCCTGATTCAGTGCGCCACCCACGGCGCACTGTTTCTGATCGAGGACGGTGAATGCGTGGCCGGGCCTTGCGCCGGGCAATCACTCACCGCCATCCCTTGCCGCGAAGACGCGCAAGGCCTGTGGATCGATGTTTAGCCGTTGAGCAGCACATCAAGGCGCCGATCGATGACCATCTCTTCATGGCTCAAGCGCACACCGTACGCCAGCACCTCGACGCCACACGCGACCGCTTCCTGCAGCGCGTCGGCATACGCTGAATCAATTTCCCTGGCCGGGCGCACCGCCTCGATCCCGCTGAGATTGACGCAGTACAACTGCACCGCGCGAATTCCGTCCCGCGCCAGATGCGCCAGCTCCCGCAGATGCTTGGCGCCGCGCTGGGTCACCGCATCCGGAAACGCTGCCACCGGCGTACCGTCGAAACCCAGCGTGACACTTTTCACTTCCACGTAAGCCGGGCCGCTCGGGTATTCGAGGCGAAAATCGATGCGACTTTTTTCCTGACCGTAAGCGACTTCACGCTTCAACGCGGTAAAGCCGTTTAGCTCGGTGATCACCCCAGCCTGCAAGGCTTCCTCGACCAGGCCGTTGGCCCGCGCAGTATTCACGCAAAACAGGCGGCCCTGCGGGGTTTCGCCGATTTCCCAGGTGCCGGGCAACTTGCGTTTGGGGTCATTGGAGCGGCTGAACCAGACTTGCCCGCCCTCGACCTGACAATTGAGCATCGAACCGGTGTTCGGGCAGTGAATGGTCAGTAACTCACCGTTAACCGTTTCGATATCGGCGAGGAAACGTTTGTAACGACGGATCAGTCGCGCTTCTTCAAGCTCTGGATAAAAGCGCATCAGCCTTGCCAACTCTTCAAGCCACGCGCGATGCGTTCCACCGCTTCTTGTAGGCGAGGGAGGTTTTGCGTGTAGGCAAAACGCACATGATGACTGGCCTGATAGCGACCGAAATCCAGCCCAGGCGTAAAAGCGACGTGCTCGGTTTCGAGGAAATGTCGGCAGAACGCGAAGGCATCACCGCCGAACTGGCTGATATCGGCGTACAAATAGAACGCGCCTTCAGGCTCCACCGCAATGTTGAAACCCAACTCGCGCAAGGCCGGCAACAGGAAGTCGCGACGACGGCCGAACTCGGCGCGGCGTTCTTCGAGAATGGCGATGGTGTCCGGCTCGAAACAGGCCAGCGCGGCGTACTGGGCCATGCTCGGGGCGCTGATGTAGAGGTTCTGCGCGAGTTTTTCCAACTCGCTGACTGCTGCGTCCGGCGCCACCAGCCAGCCGAGTCGCCAGCCGGTCATGCCGAAATATTTGGAGAAACTGTTCAACACGAAAGCACTGTCATCGACTTCCAGCACGCTCGCCGCATCGGTGCCGTAGGTCAGGCCGTGATAGATCTCGTCCACCACCAGATGCCCGTGTCTGGCCTTGAGGGCTGTGGATAACCCGGCGAGTTCATCGCGGGTCAGGATGGTGCCAGTCGGATTGGCCGGCGAGGCGACCAGTGCGCCGACGCTGTCGTGATCCCAATGACGCTCGACCAGATCCGGGGTCAGTTGATAACGCACGTCAGGCCCGACCGGCACCAACTGCGCCGCGCCCTCGACCAGACGCAGAAAGTGGCGGTTGCACGGGTAACCCGGATCCGCCAACAGCCAGTGTTTCCCGGGATCGACCAGCAACGCACTGGCGAGCAGTAACGCCCCGGAACCGCCCGGCGTGATCAGAATTCGCCGTGGATCGATGTTCAAGCCATAACGCGATTGATAGAACCCGGCGATCGCCTCGCGCAGTTCAGGAATACCGCGCGCGGCGGTGTAACGGGTTTTCCCGGCGGTTAGCGCCGCCTGCCCTGCGCGAATGATCGGTTCAGCCGTGGTGAAGTCCGGCTCGCCGATCTCCAGATGGATCACGTCGTGGCCTTCCGCCTGCAACTCATTGGCCCGCGCCAGCAACGCCATGACATGGAACGGTTCGATCGCACGACTGCGCGCACTGTAGGGCTGAGCCATTGGGCCTTTCCTTCAACGGAAAAAAAGAGACGATTCTACCCATCTGCCGGAACGAGCGAGAACCCGCAGCGGTCACAGCCTCAAGAACGCTGGACTGTAACGATACGAGCGTACGCTCCAGGATTGACTAAAATCAGTGATTGAACAGGTCTCCACCACCGCCAGACACAGCTTGCCTGACTTTTACAAGCGCCACCCGCCGGGGCCTCGACATCCGGGAGTAGCGCGGGCCGAATTGATCTGGTAAGTTCGCCCGCTTGCAGCCGCAGGGCCGGCAGGTGTCGGTGATGGAGCAATCCTGCGCAATGGATTACAAGAGTAGAGGCGGTCCATTTCATGCCCACCCAAGCAAAGCAACAGCAGCAAACCACGATCAGCGGTTTCGAACCTTACGTTCCGGCGAAAGGTGAAGAGTACATGGGCGCCCCGATGCGCGCGCACTTCACCAAGGTTCTGAACAAGTGGAAACAGGAGTTGATGCAGGAAGTCGACCGCACTGTTGACCACATGAAAGACGAAGCTGCGAATTTCCCGGATCCGGCCGACCGTGCCAGCCAGGAAGAAGAGTTCGCTCTTGAGCTGCGCGCCCGCGACCGCGAGCGCAAGTTGATCAAGAAGATCGACAAGACGCTGCAACTGATCGAAGACGAAGAGTACGGCTGGTGTGATTCGTGCGGCGTCGAGATTGGTGTGAAGCGCCTCGAAGCACGCCCTACAGCCGACATGTGTGTCGACTGCAAGACCCTGGCGGAAATCAAGGAAAAGCAGGTCGGCAAGTAATCTCGACCTGAACGAAGAACGGAGCGTGCGAACGCTCCGTTTTTGTTTCTGCCTTTTGTCTTTTGCCTTTGCCTTTGCCTTTTGTAGGAGTGAGCCTGCTCGCGATAGCGGTGGGTCAGTCAATATCGGTGTTGAATGTCACACCGCTATCGCGAGCAGGCTCACTCCTACAGGTTGACCTGCGTATAGCCTGAAAAGTAGCTTCGTTTCCATGACTGCCAAAAAATCCCCCGCCTACATCGGCCGCTTCGCCCCGACCCCCAGTGGCCATCTGCACTTCGGCTCGCTGGTAGCCGCCCTCGCCTCTTACCTCGACACCCGTTCAGTCGGTGGTCGCTGGCTGGTGCGCATGGAAGATCTCGATCCGCCGCGTGAAGAACCCGGCGCGCAGACTGCGATTCTCAAGGCGCTGGAAAGCTACGGTTTCGAGTGGGACGGCGACATGGTGCGCCAGAGTGATCGACATGACGCCTACGCCGACGTGCTCAACAGCCTGTTCAATCACGGTCTGGCCTACGCCTGCACCTGTTCGCGCAAACAGCTCGAAGCGTACAACGGCATTTATCCGGGCCTGTGCCGCAACGCCGGCCATGATCAACAAGACGCGGCGATCCGCCTGCGCGTGCCGGAACTGGAATACCACTTCATCGACCGTGTGCAGGGCGAGTACCGCCAGCACTTGGGTCGCGACGTCGGCGATTTCGTCATCCGCCGCCGTGACGGCCTCTACGCCTATCAACTGGCCGTGGTGCTCGATGATGCGTGGCAAGGCATCACCGACATCGTCCGTGGTGCCGATCTGCTCGACTCAACTCCACGTCAGTTGTACCTGCAAGAACTGCTCGGCCTGCGCCAACCGCGCTACCTGCACCTGCCGCTGATTACCCAACCGGACGGCAACAAGCTCGGCAAGTCCTATCGCTCACCACCGCTTGAAGCTGATCAAGCCACGCCATTGCTGCTGCGGGCCCTGCGTGCTTTGGGGCAAAATCCCGGCGCCGAACTGGCCCACGCCTCGCCGCAAGAATTGCTCAGTTGGGGCAGCAAGCATTGGGATGCGACGAAGATCCCGCGCACACTGACCCTGCCCGAAGCGCAACTGCTATGACGACACTTGCAGTCGCGCGCCCATCCGTTACCATCGCCGCACGTTTTCGGGCACGCGCATAAAAAAGAGAGGCCGGGATGTACATCTATCGCTTGGTCCTGCTTTTAGTCGTGGGGATCTACCTGTTTTCCCCCGCCATCATGGATTGGTGGATCGACGCTACGGGCGCCTGGTATCGCCCCTATCTGCTTTGGCTGATCCTGATTGTTGTGACCTTCATCCTGCAGAGCCAAAAAGATGCCGATGAGCTTTAGCCTGACCCAGATGATCCTGATCAGCGCCGCGTACCTGGCGGTGCTGTTCGGCGTTGCCTGGGTCAGCGAACGGGGCATGATCCCGCGCGCGATCATTCGCCACCCGCTGACGTACACCTTGTCGCTGGGGGTTTACGCCAGTGCGTGGGCGTTCTACGGCACGGTCGGCCTCGCGTATCAGTACGGCTACGGCTTTCTGTCCAGTTACCTCGGCGTGTCCGGCGCGTTTCTGCTGGCGCCGGTGTTGCTCTATCCGATCCTGAAAATCACCCGCACCTATCAACTGTCGTCGCTGGCGGATCTGTTTGCCTTTCGCTTTCGCAGCACCTGGGCCGGCGCGCTGACCACGATCTTCATGCTGATTGGCGTGTTGCCGTTGCTGGCGTTGCAGATTCAAGCGGTCGCCGATTCCATTGGTATCCTCACTGGCGAGCCGGTGCAGAGCCGCGTAGCGCTGGCGTTTTGTGCGCTGATCATCCTGTTCACGATTTTCTTCGGCTCCCGCCACATCGCCACCCGCGAGAAACACGAAGGGCTGGTGTTCGCGATTGCCTTTGAATCGGTGATCAAACTGGTTGCCCTCGGCGGCGTCGGTTTGTATGCGCTATACGGCGTATTCGACGGCCCGCAACAACTTGAGGTGTGGCTGCTGCAAAACCAGACCGCCCTCGCCGCGCTGCACACACCATTGCAGGAAGGCCCGTGGCGCACGCTGCTGCTGGTGTTCTTCGCTTCGGCGATCGTGATGCCGCACATGTATCACATGACGTTTACCGAAAACCTTAATCCACGCTCGCTGGTCAGTGCGAGCTGGGGTTTGCCGCTGTTCCTGCTGTTGATGAGCCTGGCGGTACCGCTGATTTTGTGGGCCGGTCTGAAACTGGGCGCGACGACCAATCCGGAATATTTCACCCTCGGCATCGGCATCGCCGCCAACAGCAAGCCGCTGGCGTTGCTCGCTTACGTCGGTGGTTTATCAGCGGCCAGCGGCCTGATCATCGTCACCACGCTCGCGCTGTCGGGCATGGCGCTGAACCACCTGGTGCTGCCGCTTTATCAGCCGCCGGCCGAAGGCAATATCTACCGTTGGTTGAAATGGACGCGCCGCGCGCTGATCGTCGCGATCATCATGGCCGGTTTCGGCTTCTACCTGATGCTCGGCGCCGAGCAGGATCTGGCCAATCTTGGCATTGTTGCCTTCGTGGCGACCCTGCAATTCCTCCCGGGCGTGCTGTCTGTGCTGTATTGGCCGACCGCTAACCGCCGGGGTTTTATCGCCGGTCTGCTGGCGGGGATTCTGGTCTGGGTGGTGACCATGCTGTTGCCGCTGGTCGGCAATCTGCAGGGTTTCTACATCCCGCTGCTGAACATGATTTACGTGCTCGACGACACCAGTTGGCACATGGCCGCGATTGCCTCGCTGGCGGCCAACGTGTTGATGTTCACGCTGATCTCGCTGTTCACTAACGCCAGCCCCGAAGAAGCCAGCGCCGCCGAAGCCTGCGCTGTGGATAACGTGCGTCGCCCGCAACGCCGCGAACTGCACGCTGCCTCACCGCAAGAATTTGCCACGCAACTGGCGAAACCGCTGGGCGCCAAGGCTGCGCAGAAAGAAGTCGAACAAGCGCTGCGTGACCTTTATCTGCCCTTCGACGAACGCCGCCCATACGCCTTGCGCCGTTTGCGCGACCGCATCGAGGCCAACCTTTCCGGCCTGATGGGCCCGAGCGTGGCGCAGGACATGGTCGAAACCTTCCTGCCTTATAAGGCGGGCGGCGAAAACTATGTCACCGAAGACATTCACTTCATCGAAAGCCGCCTCGAGGATTACCACTCGCGCCTCACAGGTTTAGCCGCCGAACTCGATGCCTTGCGCCGTTACCACCGCCAGACCCTGCAGGAACTGCCGATGGGCGTCTGCTCGCTGGCCAAGGATCAAGAGATCCTGATGTGGAACAAGGCCATGGAAGAACTCACCGGGATTGCCGCGCAACGCGTGGTCGGTTCGCGCCTGAGCACCATCGGCGAGCCGTGGAAAGAATTGTTGCAGGGCTTCATCAATCTGCCCGACGAGCATTTGCACAAACAGCATCTGGCCCTCGACGGCCAGACCCGCTGGCTGAACCTGCACAAAGCGGCCATCGATGAGCCGCTCGCTCCGGGTAACAGCGGTCTGGTGTTACTGGTCGAAGACTTGACCGAAACACAGATGCTCGAAGACAAACTGGTGCACTCCGAACGTCTGGCGAGCATCGGTCGCCTCGCAGCGGGTGTGGCCCACGAAATCGGCAACCCGGTCACCGGCATCGCCTGTCTGGCGCAAAACCTGCGCGAAGAGCGCGAGGAAGACGACGAACTGACGGAAATCAGCGGGCAGATTCTCGAACAGACCAAACGCATATCGCGCATCGTCCAGTCGCTGATGAGTTTCGCCCACGCTGGCAGCCATCAACACAGTGACGAGCCGGTTTGTCTGGCGGAAGTGGCGCAGGACGCGATTGGCCTGCTGGCGCTGAACCGACGCAATTTCGAAGTGCAGTTCTACAACCTGTGCGATCCGGATCACTGGGTCGAAGGCGATCCGCAGCGGCTCGCGCAGGTGTTGATCAATCTGCTTTCAAACGCCCGCGACGCCTCGCCGCCGCACAGTGCGGTACGGGTGAAAAGCGAAGCCGGCGAACACACGGTCGATCTGATCGTCGAAGACGAAGGCAGCGGTATTCCGAAGAACATCATGGACAGATTGTTCGAACCCTTCTTCACCACCAAGGATCCTGGCGAAGGCACCGGTCTGGGCCTT
>Ga0160445_100506_pt1 | contig 19103 bp, 13 predicted proteins | sample HID1972M_E1MG_FD_108215 | JGI IMG/M metagenome (GOLD analysis project Ga0160445, IMG submission 108215) | Enriched pill bug-associated microbial communities from UW Madison campus, WI, USA - HID1972M_E1 MG | ecosystem: Host-associated > Arthropoda: Insects > Digestive system > Unclassified ... | reverse complement strand
TATAAGTACGCAATCGTTACCGGTAACGATTGCGTACTTATATGTCTTATCAGGTTTGTACATTAAAGTGATATACACTATACTTGTTTTTCGGAAATAGAAGTGTAATACAGAAAGTATATAAGGGCTTTTCAGCAAACGGAAAGAACGAGAATGGTATTATTGACTCACAAAAGGATGTCGGAGGCTGGCCTATATTAAAGAGCAAGCCTTATGCTGCGGATACAGATAACGATGGCATTCCTGATGAATGGAAAAAAAAAGAATGGCCTTGATCTTAAAGTAGATAATTCAGGTAAAAAGAACTTGAACCCAGCTTACGATGATATTGAAGTATATCTGAACAGCTTAGTTGAACACATCATTAAATAAGTATGTACAAAATATTAAAATATTGTATTTTAACTATCTCTTTAATTGGAATTTTGCAAACCTTTGCAAATGCTTCAATGGAGTATGATATTAAGGTTGCTAAAGATGGAAGTGGAGATTTTTTGACTATACAGGAGGCTATTAATTCTGTTCCTGATTTAAGAAAAAATCGCACAATTATTTATATTAAAACAGGCACCTACAAGGAAAAACTTATTTTGCCAGCGAGCAAAACCAATGTAAGTTTTATTGGCGAAGACCGGATGAAAACAGTGCTTACTTTTGATGATTATGCAAGTAAGAAAAATAGTTATGGTGAAGAAATAGGAACTTCGGGATCAAGTTCATTCTTTGTTTTTGGGGATGGATTTTATGCAGAGAATATAACATTTGAGAATAGTTCTGGCCCGGTTGGACAAGCAGTTGCCGTGCGAGTAACCGCTAATTTTGTTTATTTCGAAAATTGTCGTTTTTTAGGCTATCAGGATACATTATATCCTCATGGCATAGGAAGTAAACAGTATTATAGAAATTGCTATATAGAAGGAACCACCGATTTTATTTTTGGTTCTTCAACAGCGTTATTTGAATCTTGTGAGATTAATTGTAAACCAGGCGGCTCGTTTATTACGGCTGCTTCTACTCCAGATACTGTTAGCTATGGCTATGTTTTTAAGAATTGCCGAATTATGGGAAGTGCACCTGAATCCTCTATATTTTTAGGCAGACCATGGAGACCTTATGCAAAGACTATTTTCATTAATTGCTATTTGGGAGAACAGATTAAAGCTCAGGGTTGGGACAACTGGGGCAAAGTTACTAATGAGAAAACCGCTTTCTATGCCGAATTTAATAATACAGGACCAGGAGCTAATCCCGATGGCCGTGTAAAATGGAGTAATCAATTAACTCCAACAGAGCTTGAGTATTATAAAGACGATTTGATTTTAGCAGGTTGGAATCCTGGAACATCAAATAGCTCGGACATCAAAAAGTAAATACCCATCTATAATTATATAAATCAATTTCATCGCCTTTTTGGGCTGAAATAATTCTATTCTATCTATTAAATAAAACAAAAAACAATGAAAAAATTCTTACTGTTTCTTTGGTTATTCAGTCTGTTAAACATACTTGCGTATGGACAAACTCGCCAACTTAGAGGAACTATTACAGATGAAACTTCAGAACCACTTATTGGTGTAAGTATTCTGGTAATGGGCACAAGTACAGGTACAAGTACAGACCTTGACGGAACCTATAATTTAGCAATTCCGTCAGATAAACCTGTAGTCCTTAAAATTAGTTATATTGGTTTTAAAACTCAAGAAGTTACTGTTGGCAATCAACAAACTTTAAATATTGTTCTTGAGACAGACGCTACCATGCTTCAAGAAGCGGTGGCCATTGGTTATGGAACAGTTAAAAAAAGTGATTTAACCGGATCTGTAGGGACAGTGTCTGCTGATCAATTAGAAGCTCGGGGAACAACATCGGTTATGAGTGCATTGCAAGGCGCTGTGGCTGGTGTTGACATTAGTAGCAGTTCAGTTCGCCCGGGCGGTGGTTTTAATATCAAGATCCGTGGGCAGAATTCATTAAATGCAGGAAATCCATTATATGTAGTAGATGGTATAGTTACTTCTGATATTGATTTTTTAAACCCAGCAGATATTGAACAAATTGACATTTTAAAGGATGCCTCCTCAACCGCAATTTACGGTTCAAGAGGTTCAAATGGAGTAGTTATTGTACGTACTAAAAATGCAGGTACTCCAGGAACCGATCGGACATCAATTACTTATGATGGCTATTACGGAATTCGAGAATTGGCACGTATTCCGGATTTTATGGATGGAAGGGAATGGGTAGATTTTCGTACTTCATCTTACTATACATATAATAACGGAAAATATCAACTAAGTACACCGGATGCCATTTTGCAAAAAAGCCCGTTATTGGGTCAAAGGTTGTTTGATGAAGCGTATGAAGATTGGTTAGGCCTTGGAACAAGAAGTGGGCAGCAGCAAAATCATTATTTAGGTATTTCAGGAAGCTCAGATAAATTATCATACAACTTAGGTTTAGGATATCAAAATGAAGAAGGTAATTTTATTAATGAAGATCTAAACCGGTATAATATTAAGTTATCGGTAAATCATAATGCTTCAAAATATTTCTCTACCGGTGCTAACATCAGCCTTTCACAAGCAACCAACAATGCGGGAAGCCAAAATGGATATCGTGATATATTACGTATGCCAAGTATCCTTTACGCTTACGATGAAGAGGGAAACATTATTGACCAGCCTGGAATTGCTACCTCTATTCAAGGAGAAGGGAATTTTACTGGCTCGCCAAACCCCTTAAATGAAATTAATAGTGGAACTGAAGAAACACGTCGATATGATGTATTAGGAAGTGTTTTTGCTGAAGTAAGACCTTTTGATGGTTTATCAATTAGAAGTACAATATTACCAAGGTTTAATCGTACCCGTATTGGAAGGTATTATGGTGTGGTAGAAGGTCAACGTAATCAGGATTATGCCTACCAAGAAAATGCAGAAAGTTTTGAATATACATGGGACAACGTAGTAAATTACAAAACCACGTTTAATGAAGACCATAATTTAAATGTATCCTTAATTCAAAGTACTTATAAAGCAAGGTTTGAAGGTATTCAGGCAGCAGCTAACGACCTTCCATACAATTCACAATGGTATAATCTTTTTAGTGGCAAGTTTGAAAGTGGAAGTTCAAACACATCTTATACAGAAGCATCTTTGCTCTCCTATGCTGCTCGTGCAAATTATGATTATAAGGGCAAATATCTTTTAACAGGTACGATTCGTTATGATGGTAGTTCTAAATTAAAAGATAAATGGAAGGCATTTCCATCTGCGGCAGTTGCTTGGCGCATTTCTGAAGAGGATTTCGCTAAAGCCGATTTTTTGTCAAATTTGAAAGCCCGCTTTAGCTTTGGATTTTCCGGAAATAACAATGGAATAAACCCTTACGGTGCACAGTTAAGTCCACAAACCGGAAGTCTTGTATGGTATGATTTTGGAGGAGATGTTGTATCAGGTTTCGCACCTGGATTACCAGTTAACTCACAGATTACCTGGGAGAAAACAAGAGAACTGAACTTTGGAGTAGATTTTGGTTTATTCAATAACAGTTTATCGGGAACAATTGATATTTATGATAAATTGTCTGATAATTTATTAATGAGCCGTTCTCTCACTGTAGAGTCAGGAGTACCTAGCATGACGGATAATATTGGATCTGTAAGTAATAAAGGTATTGAAATTGGACTTACTTCTACAAACATAAGAACTTCGGATTTTGACTGGACTACCTCGTTGAATTTTGCACATAATAAAAATGCTATTATTTCATTATATGGCAAGAAAGAAGATGTAGCTGGAGAAAACAGGTTTATAGGAGAACCAATAAATGTTATTTATGATTATCGGATTATTGGTATCTGGAAAATGGACCAAGCTGCTGAAGCTGCCAAATGGGGACAACAGCCAGGACAAGCGATAGCTCAGGATATAAACGGAGATGGAGCAATAACAACTAAAGATGATCGGGTAATTTTAGGAAGTCCGGATCCAGATTGGACCGGTAGTTTTACTTCTAATATTCGTTACAAAAACCTGGATTTTTCATTTAACCTATATGCCCGGTATGGATCGTTTATTAGTGATCCATTCTTAGAGGAGTTTGGACCAAAGAACACCCAAAGAGGTAGACCGAAAATTGACTATGACTACTATGTTCCACCTACAACACCAAGGTATGATTGGAATGATTGGGGTACAAATGCGGATGGTTCGCCTAAACCAATCTGGGGCGACAGTGGTTCAGGGAATGAAAATGCAAAATATCCGCATTCTGCTAACGTAGGACCATACTATGGAAATAATGGCATGTATACTACCGCTTCTTTTGTGAAAATAAGAAATATAACTTTAGGGTATTCATTGCCTGACAACGTAGTTAGTAGATTAGGTTTGAGTAAGTTAAGGATATATGCCAATGTGTTGAATCCATTTACATTTACTGATTATCAAGGTTGGGATCCTGAATATGCAACTACATCATTGACAAATGGAAATGGACCAAGCAATGTAACCTATCAGTTTGGTGTAAATATGAAATTTTAAATTAAGAAAAATGAAAAAGATATTTAGTGTTTTAATGCTCTTCACTTTTATGTTTGCAGGTTGTAAAAAATTCCTGGATGAAGATAATAAGGGTGGAATCTCTAATGAGGAATTTTACAAAACAGAAGTGGGTTACCAAACCCTAATAGCCGCTTCATATAGTACCCTCCGTACAACCTTTAGAACTACGCCCTGGTTGCAAATTGCAGGTACGGATATGTATGAACTTTCAAGAAAGCTTGAACAGCGACCGTTAATGGAATATGAACAATTGTATGCGAATAATGGTGAGGTAAAAGAGTTTTATCAAAATTGTTATAATGCTATACAGGTGATTAACATGAGTTTGTATTATAATGATATTGTTGAGATGGGAGATGCTGAACGCAATACGTTAAAAGCAGAATTGGTTTTTTTAAGGGCGTTTTATCACTTTCTATTAATTGAACAATTTGGCGGTATTATTATTAATAATGAAGCCACGCTTGCTCCAAGAATGAATATGCCAAGATCTTCTTTAGAAGAATCGTATCAATTTGTAATTCATGAAATGGAGGAAGCCCTTCCTAATTTGGGTGATAGCAGATTGCGTGCGAGTAAGGTAGCAGCAAATCATTATTTGGCTAAAGCATATCTTACTCGTGGCTGGGATTTGGGTGCAAGTTCAGACTTCGAGAAAGCGAAGACCTATGCTACAGCTGCTATAGCAGGGAAAAACATTACCATTCCGTTTGAGCAGCTATGGAGTCCTGAGAATGAGAATAATGAAGAAGTGATCTTTTCAGTTCAATATGATGCCAAATCTATAGCTTCGAACTCCGATGGTAATAATCAACAATCTATTTACGGCCCTTATCTAGGAGGTACAGAATCGCATCATAAATACATGACTACAGAAGTTAACCCTTCGTGGAATTTGCAAAATTTCTATTCAGAAAATGATGCCCGTTATGAGGCGACTTTTATGACCACTATTTATGATCAATATTTTGATTATTATGATGCGGATAAAGATAAATCACAGATTCTTATCCGTGCTTATTATCCAAGAGTCTGGGGAAGAGAATATACAGATGTCGACAAACTAGCCTGGAAAACAAGCCATGAAAATCAACTTGCAAGTAACCTTAAAATTTATCCATTTCAATATAATGAAGAGGCATATCGAACAGATTTTCAAATTGATATGAGTTCGCCAGTAATTAAGAAGTTTGACAGTCCTGCAACACGATCTATCTTCGATGTTCAAGCAAGCGTTCGCGACATTGTTCTCGCTCGTTTAGCTGAAACTTATTTTTTATATGCTGAAGCCTGCATAGGTTTAAATGACTTTACGACCGCTTCTCAATATATACAACGCGTTTTAGATAGACCAGGGAATGCAAAAGACGGAGTAAAATTATCACCAAATACAGATATTGCTTCTACAGGTAGCCAAAGTGCAGCACTTGATGCTTATTTAATTGAAAGTGCCAAGGAGTTTGCTGGCGAATATTTACGTTGGCCTGAATTAAGGCGAACAGGAAAACTAAAAGAATTTGTTAGTAAATACAATTATGATGTCAAGAAAATTGGGGTAGATGTTGCATTTAAAGGATTGGATGGAAAAGATAAGATATACAGACCCATTCCGGAGGATGCTATCACATTAAATGAAGCAGAGATTAGCCAAAATCCTGGGTATTAAATTAAAGAAAGAGTGTTCCTATTAACCATAAATAATTGTGTATGAAACGTTTATTGGTAGTAATTGTGTCGATAATTCTAATGGGCTTTTCAATACGCCAGCCTAAGACTATTACCTTATTTTTGGTTGGCGACTCTACAGTTGCCAATAAACCTTATAAAGGAAGCAATCCTGAAAAAGGATGGGGCCAGGTGTTGCAATTATATTTTAATGAACAAGTACAGGTTGAAAATTATGCTCTTAATGGCAGAAGTACTAAAAGTTTTATAAACGAAGGCCATTGGGAAAGGGTTAAAAACCGGATTAAAAAAGGTGATTACGTGTTAATTGAGTTTGGCCACAATGATGAAAAAGAAAATAGTCCGGAACGCTATGCTGATCCCAAAATTGAATTCCCCAAATTATTGACAACTTATATTTCTGATACTAGAGCAAGAGGAGGGGTTCCAATTTTAGCCACTCCAATTGTTCGCAGAAGTTTTGATGAAAGAGGGTATTTAGTGGAAACTCATGGCGAATACCCTGATGCAGTTCGTAAAATAGCTCAAGAGCAAAAGGTGAATTTGTTGGATATGCACAGTAAATCAAAGGAACTCTTATTGAGATTTGGTCCTGAACGTTCAAAACAATTATTCTTACATTTTTTACCACGTGAATATGAAAATAAGCCTCTTGGTTCGGCAGATGATACACATCTTTCAGGTACTGGAGCATTTAAAATATGTGATTTAGCTATCGAGGAAATACGAGAAAAAATTCCACAACTTTCTATTTATCTAAAAAATTAAAAATAAACGGTTAAAAAAGTGTTTCCGGTATCGTTTGCGCAAATATACTTTTGTTTTTCTTTGAAAAACAATGGTGATAAAGCTAAATTGAAAATCTTAAGTCCAGTATAATTATAATATGAAGAAGTTACTAATTGTTTTTTTGTCTTTCCTATCCATTTCTACCTATGCTCAGCAAGAGACATGGCCTGAGCCGAATGTTCCTTTACCTGTATTCAAAGCCGACACTTTTAATATAGCGGATTATGGCGCAATTGCTGGTATGAATTCGCTCAATACGAAATCTATAATGGCAGCAATTGAAGCCTGCCACGCAAATGGGGGTGGAGTTGTACTTGTTCCAGCAGGTGTATGGACTTCTGGGCCCTTTTCTTTGAAAAGCGATGTAAACCTTCATCTAGAGCATAATGCGCTATTGCAATTCACAAAAGACTTTAATCAATACCCATTGATAGAAACGGGTTGGGAAGGGTTACGCCAAATTCGAAGACATTCGCCTATACGTGCAGAAGGACAACGTAATATTGCAATTACCGGTTATGGTGTAATCGATGGAAATGGAGATTCTTGGCGCTTTGTAAAAAAAGGAAAGCTAACAGAATCGCAATGGAAAAATCTAGTTAAATCGGGCGGGGTAGTATCTCCGGATGGTAAAGAATGGTATCCTTCAGAAAGTGCCCTGAAGGGTAGAGAGTATAAAGATGCAGGAGAGATTACTCCTGATAAAAAACCAGCGTTTTTTGAAGAAATTAAAGACTTTTTGCGGCCAAGTTTGATCGTTTTTGAAAAATGTGAACGTATTTTATTAGAAGGTGTAACATTTCAGAATTCTGGGGCGTGGAATATCCATCAATTGATGAGTAAAGATATAACCGTTCGTAATATAAGCGTTCGTAACCCTTGGTATTCTCAAAATGGCGATGGACTTGATATTGAATCATGCAGCAATGTGTTGATTGAAAATAATTCTTTTGACGTCGGCGATGATGCCATTTGTATTAAAAGTGGCAAAGATGAATATGGTCGAAAAGTGGGCATACCTACTGAAAATCTTTGGGTGAGAAATTGTACGGTTTACCATGCGCATGGCGGCTTTGTAGTAGGTAGCGAAATGAGTGGTGGTGCACATAATTTATACGTTTCTGATTTGACTTTTATAGGTACTGATGTTGGGTTGCGGTTTAAGACTACTCGTGGACGGGGAGGTTTAGTTGAGAATGTATTTATAAATAATATTTTCATGAAAGACATCCCAGGCGAAGCTATATTATTTGATATGTATTATGAAGCTGTTGACCCTATTCCAGGTGCTGAAGAAAAACGGCAGCCACCGAAAGTGGAAACACTTCCAGTAACCGAAAAAACTCCACAATTTCAGAATTTCTTTATTAGTAATATAATGGTTGATGGTGCAAATAAAGGTTTATTTATTCGTGGTCTACCTGAAATGCATATTAAAAATATTAATATTGAAAACTTACAGGTAAAAGCGAAGAACGGAATAGATATACAGGAAGCCAGTAATATCAAGTTGAAAAACATCAGTATAAGCACGCCTGAACCTCGAGCGGTTGCTTATATTTTAAATAGTGACAATATTACGCTTGATAATATTAAATATGATAAAGATGCGGCTTTACTACTTCATGTTCAGGGAGATAGAAGCAAAAATATTAGATTAATCAATACCGATGTTAAAAAAGCGAAGCAGGCTTTCCTAACAGATTTTGGAGGATCAGAAAAAGTTATAAAATTGAAATAGTGTAAATATTTATAGAATGAAAAAAATTAGCATAGCCATTATAATATTTTTATTTGCTACGGGGCTTAATGTCAAAGCACAAAACAAAAAGTATAGCGAATTAATGACAGAAACAGCCATTAAACTTTGGCCTGATTCATTTAATCTCAGTGATACAGGAAAACCAGTAAAATGGAGTTATGACTTGGGCGTAATACTTAAGGGTACTGAAGCAGTTTGGAAAGCTACAGGAGATGTAAAGTGGTTTAATTACATCCAAAAACAAATGGACAATTATGTGCAAGAAGATGGTTCTATAAAGTCTTATAAAAAAGAAGACTACAATATTGATTATGTAAATAATGGGAAGGTCTTACTATTTCTTTATCAAGTAACAGGAAATAAAAAGTACTATAAAGCAGCCACTTTATTGCGGGATCAATTACGCACTCATCCTAGAACAAAAGAGGGTGGTTTTTGGCACAAAAAGATTTATACCCATCAAATGTGGTTAGATGGTTTATATATGGGACAACCATTTTATGCTGAATATGCTAAACTTTTTAACGAGCCTGAAGCTTTTGATGACATCACGAATCAATTTGTTCTTATGGAAAAATATAGTCGTGATGACAAAACTGGATTGCTATACCATGGTTGGGATGAATCCAAAGAACAAGCCTGGGCAGATGATGTTACTGGAAAATCTCCCAATTTCTGGGGACGTTCGCTCGGATGGTATGGAATGGCTCTGGTAGATGCTCTTGATTATTTCCCTGAAGGACATCCGGGAAAAGATTCATTAATAAATATTTTAAACCGTTTTTCGAAAGCTGTGATAAACTTCCAAGATAAGAAATCAGGATTATGGTATGATGTGGTTGATATGGGTCAAAAGCCTGAAAACTATTTTGAAGCTTCTGGTTCTGCGATGCTTGTTTACACGTTGGCAAAAGGAGTGCGTTTAGGATACCTGCCTCAATCTTACCTTAAAAATGCTGAAAAAGGTTACAAAGGTATGCTTAAAGAATTTATCTCTCCACGTGAAGGTGGTGGTATAAACCTGGAAGGTACTGTAATGGTATCCGGGCTAGGGGGTGGAAATAACTATAGAGATGGAAGTTTTGAATACTATATGAGTGAACCGGTTATTCAAAACGACCCCAAGGGGATGGGTGCTTTTATTAATTGTGCTGTAGAAATGGAAATGGTTCCTGATCTAAAAATAGGTAAGAATAAGACGGTTGTACTAGATTATTTTTATAATAATGAATATCGAAAAAATGCAGCGGATCAATTAACCAGGTATCATTATGTTTGGGAAGAACAGTCAAACGGTGGATATTCTTTTTTAGGAAATATTTTCAATAGATATGGTGCTAAAACTACTTCTCTCGAAACCAAGCCTACGACTGAAAACCTAAATCATGCGTCAGTATATATCATTGTAGATCCGGATACGGAAAAGGAAACGTCTTCTCCTAATTATTTAGCCGATGCTGAAATCCAAGTGATTGAAAACTGGGTACACAAGGGTGGGATGTTGGTTTTACTAGGAAACGATGCTGCCAATATGGAGTTTAAACACTTTAATGAACTGGCTGGTCGATTTGGAATTCACTTTAATGAGGACAATGAACTGTTAGTGAAAAATAATGATTTTACACAAGGAACAATAGATTTAAAGTCGGGAAATAAAGTTTTTAAAAAACCTTTTAAATTATTTCTAAAGGAAGTAAGCACGCTTTCCTTGTCGTCTCCGGCTAAACCTTTGCTTGTTCATGAAGGTAAAAATATTATGGCAACAGCAAAATATGGAAAAGGTACTGTATTCGCTCTCGGTGATCCGTGGATTTACAATGAATACATTGATGGAAGAAAGCTTACACCTGACTTTGAAAACTATCAAGCGACTGAGGAATGGGTAAAATGGTTATTGAAGAATTCAAAAATTAAATAATAAATTAAAATAAAGAGAAATTTAAAATAATTAGAGTAAAATGGCTAAATTAAGTAAAGCTTTTGTTAATGAGAATAAACTATCTGAAAAATTATCAGGTCCGATTAATGGTTGGGCCCAATTACCTGAAAAAGTTTTACAGTTTGGTACTGGTGTTCTTCTTCGTGGCTTACCTGATTATTTTATAGATAAAGCTAATCAACAGGGTGTGTTCAATGGGCGCATTGTTGTAATAAAATCTACCGATAAGGGTGGCACAGATGAGTTTTCAGATCAGGATAGCTTGTATACGCTACATATCAAAGGGATAGAAAATGGCAGAGAAGTTCAGGAATCAAAATTAATTTCTTCTATTAGCAGAGTGCTTATTGCAGCTAAACATTGGAAGGAGATATTGGATATTGCTACAAAGGAAGAGTTGGAGCTTATCATTTCAAATACAACTGAAGTAGGCATCAATTTGGATGTAGAAGATGATTTGAAAGCACTGCCACCTACATCATTTCCTGCTAAATTAACAGCATTATTGTATAAACGTTTTTTGCATTTTCGTGGAGACAAACATAAAGGTTTAGTAATATTGCCTACCGAACTTATTAGCGATAATGGCACTAAATTAAAGGAAATTGTAATCGAGCTATCACGTATTCACGATCTTGGTGAAGATTTCATTACTTGGCTTAATGAAGCCAATTATATTTGCAACACACTTGTTGACCGCATTGTGCCCGGAAAATTACCAAGGGAAGAGCAGGCCTATGAAGAACAGCAACTAGGGTATAAGGATAACTTAGCGATATTGGCTGAACCATTCCGACTTTGGGCAATTGAATCAAGCAGTGACCGAGTGGCGGAAGTGCTTTCATTTTCAAAAGTTGATAAAGGCATTTTTATAGTTCCTGATATTGGTAAGTTTAAGGAACTTAAATTACGCCTATTGAATGGTAGCCATACGTTTTCATGTGGATTAGCCATGTTATGTGGATTTTCCACCGTAAAGGAGGCTATGAAAAGTAAAGATTTTTTGCTTTATTTACAACTTCTATTACAAGATGAAATTATACCTGCTATTATTGGAAAAGATATTTCTGAAGGAGAAGCGCTTGATTTTGCTGCAAATGTAATTGATAGGTTTAAAAATCCTTTTCTTAACCACCAATGGCAAAGCATTGGCTTTAATTATACCTCTAAGGTGCAAATGCGTACAGTGGCTTTAATTGAAAATTATGCGCGTAAGCAGCAAACTGTTCCTCACTATATGGCTTTGGGCTTTGCAGCCTATCTGCTTTTTATGAAGGATGAGGTAAATAGCGGCTGTGATGAACAGTCTTCTTTGTTAGCTGTCTTGTGGGAGGGAAATAATCCAAACGAATTGGTGGATAAGGTATTGGAAAATCAAGAGCTATGGAGAACAGACCTTAGTGCAATAACTGGCTTTGCTGAAGCTGTTAAAAAATATTTACAACTTCTGATGAACAATAATGCATTAGATATAGTTAAACAGGTAAATGAAAACCGAACAATTAATAACGAAAAATAAACGTTAGATAAGTATTAATAAAATAAAGATGTTACATCGAGTATTAAAGGTGCATTCAAGCGATAATGTATTGGTTGCACTACAAGATTTACAAGAGGGTGAAACGGTTGATTATCAAGGCAAATCCTATCTGTTAACTGAAAAAATTCCAGCCAAACATAAGTTTTTTACCGAGGATTTAAAAGAAGGTGACTCGATTATTATGTATGGTACGTTAGTAGGAAAAACACAATATGCCGTAAAAGCAGGATCGCGCATGAGTACTGAGAATGTGAAACATGCAGCTGCAAAATACCAATATCGACCATATAACTATAGCTGGACTCCTCCTGATGTTTCTAAATTTGTGGGAAGAACCTTCAATGGTTATCATAGAAGCGATGGGAATGTAGGTACAGCAAATTATTGGTTATTTATACCCATGGTATTTTGTGAAAACCGAAATCTGGATGTAATCCGCGAGGCCTTACATAACGAATTGGGATATGCTGTAACCGATAAATATAAAGCAAAAACTCATTTTCTTCGTGAATTATATGAAACAGGAAAAGACATCGAGAATGTAGATCTAAATATTCAGGAATCTCTCGTACCTGTTGACCGCTTATTTAAAAATGTTGATGGAATTAAATTTCTTAATCATCAAGGCGGTTGCGGAGGTATCAGGCAAGATTCAGCGGTTTTGAGTAAATTACTAGCTGCATATGCCGACCATCCAAATGTTGCTGGAGTAACTGTAATGAGTCTTGGATGCCAAAATTTGCAAGTTAAAGACTTCTTAGCCGACTTGAAAGAAAGAAATCCTGATTTTGATAAACCAATTCATGTTTTCGAACAACAGTTATCGCAGAATGAAGAACAATTAATTACTGATGCCATTCAAAAAACTTTTATTAGTTTAATTGAGGTGAATAAAATAACGAGGAAACCAGCATCCTTAAATAAACTGTCTATTGGTGTGAAATGTGGAGGAAGCGATGGTTTTAGTGGTATATCTGCTAATCCTGCCGTAGGTTATTGTTCAGATTTATTAGTGGCTTTAGGAGGCAAGGTACTTTTAGCCGAATTCCCTGAATTGTGCGGAACCGAGCAAAATATAATTGATCGTACTATTGATGAAGCTGCTGCCAAGAAATTCATTCAATTAATGACTGATTATAATGACTCCGCAGAAAGGGTAGGTTCAGGCTTTCATATGAATCCTTCACCGGGTAATATTAAAGATGGATTGATTACCGATGCTATTAAAAGCAATGGAGCTGCTAAAAAAGGGGGTACTGCACCAATTGTTGACGTATTAGATTATACCGAACTTGCTGTAAAACCGGGATTGAATTTGGTTTGTACTCCTGGAAATGATGTGGAAGCAACCACTGGGAAAGCAGCAAGTGGGGCAACGCTTATTTTATTTACTACCGGCTTAGGCACACCAACAGGTAACCCAATTTGCCCTGTCATTAAGGTGTCATCAAATAGTACGCTAACTCGTAGAATGAGAGATATTATCGATATTGATTGCGGTCCAATTATTTCCGGAGATAAGACTATTGAAGAAATGGGAGAAGAAATCCTCGAATATTGTATTAAAGCAGCTTCTGGTGAAGTTATTCCACAAGCAGTGAGACTTAATCAAGATGATTTTATTCCCTGGAAACGCGGTGTATCTCTTTAAAGCTATTAGAAATAAACAACCATAAATTAAATAAGCTCTTTTCACAAATTGATTAACGATGAAACAATTCTTAGATGAAAATTTCTTGCTGAAAACGAAAACAGCACAGACTCTTTACCACAATTACGCAGCTAAAATGCCGATTATTGACTATCACTGTCATTTGCCACAACAGCAAATTGCAGAGAACACTCAATTTGAAAACATTAGCAAGGTTTGGCTTAATGGTGATCATTATAAATGGCGTGCGCTTCGTGCCAATGGTGTTGACGAAAGTTATATTACTGGTGACAAGCCTGATAGAGAGAAATTTCGCAAATGGGCGGAAACAGTTCCTTATACGTTACGAAATCCTTTACACCATTGGACTCACCTAGAATTACAACGGTATTTTGATATTGATGAAGTATTGAGCGGAAAAAATGCTGATAAAATTTATGATCAGTGTCAAGAAAAATTGCAAACTGAAGAATTTCGGGTAAGAGGGCTGTTGAAAAAAATGAATGTGAAAGTAGTATGTACTACGGACGATCCGGTAGACTCACTTAATTTTCATCAGCAACTAAAAGATGAAGGCTATGAAATTCCGGTTTTACCAGCATTTCGGCCAGACAATGCCATGAACTTGGATGATCTGAATAAATTTAAGGATTGGGTTAACAAGCTTGAATCGGCAGCTAATGTTTCGATTTCAACCTATTCCGACTTTTTAAAAGCATTAAAAAGCAGACATGATTTTTTTGCCAAGATGGGTAGTTCAGTGTCTGATCATGGATTAGAAGAAATTTATTGTGACGATTATACCAACGAGGAGATTGTTGGAATTTTTGAAAAAGCTATTTCTGGCAAAGAAGTTTCACTTGCAGAACATCGAAAGTTCAAATCTGCTATGTTGATACAATTTGCCGAATGGGATGCTGAAAAAGGATGGGTGCAGCAATATCACCTAGGAGCATTAAGAAACAACAATACTCGGATGTTGAGCAAATTAGGTCCGGATACAGGATGGGACTCAATAGGCGACTTTTCGCAAGGGAGAGCATTGTCTAAATTTTTGAATAAGCTTGACAGGGAGGATAAATTGGCCAAAACGATATTATATAATCTCAATCCGGTAGATAATGAATTGTTTGCTACGATGATCGGTAATTTCAATGACGGATCGATAGCAGGAAAAATTCAATATGGTTCGGCATGGTGGTTTCTGGATCAAAAAGATGGCATGACCAAACAGATCAATGCTTTGTCAAATATGGGATTGCTTAGCCATTTTGTAGGAATGTTGACTGATTCGAGAAGTTTTTTATCTTTTCCACGTCATGAATATTTTAGGCGCCTTTTATGTGACTTGTTTGGTACAGAAATCGAAGATGGTGAAATACCTAATGACATAGAATGGGTAGGTAAAATTATCGAGGATATATCTTATAATAATGCCAATAAATATTTCGGATGGAGTGAAAGTGACAAATAGTAAATTTTAAAAGATTATTTAAATTTATTTAAAAATTCAGTAATTTTTTAAATAAATTTTTCTATGTTTGGTTATGTAAACGTTTACATTTAATCATCTAACCATTTTTTTAAAATACTATGAACATCACTAAGCCAGCAGGCAATTATCGGTGGACAATTTGTGCATTGTTATTTGTAGCTACAACCGTTAACTATTTAGATAGACAAGTCCTGAGTCTGCTTCATCCCATGTTGGAGGAAAAGTTTAACTGGACAAACACTGATTATGCAAATATTACTGCGGCCTTCCAATTTATTTATGCGCTTTCTATGCTTTTTGCAGGACGTATCGTTGATCGTTTGGGAACGAAATGGGGCTTTGCTATAGCAATTATTGTTTGGTCTTTTGCAGCAATTCTTCATGCCTATGCGATTCCATTGGGCGAAGGAACTGTAGCTATTCTTGGTATTGTCGGAGTGACTGGCCTTTCGGTTTCTGTAATCGGTTTTATAGTTGCACGTGCATTTTTAGGTATTGGAGAGTCTGGTAACTTTCCTGCCGCTATTAAGGCTACTGCCGAATATTTTCCCAAAAAAGAACGTTCTTTTGCAACAGGAATATTTAATTCAGGATCTACTTTGGGTGCAATTATAGCACCACTGACTGTGCCTTGGATGGCACTACATTGGGGCTGGCAAAGTACTTTCATTGGTATAGGAGCCGTTGGATTTCTTTGGTTGATTCTATGGTTTTGGTTTTATGAAAAACCAGAAAAGCAAAAAAGACTTTCAGCAGAAGAGTTGGCTTATATCCAAAGTGATGATGAACCTTTAGAGATCCCTGTAGATCAAGAAGAAGTAAAAGCTAAAAAAGTTCCTTGGATAAAATTGCTTACCTATAAACAAACTTGGGCATTCACTATTGGAAAATTTTTAACAGATGGTGTATGGTGGTTTTTCCTGTTTTGGTTACCTTCTTATTTAAAAGCAGAGTATGGTATGACAGGAACAGATATCATGATTCCACTTGCTGTATTATATGGCCTTACTATGTTCGGTAGTATTGGTGGTGGATGGTTTCCAATGTATTACATTAAGAAGGGCTATAATGCATATGATGGCCGAATGAAAGCGATGTTAATCATAGCTTTATTCCCCTTAGTAGTATTAGCAGCTCAACCTTTAGGAAATATTAGCTATTGGATTCCAGTAATTCTAATTGGAATTGGAGCTTCTGCACATCAAGCTTGGTCGGCAAATATCTTTACTACCGTATCAGACATGTTTCCGAATATCACTGTTGGTTCTGTTATAGGAATCGGCGGAATGGCTGGCGGTATAGGTGGTGTAGTAATGAGTAAATTAGCCGGTGCAATATTTGATCATTATGCGGCATTAGGCAATATTCATACAGGATATACAATCATGTTTACAATATGTGCACTTGCCTACTTAGTTGCATGGCTAATTATGAAAGCATTAGTACCTAAAATGAAATTAGTAGACTTAGATAAATAATAATTTTGTTAATAATTTAATAATTATCAAAAAAACAGGGTATTCCAATTAATACCCTGTTTTTTGCTTTGATTTCCTTAAACTCTAGACCTATGAAAGAATTATCTCGTAAACAATTTATTTCCGCTTTAGGATTGGCCACCGCCAGTTTACCTTTGCTTTCCTTTACTAATTCAAATGCTTTTTCTTCTAATGTACCTGGAATGAAAATAGGTTACTCTGCAATAACTTGGGGAGGCAATGACCTTCAGGCAATTAAAGAGATTTCCGCATTGGGTTTTCCAGGTATTCAATTGAGGTCTAACATTTTAAAAGAATATGGCACCAAGCCAGAAGCTGTAAAAGAGTTATTAACAAAATATAAACTCCAATTTGCGATGTTTTCTAGTGGGAATGCTAACATTAATACAGGTGATGATGAAGCTGTTATTCAAACTCATGTAAATAATGCAAAATTTGTGAAAGCGGTAGGAGGCAAATATATACAACTTACTAATTCTTCAAGACCTAAAGATGGGATGCCTACAAAAGATGACCTTCAAAAATTCGGCAAACTTATAAATGAGATTGGTAAGCGTACCCAAGATATCGGAGTTCAATCTACCTACCATAATCACATGCATCAACTTGGGGAAACTCCAGAAGAAGTAGATATTATATTGGAAAACTGTGATGAAGGAAATGTTAAATTGCTCTTAGATATAGCACATTATTTTCAAGGTGGGGGAGATCCTGCGAAAGCAATAGTTCAATATAAAAATCGATTAAGTTCTCTGCACTTAAAAGATGTGCGTCCCTCTAGCGGAGCGGGTTCAAGGTCTTATACTTTTGTGGAATTGGGACAGGGAAAAGTGGATCTACCTCAAGTATTTGAAGCACTTAATCAAATTAAGTTTAAAGGGTGGGGAATTGTTGAATTAGACGCGGTACCTGATAAAGAAAAAACACCTCTTCAATGTGCGGAAATTACCAAGGCTTACTTGAAGTCATCTGATATTAAATTATAACATTCTTTGTTTAGGAAAGGCATCTAAAGAAATTCACTTTCACTGTAAGACAAAACAAATATTCTAACAGCAATTCATCTACTTTTTGTTACCAGGTAGATGATACTACATTACTTTGATCTGAAATTTTATATAAATGAGTAAAGTCTTATGCTTTGGCGAATTATTATTACGCATTTCTCCAGCTTTTAATAATGAAATTGCTGAAAAGCAACCCTTTTTATTATATATGGGTGGAGCAGAGGCTAATGTAGCTACTGCCCTGGCTGGTTGGGGTATACCGGTGAATTACTGTACTGCCCTTCCGAATAATTTTATGTCTAGGCACATAACCAATTACCTTGACAATCAAGGAATCGATACATCCACAATTTTCTATTCTGGAGATCGTGTAGGTGTTTATTACCTGGAACGAGGTGCCGATCTTAAAGGTAATATGGTTTACGATCGTGATCGATCTTCATTTTCTGAATTAAAAAGAGGAATGATTGATTGGGATAAAGTGCTCCAAGATGTTTCCTGGTTTAACTTTACGGCAATTAGTCCGGCGTTGAATCCAAATTTGGCTGATGTTTGTTTAGAGGCTTTGGAAGCTGCTTCTCATAAAAATATAACTATTTCTGTAGATCTGAATTACCGCTCTAGATTATGGAGTTATGGCAAAGACCCGATAGAAATCATGCCGCAATTAGTTCATTATTGTGACGTGATTATGGGAAACATTTGGGCTGCCAATAGCTTATTGGGAATTCCTATCGACGAAAACATACACGATAAAAAAAGCAAAGAAGCTTATTTGGAGCATGCGCGAATAACTTCTCTTGCAATAATGCAACAATTTCCTAAATGCAAAACAGTAGCTAATACGTTTCGATTCGATAAGAAAGATAATCAAATTTTATATTATACCAGTATGTACACCGCAGGTCAGTACTATAATTCTTCAGAGTTTAGCTGTGCTGGAGTAGTTGATCGTTCAGGTAGCGGTGATTGCTTCATGGCTGGCTTGATTTATGGTTTATACAACCAACATATGCCACAAGAATTACTTAACTATGCAACAGCAGCAGCCTTTGGTAAGCTGCAAGAACAGGGCGATGCGACAGATCAGGATATTCTAACCGTTTCCAGGATAAAGAATCAAGACAGCTAATATTCTCAATATATAATATTTTTAAAGGAGGAACCTGT
>Ga0160445_100505_pt1 | contig 19134 bp, 17 predicted proteins | sample HID1972M_E1MG_FD_108215 | JGI IMG/M metagenome (GOLD analysis project Ga0160445, IMG submission 108215) | Enriched pill bug-associated microbial communities from UW Madison campus, WI, USA - HID1972M_E1 MG | ecosystem: Host-associated > Arthropoda: Insects > Digestive system > Unclassified ... | reverse complement strand
GACAGCATCAGTTGGCCAGCGAGGTACTCGACCAGCGGGTATTCCTTGATGCCGACCTTGGTCATCGGCCAGATGTTGTGGGTGGTGGTGCTGGTCAGCAGATCCAGGTACGAGCCTTCTTTGAGGAACTTGGTGCTGAAGGTCGCGAATGGGCCAAACAGGATGACGCGCTTGCCGTCCAGAACACGGGTGTCCAGGTGCGGAACGGACATCGGTGGTGCGCCAACCGAGGCTTTACCGTAGGCCTTGGCCAGGTGCTGTTCAGCGATGGTCGGGTTATCGGTCACCAGGAACGAGCCGCCGACCGGGAAGCCAGCGTATTCCTTGGCTTCAGGAATGCCCGACTTCTGCAGCAGGTGCAGTGCACCGCCACCCGCGCCGATGAACACGAACTTGGCGTCGGTTTCGGTTTTGCTGCCGTCTTTCAGGTTTTTGTAGCTGACGCGCCAAGTGCCATCGGCATTCTTGGTGATGTCCTGCACTTCGCTCGACAGTTTCAGATCGAAGTTAGGCTTGGTTTGCAGGTGGGCAGCGAACTGGCGGGTGATTTCGCCGAAGTTCATGTCGGTACCCAGCGGGCTCCAGGTGGCCGCGATTTTCTGGTTCGGGTCACGCCCTTCCATCATCAGCGGAACCCACTTCTTGATCACAGCCGGATCTTCGGAGTACTGCATACCAGCGAACAGCGGGCTCGCTTGCAGGGCTTCGTAGCGCTTTTTCAGGAACTTGATGTTGTCATCACCCCACACGAAGCTCATGTGCGGCGTGGTGTTGATGAACGAGCGAGGGTTCTTCAGAACGCCTTGCTGAACCTGCCAGGCCCAGAACTGACGGGACACCTGGAACGCTTCGTTGATCTCGACAGCTTTCGGGATCGTTACGTTGCCTTTGTCATCTTCCGGGGTGTAGTTCAGCTCAGCCAGAGCCGAGTGACCGGTACCGGCGTTGTTCCAGCCGTTGGAGCTTTCGAGGGCGACGCCGTCGAGGCGCTCGACCATTTCCATCGACCAGCTTGGCTCCAGCTCATTGATCCACACACCCAGGGTGGTGCTCATGATGCCGCCGCCGATCAACAGCACGTCGACTTTCTTTGCTTCTTCAGCATTGGCGGACGACATCCCCATCGCCAAAGCCAGCCCCAGCAGAGCTGTGTTCACTTTCTTAAACATCCGTAGCACCTATGATAAAACGCCTTCCGCCCGTCGCTGTTATCAGCATGCGATCCGCTTTGGTGACGCTCAGGCTGGCGTCGCAGATTCCGGCACACTGCAATTTTGACGGGTGGGCACACAAGGCCGACGTACCGCATCGACCTCAGTTAATGTCCCTTCTGAACTGGTTTCTTATCATTATTGGCATCAGCTACTTGAGCGACAGGGATTCCGTCGGCTCGCCACGCGGCAAGCAGACTGAATTAGGTCAAACCAAGTTGGCGCGAAGAATATCACGTCAGGACAAACCCGCGCGTCTGTTCCCGACTTGATAGTCCTTTTGCGTTCAGGGGCTTATCGGCAGGAGGGGGTTGAACATGAATCTTGGGGCGGGCATTTAAGTATTGGGGTGACTGGACGGGCCGCTTTCGCGAGCAAGCTCTGCTCCTACGAAAAGCGGGTATCAACGATCCCCGTAGGAGCAAAGCTTGCTCGCGAAAGCGGCCGCTCAATCACTGCAAAACTCTGTTACAACCGAAACCGATCCACCGACTGCGCCAACTGCCCCGCCAGACTCGACAGCTCATCCGTAGTCGCCGCCGTCTGCCCGATCACCCGGCTATTGCCCTCGGACATCCCCGCAATCATCTCGACCTGATGAGCAATCTCGTTACTGGCCAAGCTCTGTTCACCAATCGTGCGGGTAATGTCATTGACCAACTGTGTGGTACTTAATGTGGCCTCCAGAATCTCCCGGATCGCCCTCTCCACCTCTGCCGTCACCGCCATGCCCTTGTCGACCTGCGCCACACCCGCTTCCATGCTGCTCACCGCCTCGCGGGTGCTGTGCTGAATGCGCGCGACCATCGCAGCAATTTCCTGGGTCGAGGCACTGGTGCGTGCAGCCAGACTGCGCACTTCATCCGCCACCACGGCAAAACCACGACCCTGTTCGCCCGCCCGCGCCGCTTCGATCGCAGCGTTAAGCGCCAGTAAATTGGTCTGGTCGGCGATGCTTTTGATCACTTGGATAATGTTGAAAATGCCTTCGGATTCCTGATCCAGCGTGCGGATCACTTGCGCCGACTGTTGCGCCGAACGAGCAATGTCGTCCATATCGCTGACCACTTGATGAATCACCCCGCCGCCCTCCTTCGCCAGGTTTTCCGCCTGATTGGCCATGCTCAGGGCGCGTTCGGCGTGGCGAGTGATTTCCTCGATACTCGCGGTCATCTGGCTGGCAGCAGCGGCCATGGTGCTGGCGGCGACGCTTTGTTGCTGGCTGCTGTCGGCGACTTGATGGCAGCCGTGGCTGAGTTGCTCGCTCATGCCGCTGACGCCGTGGGCGTTGCTGCGCACCACTTCGATCATGTTGCGCAAATCGCGTTGCATGGTCGCCAGCGTGCGAATCAAGGCACTCGCTTCGTCCTTACCGGTTGGTTCGGAGATCGGCTCGCTGAGGTTGCCGTGGGCGATGCTTTCGGCGATGCGGCTGGCGGTTTTCAACGGCCCGAGAATGCTGCGGATCACCCAGCGCCCCTCGACCAAAAGCAGCAACAGCCCCGCCAGTAAGACCACGCCGAGGGCAATATTGGCATTGCGGATCGCGGCTTCGGTGCCAGCGCTGGTCTCACGGGTATTGGCTTCAATCAATTCACTCAACGCGGCCATCTGCGTTTCCAGCTGGCTGAAGGCCGAATTGAACGTGCCCAGTTCCTGCTGCGCAGCGTCCGGGTTATCCAGCGCCAGGCCGACAATGCGTTCCCCGGCATTGATGTAAGTTTCAAGGCTCGGTTTGATCTGCTCCAGCGCCGATCGCAACGTCGGGTTGATCGGCAGTTTCAGGTTTTCTTCCAGCACTTCACGAAAATGCCGCGCATGCTCCTCGATCGAACTGCGTGCCTCGGCCGCCGTGCTGGTGCTTTTGCCCAGCCCCACCAACATTGCCGAATAGACGTCGGCACGCAGGGCGTCGTGCATCATGTCCGCTTCCATGTGGTTGCGCAGCGCGCTCATGCTCACCGCGTTGTCGCTCACCGCCGAGGCCATGTGCAGGTTACCGACGTAACTGACCAGACTCACGAGTAATGCCGTCAGCAGACTGGTAACAATCAGCAACACTAAACGCAGTTTGATTGACACCGTGGGTTTCTCCTTGGGGGACGCTGGTAAAGGCCTGTCAGTCCTAGAGTTAAGCCTATTTGCGCTGGTCTGCCGCGCCAGAGCGTGTCGGCAGATGTCTGCGCGCAGGGCAACGGCGATAAAACTTTCAGTTTGAGCGGCAAGTCTCATTTTTCAACGCACGCGGACAAGGCCTTCATCGCCGGTTAATGCCGGCAGGCTATTGAGTCCGTCGTTCTGAAAACTCATGCAGCACAAGGAAACGCTTATGAAACGCGCACTGTGGTTAGGTCTGCTCGGCACCTTCGCAATCGGCACTGCTCAGGCAGCGACGGAAAAAGTCGCGATCAATCTGGTCAGCGCCGACGGTGCACCGCAGGCGATCGGCTCGATTACCGTCAGTGAGACGCCGTATGGCCTGTTGTTTACTCCTGATCTGAAATCCCTGCCGGCCGGCGTGCACGGTTTTCACGTGCACGAAAACGGCAGTTGCGAGCCGGGCATGAAGGACGGCGTCAAAGGCGCGGCACTGGCAGCTGGCGGGCACTTCGATCCGCAGAAAACCGGCAAGCACCTCGGCCCCTACGCTGACGGCCATCTCGGTGACCTGCCGGCGGTGTACGTGACCGCTGACGGTATCGCCAACTACCCGGTGCTGGCGCCGCGCCTGAAAAAAATCTCCGAGATCAAAGGCCACGCGCTGATGATTCATGCCGGTGGCGACAACCATTCCGACATGCCAAAACCCCTCGGTGGTGGCGGTGATCGCATGGCCTGTGGCGTGATTTGATAGAACTCGCGTCAAGACCGGGCACCCGCCATGGGGTGCCCGCGTCTGCAGAATTAACGCCTCACGGAACTCCCGCCCTCCGCGCACCTCTCACATTATGCAGTCCTTCCCTTTTTGCTTAGCGCTTGTGGAGGAACCCCGTCATGCGCAAGTTATTGCTCGTTTCTTCTTTACTCTTATGCCTGCCCGTCGGCTCCGCTATGGCCAAGGTCGATGCGGGGGATGTGGCCACTTCGGCCGGCGTTTCCGCCTCGCTGTACTCGACCTTCAAGGATCACAAAATGGTGATCCCGGCGCGTGACGACTTGTCTGCCTTTGTCGCCAGCGGCGGAGCCATTCGCGGGGTTTATCTTGAGTCGGTGTTGCAACAGGTTCGTCAGGAAAATCCCGGCATCAATGCCAGCGATGAAGACCTCGCCAACGCGATTCTGGTGCATTACGAAGGCCTGAATCAGTAACCGGCACAGAGCAAGCAGCCGATGGATGGCCGCTGAAGGCGCATAGGCAAAACTGTCCGACGGCCTCTATGATGGAGGCCATGACGACGACTGCGCCTTTGCGCTCCCCCTGCCCACCCGGCGCCTGCGATTGCGGGCGCGACCCGTTGCTGGACACACCCGGCGCGGATTTGCGCATCCTGCGCCTGACCCGCGAGGAAGAAAAAGTCCTGCTCGCGCGCCTCGAAAAACTGAAAAACCTCGACGACCTCCGGCACCTGCAAAAACGCATGTTCGAGCAGTTGGGCATTCGCGTCGACGTCTCACCGGGTTTTCACGAAGTGCGCACCATGCTCGGCATCGAGATCGAAATCGACGCGCTGCCGGGCCTGTGCCGCAAGACTCGCAAGTCGATTCCAACGGCGATTCGACGGGGCCTGAACAACAACCCCGAAATCGCATTTGAATTGCTTAACGCTCACGACTTGCTGCGCGACAGCTGATCACTTTTTCATGCCGACTCGTTTGCGCATCTCGGCGGTGATGCTCTGCCGGGTTTTCTTCATGTCAGCCCACGGCTCATCGCCAACCTCGGCCAACCGTTCGTGGACGTTAAGCACGTTCCATTGATTGCCGCCCTTGATCTCACCGACCTCTTCGCGAAACAGCGGTACCGACACCGGCAGCCCTTCGCGCGTACGCGCCGAGTAAGTGCAGATGGTGGTGGCGCCGAGGCCGTTGCGCAGGTAATCGATGAAGATACGCCCGACACGGTTTTTCGGGCCGGACACCGCCGAAAATCGATCCGGCAACAGCTTGGCCATATGGCTGACGATCGCGTGGCTGAAATCCTTCACTTCATCCCAGCCGAGCTTGCGGGTGATCGGCACCACCAAGTGAATACCCTTGCCGCCACTGGTTTTCAGAAACGCTTTCAAGCCCAGTTCATCGAGCACGGTCAAGGTCAGCGCGGTGGCTTCGACCATGCTCTTCCACGGCAGCGCCGGATCAGGGTCGAGGTCGAGCACGAAGCGATCGGGTTTATCCAGATCCACCGTGGTTGCGTTCCAGGTGTGCAACTCGACCGTGCTCATTTGCACCGCGCCGATCAGCGCTTCGGCGTTGTTGATCAGCATCACCGGTTGGCCGGTGACGTCTTTGTCCAGCGTGCTGATGCCGGGGATCGCCAGGCGCTCAGCGTTCTTCTGGAAGAACAGTTCACCCGCAATGCCATCCGGCGCGCGCACCAGCGCCACCGGGCGATCCTTGAGTTGCGGCAGAATCCATTCGGCAACGCTGGCGTAGTACTCGGCCAGTTGCATTTTGGTCGTGCCGCTGACCGCGTCGATCACCCGATCAGGGTGAGTGATGCGAACCTTGCCGTTGGCCAGACCGAGTTGCGACGGCGCAGTCTCAGCCTTTTCCGCGGGCACTTTTTTCGCCGGTTTTTTCGCAGGGCTTTTCGCTGCGGATTTCGTCTCTGAAGTCTTCACCGGTTTCGCTCGCTCCTCAGTAATGTCCTTGGCCGGTTTGTCATCGCGCAAACCATGGAACACGGCGTGGCGCACCGAGCCGTCCTTGGTCATTTCAGCGAAGGCGATTTCGGCCAGCAATTTCGGTTTGAGCCAGTGCACGCCTTTGGCCTCGAAACCGCTCGGCGGATTGACCACGGCAGCCTTCTTCACCTGCAACGGTTTCAGCTGCGCCAGAATGCTTTTCAGCGTCGCTTCGTTGAAGCCCGTGCCAACCTTGCCGGCGTAGCGCAATTCGCCGCTGTCGCGATCATGCAGACCGAGCAGCAAGGCACCGAAGGCACTGCGCGAACCTTTCGGATCGGTGTAGCCGACGACGACAAATTCCTGCCGATGCTTGCACTTCAGTTTGATCCAGTCACCGCTGCGTCGCGACACATAAGGCGAGCCGAGGCGTTTGCCGATCAGGCCTTCCATCTGCATCTGACAAGCGCTGTTGAGCAATGCATCCGGGGTTTCGTCGAAGGCTTCGGAATAGCGCAGCAGCGGATTTTTCTGCGCGCCGAGGATCGTCGCTAGCGCGGCTCGACGCTCTTCAACCGGCACCTCACGCAAGTCGACGCCGTTGAGATAGGGCAGATCAAACAGGTAGTAGAGAATGTTGCCGCTGCGCCCAGCCTCGAAAGCATTTTGCAGCGCCTGAAAATCCGGCACGCCATGTTCATTGGCGACGACCATTTCGCCGTCCAGCCAAGCCGATTCCAGACCCAGCGCGGCCAACGCTTCGGCCTGTTGCGGCAACTTGTGCGTCCAATCGTGGCCGTTACGGGTGAACAGTTGCACCTGGTCGTGATCAATCCGCGCCATGATCCGGTAGCCATCGAATTTGATTTCGTAGCTCCACTGCCCTTCAGGCGCGCTGTCGACCAATGTGGCCAATTCGGGTTTGAGCTGCGCCGGCAGCTTGGCTTTGTGCGCGCCCGTCAGCGTGCCGCTGGCTTTTTTGCGCGATTTCGCGGCGGGTTTCTTCACCGGTCTGCTTTGTTCGGCGGCGAGTTTCGGTTTGTCGACGAGGGTGCGTTCGCTCAACACGCTGTCCGGCTCAGCGACCAGCACGTCGTAATCATCCTGAGGCCGCGCCGCGCCGTCCTGATGTTTGATCAGAAACCACTGCTCCTTTTTCCCCGGCATGTGCGTGCGCACCAGATTCCAGATCCCGCCGAGTTTCTCACCTTGCAGTTCGAACTTGAGCTTGCCTTTGGCGTAGGCCTGTTGCGGATCCTCCTGCGGAATCCACACGCCGCGATCCCAGACAATCACATCCCCCGCGCCGTAATGGCCTTCGGGAATGCTGCCCTCGAAGGTCGCGTAATCCAGCGGATGATCCTCGACGTGCACCGCCAGGCGCTTGACCTTGGGATCCAGCGACGGCCCCTTCGGCACTGCCCAACTCTTCAGCGCGCCGTCGAGTTCCAAGCGAAAGTCATAATGCAGGTGCGAAGCGTCGTGCTTCTGGATGCAGAACTGCAAGGCGTGCTCGGCGGCGATTTTGCGGCCCGAGCGTTTGACTGCCGCCGGCTCCGAGGTCGCCGAGAAATCGCGCATCCGATTGTAGTCGTCAAGGTTCCTGTTCATCGTGCACCTGCCTGATTTCAGCCCATTCGGGTGACGGTCAACGCCACCACGGCGATCCGGTCAACCCGTTGATATCCGGGGTTCAGCAGCTCCTCGCCAAAGACATCCGGATCGATTTCACGGTACGTCCAGGCGAAGCGTTTTTCATCGAGTCGCGGCAGCACCGTGTCGAGGAATGGATCACGGCCATCGACCATCGCCACGCCGGTATAGAGCAGCAGCGAACCACCGGGAGCCAGCCGATTTAGCGCTTGCTCGACGATCCGTAGTGACAGTCCCGCGCCGAGTGTTCCGCCACCGTGGCGATAGGCGCGCTCCGCCGGATCCGCCATGTACGGCGGGTTGGCGACGATCAGATCGAACTCGCCGTCGACGCCTTGCAGCAGATCACTGGCGTGAACTTCAACGTTGGCGACTTCCGCCAGCGCCGCGTTAATTGCAGTCAGGCGCAGCGCGGCGGGATTAATGTCCAGCGCCAGGACTTGCGCCTCGCGACGGGCTCGGGCGATCACGATCGCACCGACGCCCGCGCCACAACCGATGTCGACCGCGCGATGGATTGGGGCGAAGTTCTGTTGCAGATGAGCGTGGATCATCTGGGCGAAACGGTAGGTGTCGGGGCCGAAGAACACCGAGTCCGCCGCGTCGGTCGGGAACGCCGAATGCACGAACAACAGATCATCCAGGCTCGACCAGCGCACGCGACTTTTCAGTTGGCCTTCGTAGGTGTCGATGACTTGCGCCTCCTGTAACTGGCGCTGTTCGTCGGCGGACAACAATCCGGGTTCGAACGGCCGCGACCAGCCAAACACATCACGCAGGCTGTCAGCCATTTGCCCTTCGTCGCGCTGATTAACGCGCTGATGCGTCAGCGGCGTCGGGGTGATGAAACGGTAGCCATCGGCCTGAAGGCGCCGGCCCAGTTGCAGCAGCGCCAGATCATGGCTGCTGAATTGTTCTTCCTGACTCATTGAAGATTTCCTTACGGCTGGCGTGATTTGAGTTCGATGAATCGTCGGGTGGCGAGCAACCCGGCCGGGTGTGCATGGCGATCCGGGGCGAGCCACGGAATCAGCGTCGCGATTTGCGTGAGACCGTCCTGACCTTGCAACGCCGCGTTCAATTGCTGCACATCGGGATCCTGTTCGGGCACCGCGATCGATGCCGCCGTTTGAGGCCGACGCCGAGCGACTTTCGGCTTTTCCGAAGATTTCCAATCGCCGGCAATCCAGTCATGCACCAGTTGTTTTTCATAGGCATTGAACACGCCGAACATCGCCGCACCATCGCCCGCGATCAGTTGCCAAAAGCGGCTGTTCTGCGGGTCTTCGTTGCGTTTGATCCAGCCTTTGTCCTGCAGCGCTTGCATGAAGCCGGGCAATTGCTCAGGTGTCGACAGCCATTGATTGACGGTCTGGCCTTCAAAGCGGCAGTAGTCGGAATGCATGTGCTGGCCGAACGGCCGCTTGCGCTCAAGCATCGCCAACAATTCACGCTCAAGGTCGAAGCCTTCGATGATTGCGCGACTGCCCTGCCCCAGATCATTAAGGCGATAACCGAGCGATACACGACGCAGAAAATCAGCGCGATCAGCCTCCAGTGGCAACAGGTCGAGCACCGCCTGCACGGCTTTTTGCGCATGGCCGGTGCTGGCATTGTCGATGGTCACGTGCAGGGTGAAATAGTAGGGATCGATGCCCAGTTCGCTGAGTTCGTAACTAGTGATCAGCAGGTGCAATGGCAGCTGCTCGTAACCCAGGTTGTAGCCGATCACTTCTGGCAAGCAATCGACACCGGCGATGCCAAGCGCCAGTTGCAACGCGCCTTGCAGGTAGTGTTCATCGGCGATTGCGGCGCTGTCCTGCAAGTCGTGTTCGGCAAGGAGTTTGCGGTAGATCACCACATGGTTTTGCGCGGGGTTGCCGTCGCCGAGTTCTTCCAGATAGGTGGTGAGCAAACCGGCGAAACGCGGATCCTGCCACTGCGCCAGCAAGCCATACAACCACGCGCCGTCGACCAGTTTGGTCGGCGCCACTGCTTGCAGAAAGTACAGCGCCTGCGCCTTGCAGGTGAAAAATTGCCGAGCCCCGCCGGCTTTACGTTGTTGCAGATATTCGGCGTATTGCTGCGCGACATCGGTGCAATGTTCGGCCACCCAGGCGTGCCACGTCGTCGGGTCTTGCGGCAGCATATCCGGAAGTTGCCCGGCGTTTTGCAGTTGCTCGTGCAGGAATGACTGCGCCAACGCCTGCGGATTTTCATCCTTGAGCAACGCGTCATAAATGCAGCGGATATTCCCGGCAGGATTGATCGCCTGCGGCTGGGCAGGAGTGGAATGCAGGCGTGTCAGGACAGTCATGGCAGTTTTCTCGGTCAATTGGCAGGACGCTGTTCACGCGCCTCTACAGCAGCAGAGGCGTCGCGCCGGTGAAAAATTCAATCGACGTGAAAATTGCCCGGACGGACGGCCCCTTCGAAGCGTTTGTAGCCAATGAATCTCCTGCGACACCTGAAACTGCTGAAACTGATGAAATCGCTGAAATCGCTGAAATCGCTGAAATTGCCGAAATTGCCGAAATTGCCGAAATTATCTGTAGGAGCTGCCGAAGGCTGCGATCTTTTGATTTTGTTTTTTAAGATCAAAAGATCGCAGCCTTCGGCAGCTCCTACATGGGCGACATCGTGTGATGGGGTTACATCGTGCAACGGGTTGGATTCGCGTTTGGGCGAGGGATGGCTAGGGTTCAAAGACGATGATTTTTGGAGGGCAAAGGAATGCCTGTTGCGGCAAAAGGATGTGGATTGAGGAAGGGGCGGTATTCGGAGTCAGGGCAGGTTTATCTGTTGACGGTGGTGGTTGATCAGCGCCGGCCGGTTTTTGCCGATTTTTCATTCGGACGGTTGTTGGTTGAACAATTACGCTTGGCAGAAGAATCAGGATCGGTTCAATCACTGGCATGGGTCGTCATGCCGGATCACTTGCATTGGCTGGTTGAGCTGAAACAAGGTTCATTGGCGCAACTGATGTGCCGCGTCAAATCGCGGAGTTGTCGGTCGATCAATCTCAGGCGTGGCAGTCATGGAATGTTTTGGCAGCGCGGGTATTACGATCGGGCATTGCGGCGGGATGAGGATTTGAAAGCGGCTGCGCGGTATATCGTGATGAACCCTTTGCGGGCCGGGTTGGTTGCGCGGTTGGGGGATTATCCGTTGTGGGATGCGGTTTGGATTTGAAAATCCAGATCAAAAGATCGCAGCCTTCGGCAGCTCCTACAGGGACAAATACACCCAATGTGCTGCGATCTTTTGACGTTGGCTTACGCCTGCCCTTTGGCCTGCTGCTCGAGATGCACCTGCAAATCCGGATCGATCTGCAACGCTGCTGCCAGTTCATCCAGATAGCTGCGTTCAACGTCCTGTTGGTCATCCACCAGCAACACGCTGGACAGATACATTTCGGCCGCGATGGCGGGGTCACCGTTTGCCGACTGGGCGACTTCACTGGCGTCCAGCGGTTTGGCGACTTCGGCGTCGAGCCATTGCTGCAATTGTGGATCGTCGGTGTGCTTGCCGATTTCTGTGCTGATCAGGTGTTTTTCCGATTCATCGATGCGCCCGTCAGCCTTGGCCGCTGCGATCAAGGCGCGCAGCACCGCGTGGCTGTGTTCTTCGACGTCCGGGCCGGCGAGCAGGTTGGCCGTTTGTGGAATCTGTTGTGGCGCCGTGCTGGCCTGGCTGCGTTGCCAGGCTTGATACGCCTGAAACGCCATCATCCCCAGCGACGCCAGTGCCGCATAATTGGTGCCACCGCCGGAACGACTTTGCGTGCCGCCACCGCCGCCCAGCGCGCCACCCAAGGCGCCGCCCAACCCACCACCGCCAGCCGCACCACCACCGAGCAGTCCACCGAGCAAACCGCCCAGTCCGCCTAGACCACCGGCAGACCCGCCGCCGCTGGCCGCGCCCGAGCCGCCACCAAGCAGACCACCCAGCAAGCCCCCGAGCCCGCCCAGACCGCCACCGGCCGAGGCGTTACTTTGTTGTCCCGCCGAGGCCTGGCCTCGCAGCAGTTGTTCGAGTAAATCAGTGGTGTTCATGGCGTCATCCTCAGACATTGGCAGTGACTGCGTCTGGCAACTCTAGACCCCTGCAGCCATTGCGCCAGCACCGTTTGGCCGACACTCAAGGCCCTCGCCGGTTTGCCCCGGGAATTTTTCCATCGGCCAGCTAAGATTCAAGGGTGGTGAACCTTATCCCGGCCAGACCGGTCGATAGCTGCAACCCCGACCCGGTTTGCCGGCGCCCTTGCCACTCAAGGGTGATACCCGGCTTGCTTCACTTTCTGGAGAACGCCCCCGTGATATCGACCGTACACATCGCCAGGCTCAAAGCATGGGGCGCCCATGGTTTTACCGCGACCGGCGTGGTCACTGCTTTCCTTGCCACCCTCGCCCTGTTGGAAAATCAGCCGACCCATTGCCTGATGTGGCTGGGCGTGGCGCTTATCGTCGACGGCCTCGACGGCGCCCTCGCGCGCAAGGTTAATGTGCAATCGGTGCTGCCGAGTTTCGACGGTTCGATCCTCGATCTGGTGATCGATTACCTGACCTACGTATTTATTCCGGCACTGTTTATCTATCGCTATATTCCGCTGCCGGATTACACCCTGCTGCTGACCGTGTCGCTGATTCTGGTGTCGTCGTTGTTCTGCTTCTGCAACGTCAATATGAAGAGCAAAGACAACTACTTTGTCGGGTTTCCGGCGGCGTGGAATGTGGTGGCGCTGTGTTTGTACATCATCGGCCCGGGGCCTTGGATCACGTTTTTGACGGTGATCGGGCTGGCGCTGTTGACGGTGACTCGGATGAAGTTTTTGCATCCGTTCCGCGTGCGCCGGTTTATGCCGATCAACATTGCGGTGACGGCGATCTGGCTGCTGTGCAGCTTGTCGCTGGTGCTCAATCACCCGGTGATCAACCCGTTGGTGATGGGGTTATGGTTACTGATGTCGGCTTACTTTCTGGGGATCTGCATCTGGCGCACGGCGCTGGAATGGTTTGATCGGGCGCATCAGAAGTAGGCCCACCACAATCTCATTGTAGGAGTGAGCCTGCTCGCGATAGCGGTCTGTCAGCCGATACATGTTTCATAGACAGACCGCTATCGCGAGCAGGCTCACTCCTACAGGGGATCTCCACTAGCGTTTGCTGATCACCACCTCCAGATACTCACTCGGCACCACCAGCGAACCCTCTCCTGCTCGATTCATACGATTGAGCAAATCCGCCAGATCACTTTCCAGCGCCTGCCCACTCTCCGGCGGCAGCGCGGCGAACGCTTTGTGCACCGGCCCGTACCAATGGCGGAAGATATCGATAAAGTGCGCCGCCGAGCGATAGCGGAAATTGAAATCGCGGCGTGTTACCTGCACGACAAAATCGTGATCATCGAAATGCTCATGCAGCCACGCTTCCGTGCCCCAGTTCGACGGTGGCTGGGCGATCGCCGGGGGCGGCAGATGCCGGCCGAGGGTTTTGAACATCTGGCCGACGAAACCTTCCGGCGTCCAGTTGGCGAGGCCGATCCGGCCGCCACGGCGACAGACCCGACCCAGCTCAGCGGCCGCTTTGTCCTGATCCGGCGCAAACATCACGCCGAACGTCGACAGCACCGCGTCGTAACTCTCATCTTCGAACGGCAGATCCTCAGCGTCAGCGACTTGGAAGGTCACGTCGAGATGTTCGGCGCGCGCCCGATCCTGTCCACGTTCCAGCAGCGCTGCGACGTAATCGGTGGACGTCACCAATGCGCCACGCCGCGCCGCTGCCAGCGTGGCATTGCCGTTGCCGGCCGCGACGTCCAGCACCTCTTCATCGCAACGCAGATCACAGGCTTCGGCGAGATTTTCACCGACGATTTGCAGGGTGGTGCCGATCACGGCGTAGTCGCCACTGGCCCAGGCGACCTTCTGGCGTTCTTTCAAGGCAGTCAGATCAATCGGTGCAGTCATGAATTCGAGCTCCGCTGCGTTCTTGTTATGGACATGGGTAACCGGGCCGGCAGTGACCCCGCTCAATCACTATCGCGCCGCGTCTGCCTGGCGTCCCGGCCAATCGTCCGGCAACCCGTCAAAACCGCTGCTTTGCCGATGAATGGTGGAAATCTGTAAAGCCGCTGCAACAGCCTCGGGATTGCCAGCGGCGGTGGATTGGTTTTTGATGCACGACCGCCTCTGGAACGGACTCGACCGATGTCACTGCAAATCGATTGGCTCGCACATCACATGCAACACAGCGACCGCTATGCCGAATGGATTCATCAGCAATTTCACTACGAATATGCGCATCAACCACTGGCCGATTGGCAGCGTGAATTTGCTCAAGGGCAAAGCAACGGTGAATGGTCGTGCCTGATTGCTCTGGACGGCGAACGTCTGATCGGCGGCGCAGCGTTGGCCCGCGATGATCTGGCCCATCGGCCGGATCTCGGCCCGTGGCTGGCCTGCGTGTTCGTCAGCCCCGAGGCGCGCGGGCAAGGCTTGGCGGAGCGTTTGATTGACGGGATTTGTCAGGAGGCGAAGGACTGCGGGTTTGCGCGCTTGTACCTGCATACGCAGAACAAGCAGGACTACTACGCCAAACGCGGCTGGCAAGTGATGGAACGCTTCCGCGCGTGGGACAGTGAACACGCGCTGATGGCCCGCGACCTCTAATACACACCCCTTCCCTGTAGGAGCTGACGAGTGAAACGAGGCTGCGATCTTTTGATCTTAAAAATCAGCATCAAAATCAAAAGATCGCAGCCTCGTTTCACTCGACAGCTCCTACACTCATTTATACCCAGTCGAGGGGGCCGCAGGGCGCAGCGAACGCCCTGCCCGTATCCCCGACCACCGCCCGGTGGCGCATGCCTCGACCGTCAACGCCGCCGGACTGTGATCCTGTTTCAGGAGCACACACAATGGACGAGGCCCGACTCAACGACTTCATGGGCAAACTGGTCAACGACATGGGCGGCGCGGCGATGCTGGCCAATGTCATCGTCGGCGAAGAGCTCGGGTTGTACCGGGCGATGGCCGACAGCCAACCAATCAGCCCCGAAGCCCTCGCCGCAAAAACCACCTGCAACCCGCGTCTGGTGCGCGAATGGCTCAGCGCCCACGCGGCGTCCGGCTACATGGAGCACCTCGACGGCCAATTCCGCTTGCCGGAAGAACAGGCACTGGCGCTGGCCGTGGAAGATTCGCCGGTATACGTCGCCGGCGGACTGGGCGTGGTGGCATCGTTTTTCCACGACAAAGACAAACTGGTCAAAGCCATGCGCGGCAACGGCGCCCTGCCCTGGGGCGATCACCATCCGTGCATGTTCACCGGCACCGAGCGCTTCTTTCGGCCCGGCTATAAAGGCCACTTGATCGCCGAATGGCTGCCGGCGCTGGACGGCGTGGTCGCAAAACTGGAGGCCGGCGCCAAAGTTGCTGATGTCGGCTGCGGACACGGCGCCTCGACGGTGATCATGGCGCAGGCGTTTCCCAATTCACGTTTTGTCGGTTTCGACTATCACGCGCCGTCGATTACCGTCGCTACTCAGCGCGCTGAAGAAGGTGGCGTGAGCAGTCGGGCGACATTTTTTCAGGGCACCGCGAAAAGTTATCCGGGCGATGACTATGACCTGATCTGCTATTTCGACTGCCTGCACGACATGGGCGACCCGGTCGGTGCTGCGCGGCATGCCTACGATTCGTTGAAAGATGACGGCACGGTGCTGCTGGTCGAGCCGTTCGCCAACGATACGCTGGACGACAATATCAATCCGGTCGGGCGGTTGTTTTACGCGGCGTCGACGTTTATTTGCACGCCGAATTCGTTGTCACAGGAAGTGGGTTTGGGTCTCGGTGCGCAGGCTGGGGAATTGCGTTTGCGAAAGGTGTTTACCGAGGCAGGTTTCAAGCATTTTCGCCGCGCCACACAGACACCGTTCAACCTGATACTGGAGGCGCGTAAATAACCCGGCCAGAAAAGTCAGTGCTAACCTGCATGTCATCCTCCAGCCTTCGGAGCGCTTGCCATGCTCGACAGCCCGACCCGCGAACACCTCGACACGCTGCAACAGGCGATGGCCGATGGCGATTTTCTGGTGCTGACCGGCGCCGGCATCAGCACGCCTTCGGGCATCCCCGATTACCGCGACAGCGACGGTGTGCGCCGGGGCCGGCAACCGATGATGTATCAGGAGTTCCTCGCTGCGCCGGAATCACGCCGCCGCTACTGGGCGCGGGCGATGTTGGGTTGGCCGCGAGTGCGCCAGGCGCGGCCGAATCCTGCGCATGAGGCCTTGGCCACGTTGCAGAGCCACGGGCGAATCAGCGGACTGATCACGCAAAACGTCGACACCCTGCACGATCAGGCCGGCAGTCACGATGTCATCGAACTGCACGGCAGCCTGCACCGAGTGTTGTGTCTGGATTGCGCCCAACGCAGCGAGCGCGACGCCATTCAGCAGGTGATGGAAGCGCAGAACCCGTATCTGGCCGGCGTCGATGCGGTGCAGGCACCCGATGGCGATACCCTGCTCGACCCGGCGTTCGAAGCACGCTTTCAATCGCCGCGCTGCCCGCATTGCGACAGCGAACGGCTGAAACCGGATGTGGTGTTTTTCGGCGAAAACGTCGCGGCCCATACGGCGGCACGGGCGATGGCCGCAGCGGAAAGTGCTGCGGGTTTGTTGGTGGTGGGGTCGTCGTTGATGGCGTATTCAGCGTTTCGCTTGTGCCGGGTGATCGCGGATCGGGGTAAACCGTTGATTGCGATTAATCTGGGCAAAACGCGGGCGGATGATTTGCTCGATCTGAAAATCGAAGCGTCTTGCGAACAGGTTTTGCCCCTGCTGACACAAAACCTCACTCCCTGAGCATCCCTATCCCCTGTAGGAGTGAGCCTGCTCGCGATAGCGGTGTGTCAGGCACCCTAGATGCTGACTGTTAAACAGCAATCGCGAGCAGGCTCACTCCTACAGGGAGTTGGGGCGATCAGGGAGACAGGCGCGCCGCGAGGTTTTCCTGTTGGAGAATATCGAACAATGCCTGCGCCGCCGCCGAGCGTTCATTCCCCGGTTCCGTCAGCACACCAATCGCCCGCTCCACTGAATCAATCAACGTCAGGCAATGCGCACCCAATTCCTGCATCTGCTCGGCACACAACGCCGGCACCGCGCTCACTCCCAACCCACTGGCCACCATGCGGCCCACCGTCGCCAGTTGATGACTCTCAAACTCCACCGGCAATTTCATCCCGCGCGCCTGCAAGTGTTCTTCAAGCATCACCCGCACCGTCGACGGCCGTTGCAAGGTAATGAACGGCTCCTGCAACAACGTCTGCCAATCGATCTCGCTAAGCCGGGCCAGCGGCGAATCCTTCGGCACCACGGCGACGAAGCGATCCATATACAGCGGCGTGAAGGTCATCGAGGTGTTCTGCATCGGCTCGAACGCCACGCCCAACTCGACCTGACGATCGCGCACCATTTCCAGCACTTGCTCGTTGATCACGTCGTTGACCGTGACGTTGACGTTCGGATATCGCGCACGAAACGTCTTGAGGATCGGCGGCAGCAAGTTGCCGGCAAACGACGGCATCGCCGCCAGCGTCACGCGCCCGCGTTGCAGGCTGAAGCGCTGGCGCATTTCGTCTTCGGCGTTGTCCCAGTCGGCGATCAGCCGTCGCGCCAATGGCAGCAGCGATTCACCCTCCGGGGTCAGCGCGACGTTGCGTGTGTTGCGGCTGAACAGGCGCCCGCCCAAACCTTCTTCCAAAGCTTTGATGGTCAGGCTCAACGCCGATTGCGACAGGTGCAGCCGCTCGCAGGCCACGGCGAAACTGAGGCTCTGCGCCACGGCGAGAAAGGCGCGGATCTGCTTAATGGTCATAATAAAGCCTCAGAGCATGAAACCCGATGCATGATCGTTCCCTCGCTCCGCGTGGGAATGCAGCCCGTGACGCTCTGCGTCACTGGACGCGGAGCGTCCATGGAAGCGCTACCACGCGGAGCGTGGGAACGATCAGCCATAACGTGGTTATTATTGAGCTTTATCAATCAATCAACCTTAAAAATCAACTTAACAAATATATTCCCCAGCGCGACACTCCAACCATTCGGCTAGCCAGCCGCCCGCAAATAATAAAAGAGGTGCATATGGCAGGTTTCGACAAGCGCGTGAGTTCTTACGAGGAAGCCCTGGCCGGGCTTGAGGACGGCATGACCGTCATCGCCGGCGGCTTTGGTCTGTGCGGCATTCCGGAAAACCTGATCGCCGAGATCAAACGCAAGGGCACCCGCGACCTCACCGTCGTTTCCAACAACTGCGGCGTCGACGGTTTCGGCCTCGGCGTGCTGCTCACCGATCGCCAGATCAGCAAAGTGATCGCCTCCTACGTCGGCGAAAACAAGCTGTTCGAAGAGCAACTGCTCAAAGGCGAAATCGAAGTCATCCTGACCCCGCAAGGCACCCTCGCTGAAAAAATGCGCGCGGGCGGCGCCGGCATTCCGGCCTTCTTCACCGCCACCGGCGTCGGCACTCCAGTTGCCGATGGCAAGGAAGTGCGTGAATTCAAGGGTCGCAAGTACCTGATGGAAGAGTCCATCACCGGCGACTTCGCCATCGTCAAAGGCTGGAAAGCCGACCATTTCGGTAACGTCGTTTACCGTCACACCGCGCAGAACTTCAACCCGCTGGCCGCCACCGCCGGCAAGATCACCGTGGTTGAAGTCGAAGAAATCGTCGAACCCGGCGAGCTGGATCCGACGCAGATTCACACCCCGGGCATCTACGTCGATCGGGTCATTTGCGGCACGTTCGAAAAACGCATCGAACAGCGCACCATCCGCAAATAATTCAGGCTGACGGAGAATAACAACATGGCACTTTCCCGCGAACAAATGGCTCAGCGCGTCGCCCGCGAAATGCAGGACGGCTTCTACGTGAACCTCGGCATCGGCATTCCGACCCTGGTCGCCAACTACATTCCCGAAGGCATGGAAGTCATGCTGCAATCGGAAAACGGCCTGCTCGGCATGGGCCCGTTTCCGACTGAAGAAACCATCGACGCCGACATGATCAACGCCGGCAAACAGACCGTGACGGCACGCATCGGCGCGTCGATTTTCAACTCCGCCGAATCCTTCGCGATGATCCGCGGTGGCCACGTCGACCTGACCGTGCTTGGCGCGTTCGAAGTGGACGTTGAAGGCAACATCGCTTCGTGGATGATCCCCGGCAAACTGGTCAAGGGCATGGGCGGCGCGATGGATCTGGTGGCGGGCGCCGACAACATCATCGTCATCATGACCCACGCATCGAAAGATGGTGAGTCCAAGCTGCTGTCCAAATGCAGCCTGCCGCTGACCGGCGCTGGTTGCATCAAGCGTGTGCTGACCGACCTCGCCTACCTGGAAATCGAAAATGGCGCTTTTGTCCTCAAGGAACGCGCACCTGGCGTCAGCGTCGAGGAAATCGTCGCCAAAACCGCTGG
>Ga0160445_100504_pt1 | contig 19206 bp, 16 predicted proteins | sample HID1972M_E1MG_FD_108215 | JGI IMG/M metagenome (GOLD analysis project Ga0160445, IMG submission 108215) | Enriched pill bug-associated microbial communities from UW Madison campus, WI, USA - HID1972M_E1 MG | ecosystem: Host-associated > Arthropoda: Insects > Digestive system > Unclassified ... | reverse complement strand
TAAAACCCCAGAACATCCGATTCCGTAGCATCAATGGCTCGGCTTACTTTCCGCACTCGCTCCCCATAATACGGATTAAAGCTATGTCCGCCGGCAGCTCCGACCTGTTTATATTGCGCCGTGATGATAAACTTGTAGCCGGGATTAAAGTTTTCTTCGGTCAAGAAGGTATCCGAAGGCTCCACTTGAAGAACAATATGCTTTACATATCCCCATCTTAAGTCATCCCACACCTTCACGAACTTAACCTTCATAATGGCCCTCCGCAAAAATATCCGTATAATATCGTTCGAATGTTTGAGTATAAATACTATCAATAAACAGCATCGTCGAGCCATTGTCATTATAGTTGTAGACGAGAAATTTTTCAGTGAACTTGTAAAGTCTCTTCCTGAGATGATGAACCTCCAACGAAAACCTTGCCGCCAGCTCGGTATCGAGAATCTTTTTGTTATCGTAAATCTCCTGGATCAGCTTCGCATTCTCTTCGTCCATCAGATTTTCGATATGGCGACGCAAATAACGATGCATCTCGTCGCTGACTTCTCTGTCCATCTTCTCGTAATCTCTGTCTTTCCATAATTCGTCCAGAACGCCGAACGATAGCGACATAAAGGAAGAGAGGTTATACATGATACATCCGTAAATGCTCTCGTCGGAATTGTCGTTAAACAATCCCAATGCGCCAAGAGACATATAATACGATACATCTTTCGCCAGATACCCCTTCATGCATGCGAGCGTCGGTAAAATCTGCTTGTTATAGAATTCGTTCAATTCAACAGACAAATCCGGGGCCAATCCCCTTACCATCAGGAACAAGGCTTCGATAGCATGATCGCTGTCGGCTCCGGATATCCGATTGAGTTCCTTGAGGTTCATCAGAGAGCCAAACATGTTCAGCCTTAACACGATATCCTTCATGGATGCCCCTGTAATAAAGTCTCCATCCACATCCGTAAGCCACAGATTGAAATTCAGATGCTTTAGCATCAACGCATTAATCGCATTGCATTTGCTAATGATTGCTTTGCTAAGCGCCGGATCGCCGTAACCGCTGGGCCTCGACAGCTCTACTTTTAACGCATCCAGTTTCGAGTCCGTCGTTTTTTGCCCATCTTTGATTGTTTTCATAATTAATTTTGTATCAAACGTCAGATTTTCATTGATATACCCGTTGAGCCGGTCAAGATACTCATGCAAGATCGAGACAATTTTCTCTTTATCCGCATATTGAAGCTTGGGGTTTTTATGAAAAAAATCTTGAATTACACTCTCGCGTTCGTCGTTCGAAAACAACTCCGAAATCGATGAAACGGAAAATTGGGATGCGTTGCGGGATATATACTGATCCAGCTTCTCTTCCGTAAATTCATCGTTTAGATTGCTTAATAAGGTCTCTCTAAATTCCAGGCCAATGCGATCAATTTTTGCTTCCTTTCTGTAGTCCTTCCAGTTATCCGTTTGTTGAATAATCCAAGAATGCAGCGTGGCAAAGCTGCTTAGTCCGCTCACAAAACTCAAAAGTCCCAATGCTCCACTTCCCGTTCATCCATATAGTCGTCAATCCCTCATTTAATCTCCCAAGTTTCCTGAACGATCAACAAAACGCCGCAACCCGGCCCAAGGGTTGCGGCGTTTTGTTCCTGCCGATATTATCGTTGAAGAACTTCTTTCATACTGAGATCCGCTTTCTTCGACTCTTCGACTTCGAACAAGCCCTGCTCCTTGAATCCGAACAAACCCGAGATCAGATTCGCGGGAAACGAAGCGATCGCCGTATTAAACGCGACCACGTTCGCGTTGTAAGTACGACGGCCGGCCGACAGCTTCTCTTCCAGATCGGCGGCGGTGTGCTGCAAGTGCAAATAGTTGTCGCCGGCCTGCAGTACGGGGTATTCTTCGGCAAGCGCCACGATACCGCCGAGCTTTCCGTTAAGCTCGTCCAGGGATTGAAGCTTGTTGTTCCCCCCGATGTCCGCTCTTTGCCGGACGATAGCCTTGAGCGTGCCTTCTTCGTACTTGGCATATTCCACAACCGTCTGCGCAACTTTGAGCAACGCGTCATAACGCTGCTGCAGATAGATTTCGATAGCGCCTTGCGTCTCCTTGATTCTGTTGCGCATACCAAGCAGGCTGTTGTATTTCGCGATGATGTATAAGACGACTACAGCTATAAGGATGATAGCCCAAATCATGATATTCCCCCCATGATCTTATTCGACTAAATATAGGCCTATTGTAGAATGGATTTTGAGGAATAACAAGGAAATTTTGTTCATATTGTCGAATGATTCTATCCATAGACCTACTATTCTATTGACGAAAGAAGGCTACTTGATCATGCTCCCTTCCTATGAAGAAGTTACCAGAAACATTTCCGCGCTCGATGCATGGGAGCGGCTGCGCCGCCATCGAAACCGCAGCATCGTCCGGCGAGGCTGGGGCATAACGATCGGGCTTGCCATAGCGGCGATCGGGATCGCTGCCATGTGGTACGCCGTAGAAGCCTCCGATTCCGTCAGCAGCGGAACCGACGAAGAATTCGAGGGCTACTTCTACCTCCTTCTGTTCGGAATCCTTATCGTCATCTGTTCGCCCCTCTATATTCGCCAGGCCAACCGCAAGGCGCACAAAAGATACAGCCGCTTTTACAAGGAGCTGATCGTACCGCCCATGGTCGCCAATATGGTCAGTCAAGCCTCGTATCCTCCCGAGCTCAAGGGGGGCCGCTTCAAATGCCGCTTCAAGGCGGATGGCTATATTTCGAAAAATAAACTGATGGAAATACCTATATTCACCCATTTGGGAAAAGCGAATCTGTTTCATGGAGAGGATTATTTCGAAGGAACGCTGGGACTGACCGACTTCCAGCTATGCGAGGTCCACGCCCAAGAGGAAGAGAGGGATCACGAAAGCGGGAACAAGGTCAGATCGACCCTGTTCGAGGGACTTGTGTTTATCGGGGACTTTCACAAGAGCTTTGAAGGTACGACTGTCATCGAATCGCGCAAAGGCAAGATCAGTCGGTATATGCCTCATGTCGGAGACTTCATGAAAACGATCAGTCACGAATTCGATAAGATGTTCCGCGTCTGGACGACCGACGAGACGACCGCTCGTTATCTGCTGCCTGTGGATATGTTGGAGAGGCTCGTTGCGCTCCGCAAGCGGTATCCCAAAAACGCGATGTCCATCTGCCTGCACGACGGAAAGCTTACGATAGCCATCCATTGTATCGACTACTTTGAAGCCAAGGGAATCAAGAAGCTTGAGGACGACGGCATTCTTCATACCTACAACGAAATTCGATCCATTTTGGACATTGTGGATCTTCTCAATCTGAACACGCGGATCTGGAACAAGCCGGCCATGCCGCAACAACAAAAGTCCGCGGGCTCCAAAAAACGGAAGCATGACCATTAATGTCGCAAGACGCGCTTCTGCGCCGAACGCTCACGGCAATAAGCGCATTGGCTATCGCAGTTCGTATGCAACGCTTCTCCGTGCCGCATTTCGGCTTCCCCCGGTTTTATATTATACTTGGAGCAAGAACGGTAACAGGAGCTGATTAACGAATGAGCATGAAGCAAGAGCTAATCTCAAGGCTGACTACATACGTGCAAGTAGATACGCAATCCGACGAGAACAGCGAGAGCTGTCCTTCCACGCCGGGACAAATGACGCTGTTGCGCATGCTGGTGGAAGAACTGAAGAGCATCGGCATGGCAGACGTCACGATCGACGATAATGGTTACGTAATGGCGACGCTTCCTGCCAATACCGACAAGGAAGTGCCGACGATCGGCTTTCTCGCGCACGTCGACACGGCCACCGATATGACGGGAGCGAATGTAAACCCGCAGGTCGTCGATGCGTACGACGGCAGCGACATCGTCCTGAACGCGGAGCAGGGCATTGTCCTCTCGCCTCGCGAATTCCCCGCGCTCTCCGGCCATATCGGCAGCACGCTGATGACAACGGACGGCACTACGCTGCTGGGTGCGGACGATAAGGCGGGCCTGGCCGAAATTATGACCGCGATGGCTTACCTGATCGCCCATCCCGCGATCAAGCACGGCAAGATTCGCGTCGCCTTTACGCCGGACGAAGAGATCGGCCGGGGCGCTCACAAGTTCGACGTAGCGGCTTTCGGCGCGGAATACGCCTATACGATGGACGGAGGTCCGCTCGGCGAGCTGCAGTACGAGAGCTTCAACGCCGCTTCCGCCAATGTAACGATCAACGGTAAAAACGTACACCCCGGCACCGCCAAGGACAAGATGATCAACGCGACGAAGCTGGCGATGGAGTTCCATGCCATGCTGCCGCCGCAAGAGGTGCCTGAGCATACGGAAGGCTACGAAGGCTTCTATCACCTGAACAATATGGCGGGCGACGTCGAGCAGATGCGCCTGCATTATCTCATCCGCGATCACAACCGCGAGAAATTCGATGCCCGCAAGGAGGAGATGACGCGAATAGCAGAAGCCATGGCGGCCAAGTACGGCGAGCAACGCATCGTGCTGGAGCTCAAGGATCGTTACTACAACATGGGAGAGAAAATTGAACCCGTATTCCATATCGTCGAGATTGCCCGGGAAGCGATGGAGAGCTTAGGCATTAAGCCGCTCGTAGAACCGATCCGCGGGGGCACCGACGGCTCTCAGCTCTCCTTTATGGGACTGCCGACGCCAAACCTGTTTACCGGCGGCGAGAATTACCACGGCCGTTACGAATACGTCTCCGTCGATACGATGGAGCTCGCCGTCAAGACGATCATTGAAATTGTTAAGCGATACGAAGCTCGCGCGTAGCGCTCGTCTCCCACACATGCAGCAGACCTCGGGCGATTCGCGCCGCGAGGTCTGTTGTTTGTTACGGGAGAATCATGATGCATGTTCGATGATTTCCTCAAGCGAAAGTCCTTCCGGAGATAAATCGCTATAGCTTTGGCGGTAATCATCCTGTTGCCAACTATTAAGCACAGATGGATCGATAATCGTTTTATCCTTCAGATTTAAGAACTGTGGATCGTGCTGTTGGATCCACATCCTCGCTTCCTTGATATCTTTTCCTCCAGGAATAACGATGGCCTGCGGAATCACATCGAATAAATTGTTGTAGGATTCGCGTTTTTCATACAGCCGAGTAAAAACAGCGGTTCGATCATCGTACACGTCAAGCGATTCATCCACCAGCCTATAATAAAAGTCTTGCACTTTGGCGTTTTGATCGACCGGAAACGGTCTCTCGAATCGAAGTAGCTTAAGGCTGCGCCGATCGTTCTTAAACCATTTATTTTGCTCGTAAACGACCGAATACGAAATATTAATGGCCGAATCATCGCTTACCTCGTTATATTGTTCCTGCGTGCTCGGGATCATATTTTCACCCGCCGGGCTAATGGAAAGGCTGTATTCGTTCATGTTTATACCCGATCCGTAAACTCTGTCCACCTTGATTTCTTTAGGTTGTAAAAAAACAAGGATACAAGCACCAATCAAAAGGGTGGCGCAGCCCAGTCCGACAGACAACAACACAGACTTTTTCACCGATCCCCCTCCTCGTATAATCTTATTTGCAAGTCTCTTGTTATTAAACGAATATCAAAGCCATTGGTTGCGTTAGCGTGCGTCGTGCAAGGTGAAACGGTTACGCCTTCCTTTGGAGGCGGGGCGCGTTTCGTTCCGAGAATGATAGGGAAAGTACGGCGAAATCATATTATTTCCTATAAATTAAAAAGGACGCTCCCAAACCTTCGGTTTGGTTACGTCCTTCTCCTTTTTTTTTGTGACACCTATCCATTATGCGACGCGGCGGAAACATCCTTCTGCAACATCCGCCTCTCCCCCCCACGCTCGATACTGGAAGCAATAAGCAGCTGCGCCGAGAAATACGTAGCCATGATCAGTACACCTGCGAACGGCAATTCGCCAACGAATTTACTCCAGGCCAGCAAAGAATCCGATGCGATAAACAGCAGCGCTCCGCCCGCGGCCAACACGCTTCGGCTCATTATGGCCGACCAGCCCATGGCCCCGATGACGACGATATAAACCACAACGGGGATCCAGAGACCCTTCTGGCTGTCGTCGGCCATCATGCTGTCGTAAAATCGGCTTCCTAACGCAAGGGAATAGCCGACGATCAGAATGCCGGACGTAAATCCGATTGCCATGCCATGCCGCTTCCCTTCCTTGTTCTTCAGCTCGCTGCGCCCCCGCCAGCGCGTCATCATCGCCGCTACGTAAAACAGGTGTCCCACCAGGAAAGAGCCCAGACCATATACGAACCACGGATCGTTCGGCAGCAGCAGGAACGTATCTCCGCCGATGCTAAAGACCAGACCTGCCAGGACTAGCTTTCGATAGACCGAACCGTGTCTCCCGTCTCCCGAAGATGCCGCCGCAAGCACGATGATAAGCGCCATGGGCAGCAGCTTAAATAACCAATGCAGCCATTGCTGGTCCACCGATAACGTCGCCAGATGGACCATCGCCGTGAGGACGATAAGCGTGATCAGACGTTTTTTATCCATTTCGTTCTATCCCCCTTATGTTGCTGCAGTGTTTTCATCGCTGCAGGATCAGCCCGAATGCTCCCTGCCCCCCAGTCCCTGACGAGCGCGCTTGTCGGAGCCGCCCATTGATGGAGCAGCATGACCATCAGCCATGCGGCGGATGCGTCAGGCAGACCGGTTATAAAATAGAATACGCCCACGAACGCGATAACGTTCGGCAAGCATGCCAAAGCGGCAGAAACAGTAGATTCTAGTCGTTCGGCCGCGAGTGATGAATGGAATGTAAGCGCTTAAAAAATGGGGTCAACTTAAGCCTCGCTCGCCCGCTATCCGCTAATATTGACTACACTACCTACGATTGCAACACAGCGGAGCCCGACTGTCAACGAAAAGATGCACACCCTTGTCCAAGGACGTTCAAAAGCCAAGAAAAACATCTTCTTATAGAAGGTGGCCACCATTCCTCATGAATAAAGGGAAAACCGCCCTCTAATTGCTCCATTCTCGCCGCCTCCTGGGTTTTAGAGGGATTTTCGCCCTCAAATTCCGAATGTAACCCTACATTCATTCAAAACCTATACGATTATTGGGCACTTTTCCCATTAATTCGTGCAAATAGCTCGATTCATTTACGATTTAAAGGAGCTTTTCCCGTTATTTATTTCTGGATTAAGCATACGATCGGCCCCCACCAGTGCTCGAGAATGTGCCCTGCGTTTAATCGGAAGTTTTTATCTCCAATAGGAGCGGTCAAAAAAGAAGACTCCTTATCCGCCGTAAACGGATAAAAAGTCGTCATACTGCATTCAAACCTGTTCCTCGTGCCGGAAACGGACTCGCCGCTCAGCCTTGCGCAACCAATTCCTGTTGGCCCAGCAAACGGCCGAACAAGCTGCGGCGGTCGTTCGCGAGCTCCGCATAACGGCCTCTCTGGACGATCGCTCCTTGGTCCACGACGATAACTTGATCCGCTTTCCGAATGGTCGATAGCCTGTGCGCGATAACGATGACAGCTATTCGTTCTCGCAGTCGCTCCAGCGTCTCCTGCACCCTCCGCTCCGTCTCCGTGTCCAGCGCGCTCGTCGCCTCGTCGAGAATCAAAACAGACGGTTCCCGCAGCAGAGCCCGCGCCAGCACCAGACGCTGCTTCTCGCCACCGGAGAGTCGAACGCCTTTATCCCCGATCTCCGTATCCAGCCCCTGCGGCAGCCTGCGAACTACATCGGCGGCGCAGGCAAGCTCCAGCGCGTTCCAAAGCTTGTCGTCCGAAGCGTCCGGCTCCATCAACAACAAGTTGTCGCGAATACTGGCGCTAAAAAGAAAGGGCTCTTGCGACACATAGCTGACGGAACGCCGCAATGACAGCAAATTATCATCCGTCAGCGGCTTCCCGTCCAGCCGCACCACTCCCCTCTCCGGACGGTTTAGCCCCATGAGCACGTCGACCATCGTCGTTTTGCCTGCGCCCGAAGGACCCACGATAGCTGTCATGCCCTGCGCCGGAATGACAATGTCCACGTTTCGCAACGCATACGCTTCCTTGCGAAGGTCGTAACGAAACCAGACTCCGTTCAGCTCTATTGCCTCATTCAGCCTGATGGGACGTACATTGCTAAAGCTCTCGATTTGCAATTCCCGCGAACGCTCGCATTCGTTCTGAAGCTCCACCAGCGCTTCGAATGACGGAATCATGTTCGACAGGTTCTCCAATCGGGATTGCATGCGGACAACGACTGGCCACAACCGCGAAAACAACAACACGACAAGAAGCAGCTGGGCGGGCTGCGACTGGAACAAGTGGACAAGAAGATAAACCGCGCCGGCGAGCAGCACCGAGGACACGACGCTATAAAGCATCTGCGAGTTCGTCTTAAGCCGCGTAAATGCCACTGCGTTATCTTCAGCTTGACGACATACGTCGCCCATCCAGTCCGCATGCGCCTGCTCCAGCGTATTGCTTTTGATATCCTTGATTCCGTTCAGATGATCCGTAATACCGGCGACGTACACCCTCGACAGCTGTAAATTTTGCTCCCCGAACTCCTCCGATCTTCGCGTAAAATAACGCGAGCAGACCAGCAAAACCAGGCCCGCGGTCAGGATGCCCGCCGTTAGCCACGGAGAAAGCAGAAACGCAAGAACGATTTTAACCGCAGCAAAGATTAGCGAAGACGCGAATTGAAAATAAGCGCTTAAGCCGTTTTTTACCTGGGCGATCTCCGTCGTCATGATTTTGACGATGTCCGACTTCCGGTGCCGAATAAAGAAATCCCAGTTTGCACGAAGCAGCCCCTTGTAAGTATCTTCCCGGAGCTTGCGAACGAAGCCCTGCTGTATTTTTTTGTTCAGTATCGTCTGATGACGGTTGAATAGACTTTGGCAGACGGTGATCAATACATAAATCGCAAGAATAAGCGTCAAGCTTTGCGTCCTGGGCACATCCTCGAACCATTGGAACAGCCATCCAACATATGGCATGCTGCCGGTATCGAATTCGACAAGCCCTGTAATGGCGATCAGCGGAAGAATGAGCAGAAGTCCTACCGATTGCAGCAGGCCGACTAGCAGCAGCGCGACCGAATTGAGCCAAAGCACAGGCCCCGCAAAACGATAGACTTGCCTTGCAAAACCGAAAATATGGCTCATAGGCGAAGACAATCGATAACGGGGGAGTTTACAACTCGCGCAGCACCGCCGCTCATGACGCGTTCTCCCGATTTATAAGGAGATTTTCGAGCACTAGCTGGACAAGTGCCGGCGCAGAGTATTGATCCCGCTGCCTGCCTAGCAGCATCATGTCCGTCCGGATTGCCAATCCCGCGATTGTCCGGAAATGCCACTCCAGCAAGCCCATAGGTTCGATCAGAGAGCGATGGAAGGTGTGGAGAGCAAGTGTGCGCAGTCGCTCCGCTCCTTCTATAGGAACAAGCTTAGTGGCGTCTTCCCGCTTCGCCAGCTCGAATATGCCGGCAAGAGGCATCGGGGCATGGCTAAACCTCGCAACCGGAACCGCATATTTCGTATGAATTTCTTCCGTCAATTCGCTCGAATGCGTCTGCCGCTCGTAGACGACACGAAGTCCCTCCCGGCTGACCCCTAATTCGCTCAGGCTCTCCTGCCACAGCTTCTGCTCGGGGAGCGCGGGCCAGACGATCGCCAACTCATTATCCGCATCCGACAGGGCGACGGGAATAATGTCATCACTGACGAAAGAGAACCCCTGATCGAGCAAAGCCTTCGTCAGCGTCGACTTGCCTGCGCCCGAACTGCCGACAATCGCATACGCCAGGCCGTTTTTGGCGATCGCGCTGCCGTGCAACGGGAGAATATTTCGCTGCAGCAGCAGAATCGCCATGCAATAACCGTCGAGAAACAGGCGAATACGCTCCAAGTGCGCGCCTTCTTCGGGGCTAACGATGACCCGGGTACCCGCTTCCACCGAATAGACGGCCGTCTGCCCAATCCGAAACAGCACTTTGTCATCCAGTACGACGAACGCGTCGTCCGGATTAGATACCTCCTCCCATAGAGCGGTCAAATCTCCCCATTCGACCCAAACATCGGTGTTATGAGATCGGTCCTCCGCCGGCTTGGCGCCTAGAAACGGGATTTCTGTGGCAATATGTAATCCGAAAGCTTTATAGGTGTATCCCTTCCACTGCTCGATCATGGCAGGCCTCCGATTTTCCTCTATAATTGTTCATTATTAAGAATTCCAAAATGCATCTATCTGTTCGAATAAGCCCAAACCCCTTACAGATAGGGATAAGGACTTATCGAATCATATGGCCTTTACGTCTGTCCTAGCTGCCGAAGCCGATGCTCGACGATCCCGAGCCTGAGCCTGAACCGGAGCCCGATCCGGAGCCGCCTTTCCCTTTGCCTTTTCCTTTTCCCGTCGCAGTCATCTTAATGTCGAGTGTTTCCAACTTTGGCGTTACCCACTGTTTTTTCCCCAAACACAACACCTCCACTCGGGTATGAGATGCTAAACCAGGTGAACCGACTGCGCCGACCTTTTACGGCGAAGCGCGTTTCGTTACGAGAAACATAGAGAAAGTATGGCAAGATGATATACTTTCCTATATTTCAAGAACACAACGATAGCCTGTAAAAAGAATCCTATTCTGCGTGGTTGTTCTTAATTAAGAACAACTCTACCTCATCTTACTGCCATCTTTACAAATTGTCAATCATGGATTGAAGGCGCCTCTCCTTCACTTCTTGCAATAAAAAACGACGATGCAAGAGAGCAGTCTAGCTTCCCTTTCATCGCCGCTTGGCCAATCTTTCCAGACATTATATATCATCTTGCCCCATGAAGCGCATCCAATCCAGCCTGCTCGTCCGGCAAAAAGAACACCTGCTTGCCTTGGTTCGATTCGTAGATGAAGTCCTTCAAGCTCTTGCTGTCGTAACCGCCATATTCGCCGATGATGGCAAGCTTGACCCCGTAATTCACGTATTTCTGGAGGATGTCGCCCGCCAGCTTCGTCTTCAGCTCAAAAAAGCATTCGTTCACGGCCTCCTTGCGGATCAACAGCTTGTTGCAGCCGTCCGTTTCGTAGCTCACTGTAGCCATCAAGTCCAGCGCGTCCTGCACGTCACTCACGATTACTCCTTCGTTCTCGATAATCGCGACGCGGGAATCACCCCGCACATCCAATCGTATGTTCATTTTGACCCTCCTTTATTTTCGCCCTCCGGCAGCGGACGCAACACTTGCACGCCATGGATATGCGCCACGCCCTCCTTGCACAGTCCATATGGCTCCCAGCGGCAGTCCGAACATAATGTCCGAATATCATCCGGCCCTACGTTGCTCGCCACCCTGGATAAAACGCCGCTCCAACTGGAGCGGCTGCCGATCGCAAGCCCCACCTGCGCCAAAATATCGCGATCCTTCCGGTACACGGAATCATTACGGCAATGGGAATGCTGGTCGCTCGGGAACGCCCGGCATATATCGTCGGGACCGTCGATCACTTCAATCATGGTCTCCGGATGGAACCGCAGCGTCTCGTAAATCTCGGTCATGTTGGCGCAGAATCCGTCCGAATACCCTTTGCCCCGATAACCCAGCAGGCAGAGCAAATGATGACCTCTTAACGCGATCGCACCCATGCCGGCACCCCCTTCTCCTTCAGTCATAGTCCAAGGTGAAACGGCTGTCTCCGTCCTTTGGCGGTGCAGCGCGTTTCATTCCGAGAATTATAGGTCAAGGTATTGGAGAAAACTTATACTTTCCTATAATTAAATAAAATTCCAGGCTTCGGCCAAAACTAAAAAGTCTGCCGAGCGAGTCACGACCAGCAGTCGATTGATCAAAATATAGCAGAGGGATCCGCATCCCGCAATACAAAAACCGAACTTAGGCTATTTTACTTACTATTGTTGAGAAACATTATATTTTATAGTAAACTGATAAATAAGTAATATGACTACAACACAACAAGGAGGCTTATCCAATGACTATAGGAAAAAAAATGGAGATCGGCATCAGCACGTTCCTGGAAGCAACAAATGGCCCGGATAGCCATGCCGAACGACTGCGCAACGCAGTGGAGGAAATCGTGCTTGCCGATCAGGTCGGTCTCGACGTATACGGCATAGGCGAACATCACAGATCCGATTATGCAGCCTCTGCCCCCGCCGTCACGTTGGCGGCTGCTGCCGCTGCGACCAAGCATATCCGCCTGACAAGCGCTGTCACCGTCCTCTCCTCGGACGACCCCGTGCGGGTCTATCAAGACTTCGCCACGCTTGACAGCTTGTCGAACGGCAGAGCCGAAATTATGGCGGGCCGCGGTTCATTTATCGAGTCGTTCCCTCTCTTTGGATACAGCTTGGACGACTACGACTCCCTGTTCGAAGAGAACCTGGAGCTGCTGCTCGCGATTCGCAAGTCCGAAAAGGTAAGCTGGCGCGGAGGCCACCGTCCCGCATTTGACAACCTGGGCATCTATCCGCGAGCCGTCCAGGATCCGCTTCCCGTCTGGATCGCCACCGGCGGCAGCCCGGAATCTGCCGTGCGCGCGGGCATGCTGGGGCTGCCGGTCGTCTTCGCCATTATCGGCGGTATGCCGGAGCGCTTCGCTCCGCTTGTTGATCTGTATAAGCGCGCCGCCATACAGGCCGGACATGATCCGCGCAAGCTGCAGATCGCGTCGCATTCCCATGGCTTTATTGGCGATACGACAGACGGGGCGGCCGACCTGTACTACCCTCCCACACAAGCGCAGATGAATAAACTTGGACGCGAGCGCGGCTGGCCGGCTTATGACCGATCGGCGTTTGATGCCGCTCGTACGCTGCGCGGAGCGCTGTATGTCGGCGATCCTGAATTCGTGGCCGAAAAAATCGTCTTGCTTCGCAAGAACCTCGGTCTCACGCGGTTCTTCCTTCACCTCGACGTGGGAGTGATGCCGCATCGCGAGATTCTTCACTCCATTGAGCTGCTTGGCACCAAGGTAGCACCCATCGTTCATAAGGAGCTGGCTCGCATCGAAGGGTAATCTGTCGATCTGTCGTTGCATGCGCCATCGAGCAAGCACGGGATGTGCCTGTCGCCGCAAACGAAACGTGTGACGCGTAACGAACCCGTGGAATCGGATTTGTTACAGAACCAGCATGCCATTGGTCGTCCTCGACTACAAGAAAAGCCTCCAATTCTGCGGACTTTTGCAGAATCGGAGGCTTTGTTTGCGATTATGGCACATAACGCCAGTGGCATCATGACCAGCTTGGCTATCGTCTATTCGTCGACAAGCTCATAGCTGACAAACGCAAAACGGGTACTGTCCGGCGACCAAGAGTTGACGTTGATCGTTCCCTGTCCGCCAAAGAGCTCCGCCAGCACGCGATAGGGTCCGCCTTCGCTGGACATGGCGCGCAGCTCCACGTGTTTGTTCGCGGGATGGTCGCCGGGGTCCACATCTCCCTTGCGGTAGGCGATGTAGACGACCGTATCTCCGTCCGGCGATACATGCGGGAACCAACTGTTGCTCTCGTCGAACGTCATCTGCGTTTGCTCGGAACCGTCGGACCTCATGCGCCAGATTTGCATCAGACCGCTGCGAACGGAGTTAAACCAGATGTGTCGGCCATCCGGCGAATATTCCGGCCCGTCGTTTAATCCCGGCGAGTCGGTCAATTGCTTCTCTTGACCGCCCGATACCGGAATGGTATAGATATCGTACTGCCCGTTTCGCTCGGCACAGTAGGCCAGCGTGCTTCCGTCCGGCGACCAGCCATGCAGATAGCTGGGCCCCTCCTCTGTCACCAGGACCGGCTCTCCTCCTGCCAAAGTAAATACGTAGACGCGGGACTTCCCGTCCTCCGCCGTATGGTGGCTGACCGCGATCTCCGTATGATCCGGAGAGAGCACGTGATCGTTATTGCACCGGTTGGCGAAGCCGGACGGTATCTCTTCGCTGACGCCCGTCTCCGGATCGAAGGCATAAAGCTTCCCTCCGCTGTTATAGATCAGCTTTCCTTCTCTCGTCCAATTCGGCGCCTCAATGCGCCTATCGAACGTAGCCAGCACGGTACGCTGTCCGGTATGCACATCCAATGTCTCTAGATAACTTCTGACCTTCCTCATTTTCGCCCAGTCCCTTCCCTTGGCCTTGACCTTGCCGATATGCTTGCTACAAAGTTAAACGCTTTTCCCGTGCTTCCGTTGCGGAAAAAGCCGACTTTCCCCCGGGAGCGGCACCCTTTGTCCAGACGATCCCGCCAACAGTCAGCATAGCGAAGCCGGCCGCAAGGAATACGCCTCCCGGACTCCAGTATGCCGCTGCCGCGGCGCCGATGAAGGGAGCGATCAGCATGGAGCTCGTCTGAACGGCTGATGCCAGCGACGACATGGGAGCGATGGTGTCCTCCGTCGTCTCCGTCTGCATGAGATAGCCGAACGGAACGGCGGCTTGCGCTCCGCAGTAGCCGATGAGCGCGGCCCCCAGCAGCCAGCCCGGGAGATTCGCTGGCAGCCAGCCCAGTCCCGACAGGCCCGCCAACGCGAGCACCAAACCGGATAGCAGGCCAGCCTGCGCCATGCGGACGATGGGCCGATGGCGCCAGCCGTCCCAATAACCGGCGGCGATCGCCCCCGCGACGCTTCCGGCGCCCACGCAGCCGATCAGCAGCGCGAAGCCTTCCTCCCGCAGCCCGGCGTCCTTTGCAAGCACGGCGAACAGATTGTCATACACGAAGATGAGTGCATACGTCAGCCCCATATAGACCATGCCGGCCCGGAGCAGCGGTCTTCCCTTCATATGCGCTATCGCTTGACGCAGAGCCCCGCCTCTGCCGCGTTCCGCCCTTCGCGCTTCCGTTCCCCACCGCGGCAATCCTGTAAGCATGGCGGCAGATAAAACATACAAGGAGGCGCCTATAACGAACGGCGCGGCTTGCCCCAGCCACAGCGCGGATATCCCGCCTAGCATCGGTCCGACGATCTTGGTCAAATTCGCCGAAATGCCGCTAAGCGAAGTCGCCTGCGCCAGCCGTTCGGCTCCTACCAGCCATTTCACGGCTTGCTGCCGGACGGGATCGAAGACGGAGCTGACGCTCATCTTGAGGAACACGAGCGCAAGCAATACGGGCAGCGAATCGGCCCATACCATCGCGAATACGATGACGGCGCGCAGCGCGTCGCATAGGATCAGTATCGTTTTGCCGCAGAATCTTCGAACCCTGACGCTGGCCCATGGGCCGATGACGACCCACGGAAGCCCGACGCATGCCGAGTAGAGCGCCATCTCCGCGGGGCCGTGCCCCCATGCATACACGATCAGCGTACTGATCGCGACAAAATCCAGCCAATTCGCCAAGTCGGACAGGGTTTGGCCCGTCCATAACCTGCGAAACCCTCGTTCTCTCAACGGCTGCCAAATACGTGCGGCTCCCGGAGCGGAAACTTTCATGACGAAATTCCTCCATCCATATCGTTTCCACTACCGTAACCGTCTATTGTCAGAAGGAGATCAGAGGACCGCCTCTTCGTCAAAAAATTCGCCCAACTGGCACCTCATCTCGTCTTGGATCCCGTCGAGCCCAATCGAGCGTATGAGCCGCTGCCATTCCCCCTCGAAACGACGGCGCACTCCGTCCCAGCCTCTCTGTCTGGCGAATTCTAGAATCGTGTGCAGCCCGTGCAGAAGGTGTAGGACGAATTGCGACTGTCCCAGCACGGCTACGCCTTGTTCCATGTTTGCCAGGCCGCCGGCGGGATCGGAAGAATAGACGAACAGTCCTTTGAGCAAAAGAAACTGCCCTTCCTCCCGTCTGTACGGGTACCTGCGCAGCTCCTCCTCGGCCTGTTGAAGAGCAAGCCGGCGATCCTCATCCCCTTCCGCATGCAGAGCGTGCGCCAACCTCAGATTGGCATAATAGGGAAACAATCCTTCCCAGCCGCGCTCTCGCGCCTCCGAGATCCGGTTCTCCAGACGCAGCAGCGCCTCCTCGTAATCCTCCCATTCCAGCAGCAGATGAATGATCGTCATCGTCTCCAACTCGTTCTGCCATACCGGCGGCAGCGTTCGATCGCGCAGCGCCGCTTCGATGAAGGGACGATTGCCCCCGGGATCGAGGTATTGATACAGATACAGAAGCAGGAACGCCCGATCCTTCAGCGAAGCGGCCTCGGGATCCACAGCGAACCGGACATCGCCCTCCATCGCGCGGATCAGCAAGCCGAAGCCGGGGTCTACGTCGAAGCCGAACATCTCCCTGTTCTTGTATAGCGCAAGCAGCGCGTCCCCGCGACCATATCGCAGGTAAGTATCGGCGACGCCGCACATGTCTTCGTTGAATGCGGGAAGCCCCAGCAGTGGATTGGCCGATGCCTCCCGCTTCTTGTAGACGAACTTGTAACCTACGCTGCGCACCGTCTCGATGCCGAGCTCCGTCTCCCAGAGCGCAAGCTTCTTACGCAGCCGGTAAATATGGTCGTCGACCGTTCGGTCCACGGGCGCTTCCATCGTCCACACCGCGTCCAGCAGCTGTTCACGGCTGAAAGACCGGCTTTCGTGGCGGCATAGGAAGTCCAGCAGCGCGAACTCCTTGGGCAGCAGCGCCACGCTTCTTCCGCGGAAGGACGCTTCCAGCTTGTCTCGATCTAATTGCAACGGTTGCCGCACGGGTCCCATGGAACGCCCTCCTTCTTGCGCAGATAAGTACATCCATTATAGAAAAGGGGCACCCGGGGAGCAACCGCTCCGGTTCTCCTTTCTAACTGACAGGTGAGACGCTAATCCTCGATTATAACGTGTTTCTGAAATCTAAGAGACACACGCGACGCTATTCGCACCGTCTGAGCAGCTTTCCTCCATATTGGGGACAAATAGAGGTGCTCCTGTCCGTTAGAATTTGATTATGGAGATAAACAAGCAAATAGCGACGCTCTTGTCCGTTAGATTCTCAACCGGTCCCTTCGTCAGGTATAGCTCTCATTTCCGTTCGCAATCCCCATCTGACACGTTGTAGTTGCATCATTTCCCAAGCAATAAAAAGAAGCGCATCGCCCGGCACGGATACGCTTCTTCTATATGGGGTTTCCCGTCCACGGGGATGGTTTCGATTACTTGGCCGCGTACATGGCTTTCTTTAATTCTTGATTGCGCTCGGCGAAAACATCGTTATGGGAAGACACCATGCCATAGGCATTGGCTTCCGGCGTGATGAACTGCTTTGCCTTGTTAACGGCATTGGCCGCATCGTGGAACGCTCCCGCGATCAGGTGAAGCTTGCCGTCGTGCGCCAGGATGTCGCCCGCGGCATATAGACCAGGCACGGACGTTTCGCTGGAAGAGGAACCCGCGATGCCCCACGCCTCGTGCATTTTGATTTTCACTTCGCTCTTCTCCAGCAGGTCGGAGTCGCGCTCGAAGCCGTGGTTGATAATGACCTCGTCGACCGCGAGTTCCATCTCGGAGTCGTCTTCGTGGTTTTTGATCATGACCGAGCCTATGGCTTCCTGACCCGGCACCGCGATCAGCTTGCCGATCGACGAGTTGAGCAGAACCTCGGCAGAGCTTCTCTTGAGCTTCGACACTTCCGCCTCATGGCCCTTCAGAACTTCCTTCCGGTACGTCAAATACACCTTCTTGGCGATCGGCTCCAGCTCGTTGGCCCAATCGATCGCCGCGTTTCCGCCACCGGAGATAAGAACAACCTTGTCTCTAAACCGTCCGAGCGACTTGACCGTGTAATGCAGATTGGTGACCTCGAAGCGGTCCGCGCCTTCAATGTCCAGCTTGGTCGGCTTAAGGATGCCGCCCCCCACAGCCAGAATGACCGTTCGCGAATAGTGCTCGGCGCCGGAGGAAGTATGCAGAACGAACAGTTCTTCTTCGTTCTTGCTGATGGTCGTTACTTTCTCCCCGGTTACGACTGCCGGCGAGAACGTCAGGCCTTGCTGGACGAGCTGGTCAATCAACTGCTCGCCGGTAACAGGCGTCAGACCGCCGATGTCCCAGATCATTTTCTCCGGGTAGACATGAACCTTGCCGCCCAGGAATGGCTGGAACTCGATAATTTTCACTTTCATCTCGCGCAGTCCCGCGTAGAACGAGGCATACAAGCCAGCCGGCCCGCCGCCGATCACGGTTACGTCGTATACCGCTTCTGCATCTATTGTCATTGGGCATAACTCCTTAATTAGGATTTCTCTTAAAGGAATCGTACCACAAATATATGAGAATGAAAATCATTACTGAACTTTGGACACAAAAAAGCCGGAAATCGTCCGAGACGACTCCGGCTGCTTCGTGTACCATGTATGTGCTGTTGGCTCTTCTAATGGGGATCTCCCTTAGCTAACTGATCCTGGGCGAGGCGTATAAGCTCTTTCACCATGGAGCCCCCGATCCGCCCGCCGATATGTCCGGCTTCTTCGGTCGTCAAATTTCCGTTGCCGTTCGGCTTTAGCGGGACGCCTAGCTCCTTGGCCACCTCGAACTTCACGTTGTCCGGCCGATTCGGGTCCACCTGGTAGCCTTCCCGCTTCATCACTTCCGCCTTGAACGCCGCCATTCCTTGCTCGGCTCCGGGCACGGCATACTTTCTTCTTCTCGCCATTGTTTATCGCTCCTTCGCTGGGTACTGTCGATTAGCTATAACATGCCCAGAAAGCGATAAATTAAGCGTTGGCTGTACATTCGAAAAATTAGTTAACTTTGATCTCCAGCAGCTCATACCGAATAATGCCCACCGGCGCGTTGACGTCTATGATATCGCCGACCTTCTTGCCCATCAGCTCTTGTCCCAGCGGACTTTCGTACGAAATTTTGTTGTCCGCGACATCCGCTTCCGCAGGCCCCACCACTTGGTAATCAATCTTCTCGTTGAATTCGATATCGTTTAACGTAACGATCGAACCTACGCCGACTTTATCCAGCGCGATGCTTCCCGCATCGACTACCCGCGCAATTTTCAGCATTCTCTCGAGCTGCAGGATGCGCGTCTCCATAAACGCCTGATCGTCCTTGGCGGAATGGTACTCGCTGTTCTCCTTCAGATCGCCGTAGCTGATGGCTACCTTTAGACGCTGTGCCAGTTCCTTGCGTTTGACCGTCTTAAGCTCCTCTAGCTCGTCTTCAATCTTCTTTAAGCCTTCCGCCGTCAGAATCAATTCTTCTTTGCTCATTGCCGCGATCTCCTCTTTCTGCTCTATAATCACG
>Ga0160445_100502_pt1 | contig 19340 bp, 17 predicted proteins | sample HID1972M_E1MG_FD_108215 | JGI IMG/M metagenome (GOLD analysis project Ga0160445, IMG submission 108215) | Enriched pill bug-associated microbial communities from UW Madison campus, WI, USA - HID1972M_E1 MG | ecosystem: Host-associated > Arthropoda: Insects > Digestive system > Unclassified ... | reverse complement strand
GGTTATGGTAATGATAATAACCAAGCTAAATCATTCAAAGATAAAGTAAAATACTACCTAAGCAGATAAGAATGTTGATAGCATCTGAGGAAATCTGAAGTACATAAAATAATGAACAACACTATTCAAAAAACAATTTTAATTACCGGGGGAGCAGGCTTTATTGGTTCCAATCTTTGTGAATATTTTATAAACAAAGGGTATAGTATCCGCGTATTGGATAATTTTTCTACGGGCCATCAACACAATATTCAACCCTTTCTTAAAAATCCATGTTTCTCCTTAATTGAAGGAGACATCCGAAATCTTGAAGATTGTAAAAAAGCCGTTTATGGTGTTGATTATGTTTTACACCAGGCAGCCTTAGGATCTGTACCACGATCAATTAACGATCCAATAACAACCAATGACGTCAATGTATCTGGATTTCTAAATATGTTGGTTGCAGCAAGGGATGCAAAAGTAAAACGTTTTGTATATGCAGCAAGCTCTTCTACCTATGGTGATTCAGAATCTTTACCGAAAGTGGAAAATGTAATTGGCAAGCCTTTGTCTCCTTATGCTATTACCAAATATGTCAATGAACTATATGCAGATATTTTTTCTAAAACCTATGGTTTAGAATGCATTGGCTTGCGCTATTTCAATGTATTTGGCAGGCGCCAGGATCCTCAAGGAGCATACGCAGCCGTGATACCAAAATTCGTTATGCAGTTTATGGATTATGAAAGTCCGGTGATTAATGGCGGAGGAGATTACTCACGTGACTTTACTTACATTGATAATGTAATTCAAATGAACGAACGCGCCATGACTACCGATAATGTAGAAGCCATTAATACGGTTTATAATACCGCGGTTGGTGATCGTACTACTTTAAACCAATTGGTTCAATATTTAAAAGAAGGATTGATTGAATATGATTCGAATATTGCTGATGTAGAAGTAAAGCACGGACCGAATAGAGCGGGTGATATTCCTCATTCTTTAGCCAGCATTGAGAAGGCTGAAAGGCTTTTAGGTTACAAACCTACTCATAACATACAAGAAGGCTTAAAAGAAGCCTTATCTTGGTATTGGAAAAATCTGAAATGATTTAAAAAATGTCATCAAGATATAATGAAGTCTTTAATAAAATAAATAAATGGACATAAACACTCCCCAAACAAAAATTGCCGTCATCGGCTTAGGCTACGTTGGTTTACCTTTAGCCCGCCTTTTTGCCACTAAATATCCAGTAATTGGTTTTGATATCAATCAAGCACGTATCAATGGATTAAATTCAGGAACTGATTCAACCTTAGAAGTATCTGATGAAGTTTTACAATCTGTTTTGGTTAGTAAACCTTCCGATGCAAATGGTTTATACTGCTCATCAAATTTAGACGAGATTAAATCTTGCAATATTTATGTGGTTACTGTTCCAACCCCTGTTGATAAAAACAACCGGCCGGACCTTACACCTTTATATAAATCAAGTGAAACGGTAGCAAAAGTATTAAGCAAGGGAGATATTGTTATTTATGAATCGACAGTTTATCCAGGTGTTACTGAAGAAGAATGTGTTCCTGTACTAGAAAGAATATCCGGATTAAAATTCAATGTTGATTTCTTTGCAGGCTATTCTCCTGAGCGGATCAATCCAGGCGATAAAGAGCATACGGTAGAAAAAATTTTAAAAGTAACTGCCGGTTCTACACCTGAAATTGGGGAAAAAGTAAATGATTTATACAAATCAGTTATTACCGCCGGAACACATTTAGCACCAAGCATTAAAGTTGCTGAAGCCGCGAAAGTAATTGAAAACTCGCAACGCGATATTAACATCGCCTTTGTGAATGAATTAGCCAAAATATTTAATATTCTGAATATTGATACCCATGCAGTTTTAGAAGCAGCAGGAACCAAATGGAACTTCTTACCTTTTAAACCAGGTTTAGTTGGCGGGCATTGCATTGGCGTAGACCCATACTATCTTGCACAAAAGGCTCAGGAACATGGTTATCATCCTGAAATTATCCTTGCCGGCCGTCGTTTAAATGATTCTATGGGAGCTTATGTGGCTTCTGAAGTCGTAAAATGCATGATTAAAAAAGGAATCAATGTAAGCAAGGCAAAGGTTTTGATGTTGGGAATCACTTTCAAAGAAAATTGTCCGGATGTGCGGAATACGAAGATTGTAGATGTGATCCATGCTTTAAAAGATTATGGTGTGGAAGTAAATATTTATGATCCTTGGGCTAATCCTCAGGAAGTAAAGTATGAATATAGCTTAGATATAATCAAAACACTTCCAGAAGATCGTTATGAAGCAGTTGTTTTGGGAGTAGCGCATAAAGAATTTTTAGATTGCGATATTGCTTCTTTTCAAAAGGATGTAAGTGTGTTGTATGATGTAAAAGGTATTTTAGGCCGCTTAGTAGACGGAAGATTATAATATGAAAGGTATAATTCTAGCCGGTGGTTATGGTAACAAGCTCTTATCAAATCTTAAAATATCTTAAATGACAGCAATAGAAACAAAGCTACAAGGTTGTTTTATTCTAGAACCTAAGGTTCTTAAAGACGATAGAGGTTATTTTTTTGAAAGTTTTAATCAACAAACTTTTGAAAAAGCTATAGGTCAAAAGGTAACCTTTGTACAAGATAATCAATCTTTTTCTAGCTATGGTGTTCTTAGGGGGTTGCATTTTCAAACAGGTGAATACGCACAAGCTAAATTAGTTCGTGTTTTGCTAGGTTCCGTTTGGGATGTAGCAGTAGATATTCGCCCGAACTCTTCAACATATGGTCAATACATTGGAATAGAACTATCCGCTGAAAACAAAAAGCAATTGTTTATTCCTCGTGGTTTTGCACATGGTTTTGTAGTTTTAAGTGATATGGCAGAATTCTTTTATAAATGCGATAATTATTATAATAAGGAAGCTGAAAGTGGAATAATTTATAATGATGCAAAATTGAATATAGACTGGAAATTAAAAGAAGAAGAATTAGTTGTATCTGAAAAAGATTTAAAGCTTTAGTTTAAAATATATATAATGGATATATTAAATTTGATAGGCAGAAAAACAGAGAGGTAATTTGAAAAACTTAAAATGAGGAATTATAGAGATCATTTATTGTCATCTGGATCATTAATAATAGATGCCTTAATTCAATTAGATAAACTAGCGAAAGATGCGATTTTATTTATAGTTGACGATCAAGATAAATTAATAGGATCACTTACTGATGGTGATATAAGAAGAGGATTAATTAAAGGTCTTTCCTCTTCTGATTCAGTTATTGGGATCATACAATCCAATCCTCGTTTTTTAAGAAAGGGAGAAGTAGATATTGACAAGGTGATTGAATATCGGGAAGGAAATTTTAGAATTCTACCTATTCTAGATAAAGACAATCGAATCGTGAATATTATTAATTTTCGAGTGACCAGATCTTATCTTCCTATTGATGCAGTGATTATGGCAGGTGGTAGAGGACAGCGTTTGAAGCCTTTAACTGATACAATCCCTAAACCATTGTTAAAGGTGGGTGATAAAGCCATAATGGAACATAATCTTGATCGCTTAGCCTTGTATGGAATTGATGACTTCTGGCTTTCTGTAAGATATCTTGGTGAACAAATAGAAAACTATTTTGGAAATGGTGATGATAGAAATATTCAGATAAAGTACGTTTGGGAAAAAGAGCCTTTAGGTACGATTGGTGCTGTTTCAATGATCAAAGATTTTGAGCATGATTATGTATTAATTACTAATTCTGATGTATTAACAAATCTTGATTATGAACACTTCTTTTTAGATTTCATAAAGAAAGATGCTGACTTTGCTGTAGTTACAATACCCTATGAAGTTAGTATTCCTTATGCTGTATTGGAGACTTCAGGCGGTCATGTAAAGAGTTTTAAAGAAAAACCTACTTATACATATTATTCGAATGGTGGAATTTATTTAATGAAGAAAGAGGTTTTAAAGTATCTTCCAGAAAATTGCCATTTCAATACAACTGATTTAATGGAGAAAATTATAGAAAAAGGTTATAAAATTCTATCCTATCCATTGGCTGGATATTGGCTTGATGTAGGAAAACATGAAGATTTTGAGAAAGCACAAAAAGATATACGACAAATAAAATTTTAGTAGGAATGAAGATTTTAGTTGTAGTACCAGCACGTGGTGGATCAAAGGGTTTACCTGGAAAGAATATTAAACAATTGGGAGGAAAGCCGTTAATTAATTACACGATAGAAACTGCAAGACAATTATTTTCTGATTCAGAGATTTGCGTATCCACAGATGATGAATCAATAGTAAGTTGTGTTAAAGATATTGGTTTGAATGTTCCCTTTATCCGACCTGAATATTTAGCAGGGGATAATATCGGGACCAGGGAGGTTCTATTACACGCTAACGAATTCTATGAATCAAAAGGTGTCTTTTTTGATTATATTCTATTATTACAGCCAACCTCTCCTTTCAGAAAGGTTTCTGATATTCAGAATATAATCCATACAATGAAGAATAATAAAGAAGCTGATATGGTTGTTTCTGTAAAAGAAAGTAAAGATAATCCATATTTTAATTTATTTGAGGAAGGAAATAATGGCTTATTAAAAAAATCGAAAGTTAGTAACTTTATTAGAAGACAAGATTGTCCAAGTGTATTTGCTTATAACGGTTCGATCTATTTGATAAATATCAAATCTTTAAAGGATAAACAATTGTTTGAATTTGAAAAAGTTATTAAGTACATAATCAGTGATGAAATGTATAATACTGATATTGACACAATGGTTGATTGGATAATAGCAGAGTATTACCTAAGATGAAATGAAAATAGTAAATAAATATGCTCAAGCTAAATTAGTACGCGTTTTGCAGGGTTCTGTTTGGGACATTGCGGTAGATTCGCTTTAGAATTTATATATTAAAAAATACTTAACAAATAATTTTTGAAGTGTCAAAGAAGCAATCGTCAGATTTTATAATAATAGGAAGTGGCTTAATAGGACTTGCTACTGCGTTTCAGTTAAAAAAGAAATACCCGTTTAAGTCTATTCTACTCATTGAAAAAGAAAGTCAGGTATGTCAACACCAGTCTGGACACAATAGTGGAGTGATTCATAGTGGAATATATTATAAGCCAAGGAGTTTAAAGGCAAAAAATTGCATTGCTGGTTATAATGACTTATTAGAATTTGCAATACTTCATAATATCAAATATGAGATATGTGGAAAAATAATTGTAGCTACTTCTAAGGACGAAATCGCTGCTTTAGAAAATATTTATGATAGAGGCATTCAAAATGGTCTACTTAATTTAAAAAAATTAAATAGACAAGAACTGTATGAATTTGAGCCTCATGTTGCTGGTATTGCAGGTATTCATGTTCCTCAAACAGGAATTATTGATTATTTCTCACTAGCCGTTAAACTTAAAGAAGTCTTAGAAAGCGAAAGAGATGTAAGCTTCAAATTTAATGAAGAAGTAATTAAAATAAAGAATGAAGTGAATCGTTATTCGGTTGAAACAAAGAATAACATATTTTTTGCGGAGAAGATAATTTCTTGCGCTGGTCTACAATCTGATCGAGTAGCAAGTTTAACAGAAAATGAAAACGACTTAAGGATAATTCCATTTCGAGGCGAATACTATAAACTAAAGCCTACAAAAGAATATTTGATTAAGAATTTAGTGTATCCCGTTCCTGATCCTAATTTTCCGTTTCTGGGTGTTCATTTTACGCGAATGATCAATGGAGGTGTAGAAGCTGGACCAAATGCAGTTTTAGCTTTTAAACGCGAAGGATATCGTTTCAAAGACTTTAATTTAAAAGATACTGCAGATACTTTTACATGGCCTGGCTTTTGGAAAATTGCTGCAAAGTATGGAAAAATTGGAATGGGAGAAATATACCGTTCTATATCTAAGAAAGCTTTTACAAAAGCGCTCCAAAAGCTTGTTCCTGAGATAACAGAAGATGACTTGATTCCAGGTGGAGCAGGTGTCAGGGCTCAAGCTTGTCATAAAAATGGAAGCCTTATTGACGATTTTAACATTTTAGAATCAAAAAATATTATACATGTAAGAAATGCACCATCACCTGCAGCTACTTCATGTCTTTCTATTGGAAAATTAATTAGTGAAAAAGTTTAAAAGTTGAAAATCGATGAATCACCCCATTCAAATGGTTGACTTAAAAAGTCAATATCTAAAAATAAAAGATGAAATTGATGAGGCTTTACTAAGTGCTGTAAAAGAAGTGGCCTATATTAATGGCCCTCAAGTCAAGCAATTTGCAATCAAATTACAAGAATTCAATAAAGTGGAACGAGCTGTAACTTGTGGTAACGGTACTGATGCCTTACAAATTGCCATGATGGGCTTAGAATTTAAGCCTGGTGATGAAATTATTGTTCCTGCATTTACATATATCGCTACAGTTGAAGTAATTGCATTATTAGGGTTGATTCCGAAATTTATTGATGTTAAAGAAGATACTTTTGAGTTGGATTATGATCAGTTAGAAGAAATCATATCCGAAAAAACTGTCGGTATAATTCCTGTTCACTTGTTTGGACAATGTTCTAACATGGAGGCAATCAATGACATCGCAAAGAAACATAACATAGCTGTAATTGAGGATACTGCACAGGCTATGGGAGCGGAATATATCTTTAACAATGGCACCAGGGCTTTTGCAGGTACGTTAGGCGATATTGGGACGACTTCATTTTTTCCATCAAAAAATTTAGGGTGTTTTGGAGATGGTGGCGCTTTGCTTACTCAAAATGTGAAACTTGGCGAAAAGGTTCATATAATTGCCAACCATGGACAACGTAGAAAATATTATCATGAAACTATTGGCGTAAATTCTAGGTTAGATACAATTCAGGCAGCTATTTTGAATGTCAAAATAGAATATTTAAACGATTATAGTGTTGCCCGTCAAAAAGTAGCCAAAAAATACGATGAAACATTAGATACCATTCAAGGATTAAGAATTCCAACCAGGGCTGTTTATTCAACACATGTTTTTAACCAGTACACTTGTCGCATTGTAAATGGTAAAAGAGATGAATTAAAGATTTATCTACACGATAAAGGTATACCATCTATGATTTACTATCCCGTTCCTGTTCATCTACAAGAAGCCTATAAAGTATATGGTTATAAACCCGGTGATTTTCCTGTTGCCGAACGTTTATGCGATGAAGTAATTTCTTTTCCAATACATACCGAAATGAAAGAAGACGTTCAAGATTACATAATTGGAAGTATAAAAGATTTTTTTATTTAAAATGGAAGATAGATATTTTGTTCACCCAACGGCTATAGTTGATGAAGGTGCTGTAATAGGAGAAGATGTAAAAATTTGGCATTTTTCTCATATTATGTCTAATTGTATAATTGGCAATAAATGTAATATTGGACAGAATGTCGTTGTTTCTCCAGGAGTTGTTCTTGGCAAGAATGTAAAAATTCAAAACAATGTTTCAATATATGAAGGAGTAACTTGTGATGATGATGTTTTTTTAGGACCATCTATGGTTTTTACTAATGTTACCAATCCAAGAAGTGCAGTCAATCGAAGAGGTCAGTATGCTAAAACTCATGTCGGTAAGGGTGCTTCAATAGGAGCAAATGCAACTATAGTTTGTGGTCATGATATAGGCGCTTATGCTTTTATTGGAGCAGGGGCTGTAGTTACCAAAACGATTCCAGCCTATGCTTTAGTTGTAGGCAATCCAGCCAAGCAGTTAGGCTGGGTTAGTGAATACGGCCATCGTTTGTCCTTTGACGATGGTGGTATAGCATTCTGCCTTGAAACGAACCAACAATATAAATTAGAAAACAACAAAGTAACCAGGTTAAAGTAGTTATGGGAAATGATAGTCAAAAAATAAAATTTGCAGTTATAGGTTGCGGTCATATTGGGAAAAGACACGCAAGTATGATTCAAAGTAATGAAAATTGTGAATTAGTAGCACTGTGTGATGTAAGATCTAAAGACGAACTGGGAATACAAGAATACAGTGAAGCACATTTTTATAGTTCAATAGATGAGTTAATGAGCTCTGATCTTCCTATTGATGTTGTTTCTATTGCAACTCCAAATGGCTTTCATGAAGAACAAGCTTTAATGGCCCTAGAGCATAACTGTCATATTGTTGTTGAAAAACCCATGGCTCTAACCAAGGCTGGTTGTGAAAATATAATATTTAAGGCATTACATAAACATAAACAGGTTTTTTGTGTAATGCAAAACCGGTATTCGCCACCGTCTGAATGGTTAAAGGGTATCTTAGCTCAAGGTAGCTTAGGGAAAATTTATATGGTTCAGATAAATTGTTATTGGAATAGAGATGATCGTTATTACAAACCAGATCCAACTACAGGAAAGCCTTCTTCATGGCACGGAACAAAACAACTTGACGGCGGAACTTTATTTACACAATTTTCTCATTTTATTGATTTAATGTATTGGTATTTTGGCGATATTAAAAACATACAAGCGAAATTTAATGATTTTGCTCATTCAAAAAGTACAGATTTTGAAGATTCAGGATTTGTAAGCTTTGATTTTGTTAATGGGGGAATGGGTAGCCTTAATTATTCAACAGCTGTCTGGGATAAGAATTTAGAGAGTTCTATTGCAATTATAGCTGAAAATGGATCTGTAAAAGTTGGTGGACAATATATGAATGAAGTAGAATACTGTCATATTAAAGATTATGAGATGCCAGTTTTAAAAGAAAGTAATCCACCAAACGACTATGGCCCTTATAAAGGTTCAGCTGCAAATCATCACTATATTTATGAAAATATTGTTGATGTAATAAAAGGCAAGTCTCCTATTACAACGAACGCTCTAGAGGGATTGAAAGTAGTAGATATTATTGAAAAGATTTACTCTTTAAAAAATTAAAATTTATAAATGCTTTATTCACTAAACAATAAGAAAATATGAAAAGCGTATTTGTTATTGCCGAAATAGGTCAAGCTCATGAAGGAAGCTTAGGAATACTTCATTCTTACATTGATGCTGTCTCGAACACTGGTGTTGATGCTATAAAGTTTCAAACACATATTGCCGAAGCTGAAAGTAGCATTTATGAACCTTTTCGGATAAAGTTTTCAACACAAGATGAAACTCGTTTTGATTATTGGAAGCGAATGGAATTTTCTGAGTCGCAATGGCGGGAGATTAAAAATCATTGTGAAGAAAGAGGTCTTGAATTTATCAGTTCACCATTTTCAATCCAGGCAGTTGAATTATTAGAAAGCATTGGAATGAAAAGATATAAGATTGCTTCTGGGGAGGTTGGTAATTTTTTAATGTTAGACAAAATTGCCCGTACTAAAAAACCGATTATAATTTCTTCTGGCATGAGTTCTTTTTCGGAATTAGAACAGACAATTGAGTTTCTTAAACCATATGGAAATGAGCTTTCTATTCTTCAATGTACCACTTCTTACCCCGTTGCTCCTGAAAAACTAGGATTGAATGTACTAAAAGAACTCACAGAAAAATTTGATTTACCAGTAGGTTTGTCAGATCATTCAGGAACTATTTATCCATCACTTGCTGCAGTTACTTTGGGAGCTTCATATATAGAAGTTCATGCAACGTTTCATAAAGAGATTTTTGGCCCGGATACAAAATCCTCTTTGACACTTGATCAATTAACACAAGCAGTTGAAGGAATTCGATTTATAGAAAGATCTTTAAACAATCCCGTGAATAAAAATAATAATAACGAATATAGTGAATTAAAAAAAATCTTTGGTAAATCATTAGCCGTTAGAACTTCCCTTAAAATGGGACATAAAATAACTATTGAGGATTTAGAATCAAAAAAACCAGCGGAGTTTGGAATACCAGCTTCCGATTATACTAAGGTAATCGGAAAAAAGGTTATTAAAGATATTAATAAATTTTCATTTTTGAATTATGAAGATTTAGAATAGATGTTATCCAAAGATAAATACCTATATAGAATAATTCACTAAATGAACTCTGAAGGCGTATTCACTTTAAGTAGAAAGTATAATTTGGGGTTTTTATATAATTGCTTTACAATAAAAAGATGAAAAGAAAAGTATGTGTAGTAGTAACTGCAAGACCAAGTTATAGTAGAATAAAATCAGCATTGGATGCCATTAATAATCATCCCGATCTAGAATTGCAATTAGTAGTTGCAGGGTCTGCTTTGTTGGAAAGATATGGAAATGCTTCCAATTACATGATTGATGATGGATTCGAAATAAAATCAAAAGTGTTTAATGTTTTAGAAGGTGAAAATTTAACATCCATGGCTAAATCTACTGGATTAGCAGTTATGGAATTATCTACTGTATTTGAAAATTTAAAACCTGATATGGTGTTAACGATTGCTGACAGGTACGAAACAATTGCTACATCCATTGCAGCAGCTTATATGAATATACCATTAATTCATACTCAAGGCGGTGAGGTAACTGGCAATATTGATGAAAAAGTTCGTCATGCAAATACGAAATTAGCTGATATACATTTCGTTACGACAGAAAGATCTAAAGAAAGAGTTGTTATGATGGGCGAAACTTCCCAATCAGTGTATGTAACTGGCTGCCCATCTATTGATCTTGCTAGTGAAATTAAATTGAACCCAACTTTGGATTTTGATCCCGTTTCGAAATATGGTGGAGTGGGCAAAAATGTAGACTATTCTAACGGGTATATTGTGGTTATGCAACATCCGGTAACCACAGAATATGGTATGTCACAGCATCACATTAATGAAACCTTAGAAGCGGTAATGGAATCGGGTATTCCAACGATGTGGTTTTGGCCAAATGTTGATGCAGGCTCTGATGGTACATCCAAAGGAATAAGAGTATTCAGAGAAAAGTATGATCCTGAAAACATTCATTTTTTTAAAAATATGCTACCATTAGATTTTCTTAAAATACTGGTCAACAGTAAAGGTATAATTGGTAATTCAAGTGTTGCTATTCGTGAATGTGCATATTTAGGTGTACCTGCAGTAAATATTGGAGTAAGGCAAAACGGTAGAGATAGAGGTAGCAATGTAATTGATGTTGAGTATGATAAAAGTAGTATTTTAGCAGCAATAAAAAAGAACTTTGAAATAGGAAAATATCCTTCTGATGATGTATATGGTTCTGGTGAATCAGGAAAGAAAATGGCGGAGATAATGGCAACCGTGAAGTTATCAATAGATAAAAAATTAACGTATTAAACTTTTAAAGAAGTAATAATGAACATTGCAATTATTCCTGCTAGAATAGGAAGTAAAGGAGTACCTAAAAAGAACATTAAGAATTTAGGTGGAAAGCCAATAATTTATTATACCATAAATGCCGCACAATTGTCAAATGTATTTGATGACATTTTTATTTCTACTGATAGTCAAGAAATTGTTGATACTGCTTCTCAATATAATATCAAGGTTCCAATTCTTAGACCCAAAGCATTGGCTTCAGATAAAACACCAATGCTTGATGTAATCCAACATGTGATTGAATATTATACTTCTATAAACAAAATCCCTGATAGAATTACACTTTTACAACCAACTTGCCCTTTCAGAACTGCTCAAGATATTATAGATGCAACTAATGTTTTTTTAGGCGATGAATTGGATTCCTTGATATCTGTAAAAATTGTTCCGGATCAATATAATCCCAACTGGGTTTATAAAACAGATTCTAATGGGATATTAACGCTTTTTTCTGGAGATGATCAACCAATAGCCCGAAGACAAGATCTTCCTGCTACATATATAAGGGAAGGTTCTATATATATATTTAAAACAACAACCGTAATGAATTATAATAATATATATGGGAAAAAAATAGGTTTTTATGAAATAAAGAGGGATACGGTAAATATAGATACACCCCAAGATTTTATCAAAGCTGAGACTTTATTAAAAATCAATCAAAATCTTCTACCATAGATGCTAAAAAAATACCGTAAAAGCAAATTGCTTAAATCTTTTTCTGTATATATTTTTTCCAATTTTTTTAATTCTGCTATTGGCCTTTTACTATTACCTTTATTTACTCATTATTTAAACCCTAATGATTATGGTACATTATCATTAATTAATACAACGATCGCCATATTTAGTATTTTAATTATGGTAGGAGCGGATGGATCTTTAAGACGAGAGTTTTATAATTTTAAAGGCTATCGATATGCGGAGTATTTTTCATCATCTGTCTTTACAACGATACTTGCATTTGCTATTACAATTTTGTTAACTCTAGTGGGGGCAAAATGGCTAGCCCCTCTAGCTCAAATCCCTACTAAATGGTTTTTATTTTCGCTCGTAATAAGTGGTTTTTCTATATTACCAACTATTTTGTTAGGTCAATATCGCGTAGAACAAAAAGCTTTCTCTTTCGCAGTTTTTAGTAATTTGATGACATTGGTAAATATGGGATTGGGAATATTATTCGTTGTCGTTTTAAGTATGAATTATGAAGGAAGAGGATATAGTTTGATTCTTACAAACTTGATTTTTTGTGTTATAAGTATTGTGGTTTTACAAAAAAAGAAACTTTTTGTTAAAAAGTTAAATAAAAAGGATATGAAAACCTCTTTTCGATATGGATTACCTTTAATACCACATCAAATAGGTTCTTTAATAATTAATTTTTCTGATAGATATTTTATTGCAAATCTTGTCAGCCTAACAGAAGCAGGTTTTTATAATGTAGGATATACATTAGGAAGCGTGATTGGAAAAGTAGAAGGTTCTTTTACACATGCTTTTGTTCCGTTTCTATTTGAACAGTTAAGCAAAAATTCAATTGAAGCTGATAAAAAGGTAGTTAAAGTTTCTTATTTATTTTTGCTTGGTTTACTTGTTTCTACGTTTTCACTTTATTTTTTTTCGAAAATTGTTTTTACCTATTTAATTGATGTTCGATATTTACCTGGTGAAAAATACGTACTTTGGATAAGTTTAGGTTATTTTTTTTCCGGCTGTTATAAAATGGCAGCTGGTTATATCTATTATGCGAAGAAAACAATATATTTAACTTATTTGTCAATATTTAATATTGTTGTGAACGTTTTATTAAATTATTTCCTAATTAGTGCATATGGTGCTATGGGAGCAGCATACGCCACTTTGTTATCCTTCTTTATGATGTTCTTAATCACATTTATAATTTCGTGGAGATTAAGACCTATGCCTTGGTTAAGCCTCTAATACCAAAGAAAAATAAAAGTTAAAGTTAATTTACAGTCAGATAATTAAATATGCATTTTCAAAATATTGCAAGATTTTTAAAAGAATTTGAAATTGAACATGAAGCATTTCTTTTGAAAACCGAAGTTTATGGATGGAATGCTTGGAGTATATTAAAAAAACCGCTATATAATCAAATGCGTATAGAAGGAATATATAAAGATACTGTACAAAACAATAAAACCTGGAAACGAGCCTTAAATTCGTTTTATATCTCATACTTATATATATACAAACTTGTTATTTCTTCTATTTTTAAAAGAAGTAACCCGTTTTTCGTATCTTTTAATGGCAATCGGGTAGATGTAAATAGTAATGAACAATATATTAATCCTTTTATTGATCCATTGATCTTAAACAGCATAGAACCAAATTATTTATACTTTGAAAGTTTTGGAAGAAGAAAGAAGAAAAAAGGTGCAATTAATTATGATATTAATAATGATGGCAAAAATTTTCCTTTAATCTTAATTGAGAAATTTTTCATTAAAGATATACAGTTTAAGAATGTAGCAAATGATATTCATGAAAAATTAGCAGAATTCATTTCTAAAAACGGATATGAAAATTCTATTCCAAAACTTTTACTTTTTCGAATTTTAAAACGATATTATGCCGATTATTTATGGCAAAATATTTTGCTGAAGGTTTTCAAACCTAAGTGTATTTTTATTGTGGATGGTATTCCAAGTGGTCTGTTAGGTGCTGCAAAAAGAAATGGCATTAGAGTTTACGAATTTCAACATGGCATTATAGGAGAAAATAAATTTGAATATATTGTTTCAGAAAAATTCAAGGAATTAAGCAATAAAATGCCATACCCAGATTATGTATGTGTCTTTGGCGAATATTTTAAAACACTATTACTTAAGAGCAAATTTTGGAAAGAAGAACAGATTCTTGTTTTGGGCAATTATTCTATTGAAAATAGAAGAGTAAATCGGAAAATAAATAATATAAATTTACAGTCTAATACAAATTTAAAGTTGCTTTGGGCTACTCAACCAAGTGTGCATAAAGATTCCTGTAATTTTTTAACGACTTTAATGCACCTTCACTTTAATGCGGTTGTTTACATTAAACCACATCCATTAGAACAAAAAGAAAATCTTGAAAAATATTATCAATTAGGCATTAAGAATCCAAACAGAATAATTTTATTAGATTCTCAAAATAGTTTATTGGATTCCCTTACCGGAAAACATTTTCTGGTAAGTTATCATTCAACGGCGATTTTGGAAGCAGCAGCGCTTGGATTTCCCACCATTACAATATCTACTAAACAATTTCCTTGCGGTATAAATAGTTATTTAATGGATGATTTTTCCGATATAATTAAAGTAATTGAAAATCCAATCCAACTGAAAGAATTTATTTCATTATTCTATACAGACAAGAATAAATACGACTTTTGGAAAAGCGAAACAGAGAAAATAGGTTCGTATTTTTTTAAAGATGATTATTTTAATAATATTAAGGCATTTACAGAGCCTAATAATTAAATATTATATGCGAGAAAAAAAAAATATTTGGATATTTTTAACGACTAACAACGTTGGTGGTGCAGAATTGAGATTTTTTGGTTTATGGAAATATGCTAATACAAAAAATATTTATGATTTTAATTTTTATTTAGTGGGGTCTTCTCTTTTATTTGAGGCCTTAATAAATAAAGAAAAGGAAAACTACAAGCTAGAATTAAGAAATTCACCCAATTTTTTTAAATATGATCTTTCTGGCTCGTACTTAAATTATAAATCACAATTTAAACTCTTTTTAAAAAATAATATTGCTGAAAAAGATATTTTACATTTTGTAGACGGCCATCCGTTAATAAAGACGGATGCGAGGCAGATCTTCTCTATTACGCAATCTAGTTTACGAAATTTAAATATTAAAGGGAAAATTAGCCAGTTTATTGGGGCAAAATATGCTGATGTGGTTGATGTTTTGGACCCAAATATATTTAAACTTTTAAAAACCTTATTTTTTAATAAAAAAAACAAGGTTTACATAACTACCAACAGCTACTGTGATGTTGATAAATTTGAAACGTTACCATTTGAAGATAAAAAAGATTGGTTCGTTTTTCTAGGAAGATTTGAACATTTAAAGCAAGTAGATAAGTTAATCGATATTCTTCCCGACATATATAATAAGATAAAAGGTAAGTTTACTAATGATTTGAAATTTGTTTTTCTTGGTTACGGATCAATGGATGATTTATTACGAGAGAAAATAAAAAAACCAAGTTTTAAAGAAATACCAATTTTAATTCAAGCTACTTTATCTCCTCAGGATATTTTAAAGTATAGTAAGTTTTTCTTTTCGTTACAACTTAATAATAATTATCCTTCCCGAAGTTTAATAGAAGCAATGTGTTCAGGTAATATCCCTATTTGTACTGATGTTGGACAAACAAAGTGGTTAGCTAAACCTGAATTCTCTTTTTATGTTCCCGAATACTTTACATTTACAGATTTTGAAAAAGTGTTTAATGATATGGATAAAATATCAAAGCAAGATTTAACTAAAAAAGGAGCTCTAGCTCGACAAACTGTTATGAATGAACACACAATAGAAAAAATGTTCGATTATTATTTTGATAAGTATAAACAATTAACAAGTGCCTAATGTGTGGTTTTTCAGGTTTTATAGATTATAATAATCTAAGCGATATCAATCAATTAAATAGAATGAACGATGTTATTAGACATCGGGGTCCAGATGCTGCAGGTGATTTTTTTGATAACAAAGATAAGTATACGATTGGATTTGGCCATAGAAGACTAAGCATTATTGATTTGAATGAAAATGCTAATCAACCGATGTATTTTAATGATCTTGTAATAGTTTTCAACGGTGAGATATATAATCACTCTGAAATAAAGAAAGAGTTGAGCTTAAAAGGGCGAAAGTTTCAAACACAATCAGATACGGAAGTCATTTTACAAGCTTATGATGAATGGGGAGAAGCATGCGTTCATCAGTTTATAGGCATGTTCGCTTTTTTGATTTTGAACAAGGAAACACAAGAAGTAATTATTTTTCGTGACAGACCAGGAGTAAAGCCTTTTAATTATTATTGGGATGGCCAATTATTTTTATTTGGCTCTGAAATAAAAACTTTTCATAAACATCCTCAGTTTAAAAAGGAAATTAATTTAGATGCAGTGGTACAGTTTATGCAATATGGATATGTGCCCTCACCTAAATCTATTTTTAAGAATGTTCAAAAGTTAGAACCGGGATCAATTTTGAAATTTGATTTAAAAACCAAGTCTTTTATCAATCAAAAATATTGGAATATAGATAGTTTCTACGAGAAGGAAAAATTGAGTATTGAATTCGTGGATGCAAAGGCGCAAACTGAAGCACTTATAAAAAGTGCGTGCGATTACAGAATGGTTTCAGATGTATCGGTAGGTGTATTCTTAAGCGGTGGATATGATAGCACTCTTGTTACCGCTTTATTGCAATCAAATAGTACTCAAAAGATTAAAACATTTACTATAGGTGTGGAAGATCAGCATCTAAACGAAGCATCATTTGCTAAAGATATTGCTAAGCATCTTGAAACAGACCATACAGAATTATACTGTAGTGAAAAGGAAATGTTTGAATTAATTGAAAAATTACCCTTTCATTTTGATGAACCATTTGGTGATTCTAGTGCTATTCCAACAATGTTGGTAAGCAAACTCGCTAAAAAAGATGTAACCGTAGCTTTATCTGCGGACGGAGGTGATGAGGTTTTTGCAGGCTATAATCGTTATGATTATATAAGCAAATTGAAAAAAATACAAACGTTATCTAAAATACCGCTTCCCTATAATACACTTACTGATTTATTTATTAAAAATAAGGTCGAGGCACAACGCTTCAAAAATTTATTAAAGAATCCTAGTTCGATAAATTTAGCTGATATATTAAATTCTGGTTTTCAAATCAATGGACTAAAAAAGCTATTTAAATATGATTTCTCAAAGGATATCTTTAGTAAGAATGAATACGATAATAATAAGATTGACGGAGATTTATCTCAAATGATGGCTTACGACTATAAAACATATCTATTAGATGATATTTTAGTTAAGGTTGATAGAAGTACAATGAGCGCAAGTTTGGAAGGTAGAGAACCATTATTAGATCATCGAATTATCGAATATGCTGCACAACTTCCAGATAAATATAAATATAACAAAGGAAAAAAGAAATATATTCTGAAAGAAATCACCCATAAATATGTACCTAAGGAAATGATGGAACGCCCGAAGATGGGCTTTGGCGTACCTGTCTTTAATTGGCTGCATGGTCCTTTAAGAGAGAAGATCGAATATTATTTCGATGAAGAATTCATTCAAAAACAATCTATTTTTAATTTCGAAGAAGTTGATAAAATGCGATATGACATCTTAAATAAAATTGATAAGCATTATCAGAAATTATGGTATTTATTAATGTTTCAAATGTGGTATGAAAAATGGATGATAAATGAAAGTTAAAATACTTTACCTAAGTTATAACGGTATGATGGAGCCTTTAGGTGCTTCTCAAGTTCTAAGCTATTTGTATAAGATTTCTTCTGATTATAAGTATTATTTAATATCATTAGAGAAACCTGATGATTTAAAAAATTTAGATGCTTTAAATTCTTTAAAATTGAAGCTTAAAGAGAACGGAATCATTTGGTTACCTCTTGCTTATAAAACAGATAAGACAGGTAAGATGTTGAACTTTATTCGATTTTCAATATCTGCAAAGAATATTATTAAAAAAGAAAATATAAAATTTATTCACTGCAGAAGTTATTTTCCCGCCATTACTGCTTATTGGTTAAAAAGAAAATATCAAATCAAATATCTGTTTGATACTCGAGGTTTTGCTTTCGATGAAAGAGCAGATGTTGGTTCAATAAATAGAAATGGTTTTTTATTTAAATTACTTAAACAATTTGAGAAAAAACTATACATGAATGCGAGTGGGATTAATAAACTTTCTCATTTAGGTAAGGAAACTATTTTAAAAAATAAGTTATTTCAAGGAGGTAATAAAATAGAGAACATAGAAGTTATTCCTACTTGTGTTGATCTAGATCGTTTTGAATTCCATGAAAGGACCTATCGAAAACCAATAACAATTGGTTATGTGGGGACAGCTATTGGTTGGTATGATTTCGATAAAACTTTGAAAACATTATCAATAATTGGTAAAGTAATTGATTTTCGATTTTTAATATTTAATGGAAGTCAGCACGAATATATACAACGAAAAGTACAAGAATGGGACATTGATATACAAAAAATAAAGATTGAAAAAGTCCTGTTTTCAGAAATGCCAGAAAAATTAAAAGAAATTGATATTGCATTATTTTACATTCATCCTTTCTTTTCCAAAAGAGCCTCTGCAGCAACGAAACTAGCTGAACTTTTTGCCTCAGGAATACCTGTTTTAACAAATGCAGGGGTAGGAGATCATGAATATTATATTGAAAATTATAAAACAGGAAAAATTTTGAACTTTAGCCAAATTGATAAATATGATTTCAAAGAGATTATAGTTTCATTGTTAAATGTAGAAACTTCCAAAAATTGCAGATATGTTGCAGAACAATATTTTTCTTTGGATAAAGGTGTAGAAAAATATAAAAAAATGTATAAAGAGATATTTAAATAGATCATCATATAAATGCTTGCCTAATTTGTTTATTAATTCATGAAAGTCCTATATTTTACAAAATATTCACGAAAAGGAGCAAGTAGCAGATTGCGTAGTTTTCAATATTTTCCTTTTTTGGAGGCTAAAAAGATTAATGTAAGTATTCAGTACTTATTTAATGATGAATATCTAACAAATTTGTATTCAGGCAAATTGAATAGCAAATCAAAAGTTATTAAAGCTTATTTTAGGCGCTTTTTGAAATTACTTTCTGTAAGGAAATATGATTTATTGATAATAGAAAAGGAACTTTTTCCGTACTTTCCTTCTTGGGCCGAAGACATACTAAAAATCCTAAATGTAAAATATATTGTAGATTATGACGATGCTATTTTTCATAATTATGAT
>Ga0160445_100501_pt1 | contig 19392 bp, 14 predicted proteins | sample HID1972M_E1MG_FD_108215 | JGI IMG/M metagenome (GOLD analysis project Ga0160445, IMG submission 108215) | Enriched pill bug-associated microbial communities from UW Madison campus, WI, USA - HID1972M_E1 MG | ecosystem: Host-associated > Arthropoda: Insects > Digestive system > Unclassified ... | reverse complement strand
TAAACAATAGATTCCCATAAATATCCATATCTGAAGCACCGGCACCTAATGTCTGATCCTTATTATTCGCCGAAAAAATATCTGTAGTAACCTTATTTGTCTCAGAGCCTACATAAGAAAGGCTTGAATTATTATTATTCATACTTCCTTCGTTAAGAATAAAAACTCCTTTAAGAGGAACTACCGGCTCTTCCGGAGCAACATGCTTGTCTTTAGAGCATGATGATAAAAAAATAACCGCGATTCCAACTGTAGCGATTAAGGATTGTTTTAAATTAATGTTCATCTGAGTAAGTATTAATAAGTATTTGTTTTTTATTTGCATTCATGAGTGAATTCTGTTCGGCTGCGAGTATGATAAATACACAAAATCGTTTATACTATGTTTTTGATTAATAAGAAATTTGAATACCTAAACGGTAGTTTCTGCCGGGCATCGGATAACCTCTAATGATCGTATAATTAATATTTGTAAGATTATTGACCTCTGCTAAGATTTTATAATTTAGCTTGAAGAGCGTATCATGGTATGAAGCAGAAACATTTTGAATAAGCCAATCGTCCATTATATTCTCTGCTATATTAGGTCTAAGACTATACCTTTCTCCGGCATACAGCGCATTATAATTAAGTCCATATTTTTTATAGTTACCAGCAATAAAAAAAGATCCACTATGCGAAGGGGCGTAGGGAATAAATTTGTTGTAATTAGCTGTATTAAGCGTCTTATCTAAAGCTTTCTGATAGGTATAATTAATTCCAAAATCAACCGTCGTATGGGCACCTGCTTTTGCATAACCTGATAAGCCAACATCCAATCCATTAATTTCTACACGACCTAAATTAACCATTGTCCAACGAAAGAGGTTGGCCACAGGAATAGCCGTTATTTTATTTTTTATGTAATTATGATATGCATCTGCTTTAAATGTTATTTGTTCTATTAAGCCCGGGAATGCCTTTTGCCATGTAAAGCCTACATCGTATTGATCAACATATTCTGGCTGTAGGTTTGTCGACCCAATGAGTGTATAATAAGAATCATTAAAAGTTGGCGCCCTGAATATGGATTTAAAAAATGACCGGAGATAAAGTCCCTGGTCGGAGAAAGGTTTCCATGATGCAGAGATAGAAGGACTAAATACTTGTTTGTTTATCGAGCTATTGCCTGCTCTCACATTTTCACTAAAGATAGTCGTAAGTCCGTTGGCCTGCAGAGTAAGATTGTTTCGTTTCCAATCAAAAGCAACATTCATTAATAGGGTATTCCTCCTTGGATAAGCAAAATCCTTAAGATCTGCATCCAGCGTGTTATATAAATAGTCTATTGATACAGAATATTTTAATGACTTTGACAAAACAAAAAGATTAGCCAGAGAAAGGTATCCCTCGTTTTGCTTATAATTATTTTCTAAACCTTTTTTATTGTTGAAGTCCGGATCCAGATAACGCACAAATGAATAATTATACTTCGTGTTAAACAAAAGACTATAAAATTCACTAAACTTCTTTTCCCATTTTCCTTGAATAAAGAAATCCTTGTCCCACTGCCGATCATTTGAGTAATATCTATTATCAACAGCGGCGCCAGGTAGGCCTCGCGCTGAAGAATAATTATAAAGCGTGACATTCCAGGCGCTGCTATCTTTTAAAACACCATGCAAGGAAGCTTCTAAACGCAATGCATCAATATCTGAGTTCTCACGATTAATCAATGTATCCTGATTGCCCTTTGCATAGTAAAAATCATAGCGACCATTCGCCTTGACCCATTCTGTATTAAAATTAAAACTTGTATTCTCAGAAAGTTTTTGCTGCCATAAAAACGAGGGATTTGCTAAGCCAAAATCACCTATACGCATTTGAGCCTTAAAATTACTTTTCTCATTTTCTTTGAAAAAAGGAACCTTTGATTCTAAAAATAACACAGAAGCAGAAGAAAAAGCTTTGGCTGGAAGCAATAATTTGGATTGCTGCCCATTAAACAACGTGATTGACCCAATATTATCTAACGAAAATTTTCCAAGATCAATTTGGCCATTTTGAGCGTTATTAATAGCAATTCCATTATAGAAAACAGAACTATGATTCGAACTAAGGCTTCGTACTTCCATAGTTTTCATCCCTCCTATACCTCCATAGTCCCTTATTTGTACACCCGAAAAGAATTTAATTGCATCAGCCACCGATGTGCTATTCAAATTATTTAATTCACTCTCTGTTAACCGTTGAATAGACGTAGGTGAACTTCCATCCTCCTTAAATAGTTGTCTTGTTACTTCTACCTTCTTCAAGGTATCTCCATAATTAATAGTATCTTCCTGAGCTTTAAGAAAGTAAGGGGTTATAAATAAAGCAACACTTAAATATATTCGAAACACAAGATTCAATTAATTTATGGAGTTTGAACAATCGAAATAAAGCATGATAATTTTAATCAAGCTGAATCCGGCTCCATTCCCCGAAAGCCATAATACAATTCAAACATCAGGCAGGTTTTCTGACTTGCTCCCCTCCGTCTCGCCTTCCCGTTCGTTTAAGGAACAAACAGTGGCAAAATTAGACCTTGGTTATTAGAGCTTACAGCTGCGGGACAGTTTTGGATTTTCACCAAATTCCCTTTTAATAAAGTGTGATAAATAATCACCTTTAACCAAATGCGTTACAAATATAGAATAAAGAAAAGGTAGAATATTAAAATAAGACATTATTTCATGCACAGGTGGAATTAACAAGACAATATTTCAGATAAGGCCAAACTATCCCCTATGGTATATGTTTTGACAATTAAGTATAAAAACAAAAGCCATTATGAATTTTAACAATTTTACTATAAAAGCTCAAGAGGCTATTCAAAAAGCTTCTGAGATAACAACTGGCAACCAACAACAAGCAATTGAGCCAGCACACATACTAAAAGCTTTACTTATTGTAGATGAAAACGTTATCAATCATTTATTAAAAAAACTCAATGTAAACGTTAACCATCTAAGCGAATCGTTGGATACTTTAATCAATAGTTTCCCAAAGGTTAGCGGAAGCAATATATACCTGTCTAATGCTAGCAATTCAGCCATTCAAAAAGCGCAATCATATCTTAAAGAATTCAAAGATGAGTTTGTATCAGTTGAACATCTTCTCTTAGGTGTACTGAATTCGAACGATAAAGCTTCAGGCCTTTTAAAAGATCAGGGAGTTACCGAAAACGATCTTAAAAAGGCTATTGCTGAATTAAGGGGGAACAATCGAGTAACAAACCAAAATGCAGAAGCAACCTATAATGCCTTAAATAAATACGCTAGAAATTTAAATGAGTACGCAGAATCAGGTAAGCTTGATCCAGTAATTGGCCGTGACGAAGAAATAAGACGAGTGATGCAGATTTTATCACGACGTACAAAAAACAATCCCATTTTAGTCGGTGAACCTGGTGTTGGTAAAACTGCAATTGCCGAAGGAATTGCCCATCGTATTATCAAAGGTGATATTCCTGAAAATTTAAAAACTAAAACAGTCTATTCATTAGATATGGGCGCGCTGATTGCGGGAGCAAAATACAAAGGCGAATTCGAAGAACGTTTAAAATCTGTTGTTAAGGAGGTAGCGGATAGTGATGGAGAAATCATACTTTTTATAGATGAAATACATACTCTTGTTGGTGCAGGAGGTGGTGAAGGCGCAATGGATGCTGCCAATATCTTAAAACCTGCATTGGCTAGAGGGGAACTTAGAGCTATTGGGGCTACTACATTAAATGAATACCAGAAATATTTTGAAAAGGACAAAGCTTTAGAGCGTCGTTTTCAAATCGTAATGATTAATGAACCCGATACACAGGATGCTATATCCATACTTAGGGGTTTAAAGGAAAGATATGAAACTCATCATAAAGTTCGAATTCTGGACAGTGCTATTATAGCAGCTGTTGAATTATCACAACGTTATATTGCAGATCGTTTTTTACCCGACAAGGCAATTGATTTAATGGATGAGGCAGCCTCAAAATTGCGTATAGAAATGGATTCTGTTCCAGAAGCTGTAGATGAAATTGAAAGAAAAATTATGCAGCTGGAAATAGAACGCGAGGCTATTAAACGTGAAAAAGATGAGAAAAAGGTTGAAGAGCTAAGCAGGGAGATTTCAGATCTTACGGGTGAACGCGATTCACTACGGGCAGCCTGGCAAAGCGAGAAATCGTTGGTTGATCAGATTAATCAAGAAATGCAGAAGATTGAAGATTATAAATTAGAGGCAGAGCAAGCTGAACGGGCTGGCGATTATGGAAAGGTTGCCGAAATCCGCTATGGCAGGGTTAAGGAGTCTCAAGATACTGTGACAAGATTAAAAAAGGATTTGGAAGAATATCAATCTGCCAACAGGATGTTAAAAGAAGAAGTTACAGCTGAAGATATTGCAGGGGTTGTTTCCCGGTGGACAGGCATTCCTGTCACCAAAATGGTGCAAAGTGAACGTGAAAAGCTTCTTAAACTTGAAGATGAACTACATAAACGGGTGGCTGGTCAGTCTGAAGCAATAGAAGCAATAGCTGATGCTATACGCCGCTCCAGAGCTGGCTTAAGCGATATAAGAAGACCTATTGGATCTTTTATATTTCTGGGAACCACTGGTGTAGGTAAAACCGAACTTGCAAAAGCTTTAGCTGAATACCTCTTTAATGATGAACACTTAATGATCCGGATTGATATGAGTGAATATCAAGAAAGACATTCAGTTTCCAGGTTAATAGGTGCGCCTCCAGGCTACGTTGGATATGAAGAAGGCGGACAGTTGACTGAGGCTGTTCGCAGGCATCCTTACTCTGTTGTCTTATTGGATGAAATTGAGAAAGCACATCCTGATGTTTTCAATATTTTGCTTCAGGTTTTGGATGATGGACATTTAACTGATAATAAAGGCCGGGTAGTGAATTTTAAAAACACTATTATTATTATGACTTCAAACATAGGGTCACATCTTATTCAGGAAAATTTTACAGAATTGAATGAGTTCAATCGTGAAGAAGTAATTGCCAAAACAAGAAACGAAGTATTTGAATTACTGAAAAAATCCATTCGTCCTGAATTCCTTAACAGGATTGATGAAGTGATTATGTTCACTCCTTTGTCTCGTGATGAAATTGCAGAAATTGTAGCATTGCAGTTTAATAATTTGCAAAAGCAATTGGCAGAAATGGATATTACTATTGAGGCAAGCCCCGAAGCATTAGATTGGCTTGCCCAATTAGGATATGATCCTCAATTTGGGGCCAGACCATTGAAACGTGTTATACAAAAACGGGTTTTAAACGAGCTGTCAAAAGAAATATTAGCTGGAAAGATAAACAAAGATAGTAGTATCAAACTGGACGTATTCGACAACAAGTTCGTTTTTTTAAATAACTAGAGAAATTGGCTTTTCGTTAATAATAAATTAAGGCACATTATTTGTGCCTTTTTTATTTATCTTGAGGATGGAAAATAAAATTAAAAACCAAACTGGTTCTAAAGTTTATCAGAAAGTTGTATTCGTTGTTATTGCCTGCACCATTGCATTAGGCTTGGCGTATATCATCAGTAAAGTCGCTTTTGATGAAATGTTGAATAGAGTTGACCAAGTTTCTACTCCAAATGAGAAACTTCGTCTTGTAAGCCGAATTTCACGTGACATACTGCAGATTGATCAGTTACAACGTGCTCAAGTTTTAAACAAAAAAAACTATCGTGGTTTTGCTAAAGAATCAGATTTTATACTTGAATCGTTAGATACATTGAAGAACCTGTATTCAAGCAATAACTTACAAAGTAAAAGAATAGATTCTATCCGGATTTTATTAAATGAACGCAATAGATTATTTAATTCCTATGTGCAAGTAAGAAAGAACCTCGTCGACAATCAAGCTTTTTCCAATCAAATAAAAGACATCACCTCTCTAATTCAAAATAGTCCTCAAGTTGATAGCACAATAATCACAAAAGAGAAAAGCACTACCAGGACAGTCGATCATACTACTGAAGAAGATAATCGAAGTTTTTTTGCAAAACTATTCGGAGGAAAAAACAAACCTGAAAATACTGAATCAAAGGTTCCACAGACGGTTCAGGAAGAGCTAAACGTGAAAATTGACACCATAAAAAATATTAGAAAAGATAGTACAGAAGCAAAGATAGATCAGGCTATTCAAAATCTTGAGGTTCGTCAACGGCGAAAGAGTTCAAGATTTATAAATCATGAAACGGAATTGACCTTAGCAGGAAGCATTTTAGTTAGTAACATGTTTAAAATTTTGCATGAGGTTGAACAAGAGGCCATGCAACAAATGGAAATACAGAATATTGAAGCCAGAAATGTTGTAAACCAAAGCGTACAACGAATTAGCTTTATTTTATTATCCTTTTTTCTTATTTCAGTGACGTTGGTGTCTTTTATCTTAACAGACATTAAAAAAAGTACTGCTTACCGTATTGCTTTGGAAAACGCTAAAAATGAGGCAGAATATCATAGTACAGCAAAACAACGCTTTCTTTCAAATATGAGCCATGAATTGCGTACCCCTTTACAATCCATCATTGGCTATGCCGAACAATTGCAGTATGCTAATAAGGAAAGCGACAAGGTAAATGTAATCTATCAATCATCTGAACATCTTTTACAGATTGTTAATGAAATTTTGGATTACAACCGGATAATCTCTGGAAATTTCAATTTTCAAAAAGAAATCATTGATCTTCAAAAGCTTTCTGAAGAAGTAGTTACCATCATGAAATCCCAAGCCGATCAAAAAAATATTAAATTAAAACTTGCAACCCGGATTTCTGGTAGTGGATTTATAGTAGGAGACGCTTTCCGCTTAAAGCAGATTCTTTTTAACTTAGTTGGCAACGCAATAAAGTTCACAGATGAAGGGGAAGTACTTTTGCAAATAACCGCTACAGACTATGGCGATAAAACCGATATCAACTACCGCATTCAGGATACAGGTCCGGGAATTCCAGAGAAAGACATTGAGAAAATATTTAATGAATTTGAACAATCAATGAATGCCAACTCAGGCATTCATTTTGGAAGTGGGTTGGGATTAAGCATCGTAAAGACCCTGGTTGAAGCTATGAATGGCGAGATTAAGATAAAAAGCATTGTAGGAAAAGGATCTACCTTTACTGTTAACTTCAATTTGCCTACATCTTCCAATACTGAAATTGATACGCATATTGAGTCTGTACTGAAACCGGTATCTTCCTTTGAAAATACGGTTTGGTTAATTGATGATGACACCTTTATACTGGATCTTTGCCATAATATTTTAGATAAGTATCAAATTGCACACAAATGTTTTCAATCCCCTAAAGAAACATTAGATTGTCCGTTTGATGCTAAATTAAGCCATATTCTTACAGATATGCGCATGCCAGAAATTAATGGCAAGGAGCTTTATAAAAGACTTAGAAGCAAGTATGGTGATGCTGTTAAAATAATTGCATTCACAGCTCAAGCTTTGCCTGAAGAAAGAAAGGAGATTCTTTCTTCAGGCTTTGATGGACTTCTTTTAAAGCCTTTTAAAGAAGCTGATCTGTTGTCAGCTTTAGGACTATCGGCAAACAATAACAATCTTATTGCTGATATTCAACCCCCTTATCTACAGAATCAGGTAGACTTTGATGAGGAGCGTATTAATAAGCTTTTCACTACTGATACACAAAAAGACTTACTAACTTTTTATGAAAGCACTTTTTCTAAAAACTATGAAGAATCAGAATTATTAGCTCATCGAATGGCAGGAAGAACAGCACAATTGGGAGGCAATAAAATTGCTTTTATGCTCAGAAAAATGGAAATTGATATCCGAAATGGTGAGCTCCCTACAATTTCGCAAATACAAGAAATAGATAACCACTTGCAAAAGTTCATTTTAACCCTTAATAAAAAAGAATTATCTTAAAATACATTATAAAACCTTTTCTAAAATATTTGTTTTATATCTTAGCAAAGAAAGCGTTCCCAACGTTTAATCTAAACTCCAATGGCAAAAAACAACACGTTTAAAAATATTTTAACACAATTGATCACTGAAATATTGCAAAAATCCGGTAATCAAGCCTTGAATTATAAACAAGTAAGTGCTAAACTAAATCTTCCTGATCAAGATTCCAAAATGGGAGTTCAGGAAGTATTAAAAGATGGAACCCGCTCAGGATTATTCAAAGAAGTTTCAAAAGGAAAATATATTTTAAAGGAACACAGAACAATACTTACAGGCAGGGTAGATATGACAGCTGATGGTTCAGCTTATATTGTAACTGACGATGAGTTTGAAGAAGATATTTACATCGCTCCTAGAAAAGTTCGAAATGCCCTTCATGGCGACATTGTAAAAATACATGCTTATGAGAGTAAACGCGTAGGAAAGAAAGAAGGCGAAGTAGTTGAAATACTTGAAAGGGCACGCACAAACTTTACTGGGGTACTAAAAGTGTCTCCTCGTTTTGCTTTCTTAATTGCAGATGACCGGAAAATGCTTCATGATATCTTTGTGCCTATTGAAGATTTAAATGGAGCGAAGGACGGTGAAAAAGTAGTTGTACATATTACAGATTGGCCTGAAGGTAGTAAAAACCCAATAGGAAAAGTCAAAGACATTTTAGGCGTTCAGGGAGAGAATAATACTGAAATGAATGCCATACTTGCTGATTATGGATTCCCTCTCTCCTTCCCTACGGCAATTGAAAAAGAAGCAGAAGAACTATCAACTCAAATTACTGCTGAAGAAATAGCTAAAAGAAAAGATTTTAGGAACAAACTGACTTTTACAATCGACCCCTTTGATGCGAAGGATTTTGATGATGCTATTTCTTTCGTTCAGCTTGAAGAAAACAAATACGAAATAGGAGTTCATATTGCAGATGTAACCCATTATGTAGTTCCTGATACGGCACTTGATAGCGAAGCATTTGAACGCGGAACTTCAGTGTATTTAGTAGATCGAGTTATCCCAATGTTACCTGAACGACTATCAAATAATTTGTGTTCATTAAGACCTCACGAAGATAAACTATGCTTTTCAGCAGTTTTCGAAATCGATGAAAAAGCAAATATTTTATCAGAGTGGTTTGGAAAAACGATTATTCATTCCGATAAGCGAATGAGTTATGAAGATGCTCAAGAACTTATTGAAACAAAAGAAGGTGAGCTCAGCACTGAATTAGCCATTTTAAATAAATTAGCATACATTATGCGAGAAAAACGGTTTAAAAATGGAGCTATAAGCTTTGAAACCGTTGAAACTAAATTTCGGCTTGATGCAAATGGGAAACCATTGGGCGTTTATGTTCAAGAGCGTAAGGATGCCCATAAGCTCATTGAAGACTATATGTTATTGGCAAATAAGAAAGTAGCTGAATTTATTGGAAAAAATCATAAAGGTAAAAACAAGCTCACATTTATTTATCGGGCTCATGACGTTCCAAAAGAAACAAGCTTACTTAATTTTTCTCAATTCGCTGCCCGTTTCGGTTACAAAATAAATACCAGCTCCAGTAAAGAAACTGCACATTCCCTCAACCACCTAATGGAAGAAGTAGAAGGGAAAAAAGAACAAAATGTTCTTACCCAACTTGCTATCCGCTCAATGGCAAAAGCAATTTATACTACTAAAAGTACCAGCCATTATGGCTTAGGATTCGATTATTATACACATTTCACATCTCCTATCCGAAGATATCCAGACATGATGGTACACCGCTTGTTGGAACATTATCTTGCAAATGGAAATTCAGTAAATGAGGAGGCGTATGAGAAAATGGCGACCCACGCCTCACAAATGGAGAAGAGAGCTGCCGATGCAGAACGCGCTTCAGTGAAATATAAACAAGCAGAATACTTACTAAACCAAATTGGAAGTGAATATTTGGGGATTATTTCTGGAGTTACTGAATGGGGAATGTATGTGGAAATTGAAGAAAACAAATGTGAAGGAATGATTCGTTTACGCGATATGACAGATGATTTCTATGCCCTGGATGAAAAGAATTATGCCATAATAGGACAACGAAAAAAGAAGCAATACCAATTGGGAGATGAAGTTCAAGTTAAGGTTAAAAATGTTGATTTAGCAAAAAGGCAAATAGACTTTACATTAGTTTCCTAAAAAAGATTGATGAATAGCTTTTAAAAAAAATGCTTTGTTTAGTTTTGTGCTTTTTATAAAGATTCATGCAAGAAATTAAGTATTACCAGGATATTATTAACGAAGATTTACGGGATATACATTTTCCGGAGAAACCAGCTGATTTATATGAGCCTATTCAATACTTGCTAAGTATTGGAGGTAAAAGAATTAGGTCATGCCTTACGCTCCTATCGGCTGAAATGTTTAATTGCGATATTTCAAAAGCGCTTCCTGCTGCTATTGCCATAGAAATCTTCCACAATTTCAGTCTTATGCATGATGATATCATGGATAAAGCCCCATTGCGTCGGGGTAAAGCAACCGTACATGAAAAATGGGGAACCAATACGGCAATTCTCTCTGGAGATTTTATGCTAATTCAATCCTACCAATCTATCGCAAAGAATGAACCATCTGTTTTACCTGCTTTAATGAAAATATTTAATCGTACAGCAGGTGAAGTATGTATAGGTCAACAATTGGATATGGATTTTGAGAAAACTGAAAACGTAACAATTACTGATTATATTGAAATGATCAGATTAAAAACTGCTGTTTTAATTGGTGCAGCTTTGCAAATGGGTGCAATAGTGGCCAAAACAGACGATCGGAATGCTGACTTACTATACCAATATGGAGAGAACTTGGGAATAGCATTTCAGTTACAAGACGATTTCTTAGATGCATTTGGAAATGCTGATACATTCGGGAAACAAATTGGAGGGGATATACTTGTGAACAAAAAAACGTTTCTACTCTTAAAAGCTTTGGAACTAGCCGAAGAAGAAGATAAAGTTGAAATTTCGAACTGGATAAATAACACAGAATCTAATTCCAGTGAAAAGATTACTGCCATAGTCAATATATACAAAAAATTAAATATCGAGCGTTACATTAAACAGGAAATGAAACGATATACGAATAAAGCTTTTTCGGCACTTGAGGAAATACAAATAGACGAAAAGAAAAAAGAACCTTTACAAAAGTTAGCTAAGTTCTTATTAATTAGAACCCAATAAGAAAATAGCTACGTTAACCAAATGCTTAATTTTAAAGCTAGACCGCTAGATTTTTCATAAGTTTAAAGGAACCAGACCCATATTAAAAGAAAACGCTCAATCCATAATGGATTGAGCGTTTTCTTTTAATATGATTTATACTGACTATTTTGCTACGGTTTCCTCTTGTACAGCAGGAATTACAGATACGTATGATTTATTATCAGCTTTCTTTCTGAAAACCACTTTTCCAGCAACCATTGCAAAAATTGTATGATCTTTTCCTAAACCTACATTCTTATCAGGATGATGTTTGGTACCACGCTGACGGACAATAATATTACCAGCAATGGCATCTTGACCACCAAAAATTTTAATACCCAATCTTTTACTATGCGACTCACGGCCGTTCTTTGAACTACCCGCACCTTTTTTATGTGCCATTTTTTATATCTTTATGGTATAATTATACCTGTTTAACAATCGATTATAATGAAATATCTGTGATTTCTATTTTAGTGAATTGTTGACGGTGACCATTTTTCTTTTTGTATCCTTTACGACGTTTTTTCTTGAAAACGATTACCTTATCCCCTTTTAAATGTGACAAAATCTTAGCTGAAACTTTAGCACCCTTTAACGAAGGAGTTCCTACGCTAAACTTACCATCATTTTCTGCTAACAATACATTGTCAAATTCAATACTAGCGCCTTCTTCTCCTTGCAAACGGTGTACAAAGATTTGTCGGTCTTTTGCAACTTTGAATTGCTGCCCAGCTATATTTACTATTGCGTACATTGTTAAATATTAAATTAATTGATGAATAAAATTGAAGTGCAAAGCTAAGAATTTATTTTTCTCTAACAAAATATTCTTAATTTGTTTTTACTCCATTTCAAGAATTTATAGAAATTACTTGTTAGATGATATATTAACGATCTTGAGCATCATTTAACAAACGCTGAATTTCTTCAATTAAAGACTTTGCTGAATCATGCAGTTTTGGATTACCATTAAAGTTAACATCCAATAAAACTTTTTTACTTTTTTCTTTATAATTAAACTCCAAGAAATAATGCGTAGATTTTTTAGAGTCTTCCGGATCATCAGCTTGGGTCATATCATCGGGAAAGTTCCAAAATCCCAAAGCAGCTGCTTTATGATGAATATAAATCAAATCATTTTTATTTAATCGTACAGTGGTGCTAACCAAAGAATCACTCGTATTTAAAAATTGATACTTACCTGTTCTAGAATCAAATTGATTTATTAAATTATTACCTTGTCCATATTTAAATACAATTGATTCCAATTCATAAGAACGGTAAGGAGCATTTTTAATCATATTACTATAATAGTATACACAATAAATTAAGAAAGACCCGAAAATAGATAAACTCAGGAAAATCACCTTAGTCCGTTTGCTCATAATAAAAAAATTAATACGCGCAAAAGTAGTTATTTAACCACAGCTTCGCAACGTTTCAAAAACTTCATTGGTTACTATAGATATTATTATAAATCTTATTAATTTCATACCTTTGAGTAGAAAAAAGCAAGCCGAACTGTCGCCGTAACAATTGTTAAGGAGGAAAGTCCGGGCAACATAGAGCATCTCGCTTCCTAACAGGAAGACAATCTTAATTAAGATTGATGGAAAGTGCCACAGAAAACAAACCGTCTGCTTAGAAATAAGCAGATAAGGGTGAAAACGAGAGGTAAGAGCTCCCGGCTCTGTACGGTGACGTACATTGCGGTAAACCCCGAGAGTTGAAAGGTCAAATAGGTTTCAAATCGAGAGTTGCTCGCTCTCTTTGCCTTCGGCAAATTTGAAATGGGTAGACCGTTAGATCTTGTTAGTGATAACAAGCCTAGATAAATGACAGTTAAAGAATCACTTCTAAATACAGAACCCGGCTTACAGGCTTGCTTTTTTATTTTTTTATAATGTTTTGCATTATTACCTATTAATAATTATTCTTGCATAGTTTTATAATAACCTTTGAATTCTTTATAAATGCCAAATAAGAAAAGTGGTACTAAAATATTGATTATTGATGATGAACGTGCGATTCGAAGCACATTACGTGAAATCCTGGAATACGAAAACTACGTCGTTATTGATGTAGACAATGGAATCGATGGTTTAGAAGTTATCAAAAAAGACAATATAAGTTTGGTTTTATGCGACATAAAGATGAGTCGGATGGACGGCATGGAGGTTCTTTCTGCCGCCTTAAAAATCAAACCTGATCTTCCATTTATAATGATTTCAGGACATGGCACCGTTGAAACAGCAGTTGAAGCCAGTAAAAAGGGTGCTTATGATTTTATTTCCAAACCACCCGATTTAAATCGGTTACTGATTACCGTTCGCAATGCTTTAGAACGTGGAAACTTGGTAACAGAAACCAAGGTTCTAAAACGCAGAGTAAGTAAAACTCGTGAAATATTAGGAGAATCTGAACCCATCAATCGAATTAAGGAAACGATTGATCGCGTAGCTCCAACTGAGGCTCGAGTTTTAATTACTGGCGCAAATGGAAGTGGAAAAGAATTAGTAGCTCGATGGTTACATGAAAAATCAAATCGCGCTAATGCTCCTCTTATTGAAGTTAATTGTGCTGCTATTCCTTCAGAATTAATAGAAAGCGAATTATTTGGTCATGAAAAAGGGTCGTTTACCTCAGCAGTAAAACAACGAATAGGGAAATTTGAACAAGCACATAACGGAACTTTATTTTTAGATGAGATTGGCGATATGAGTTTATCTGCACAAGCCAAAGTTTTACGTGCTCTCCAAGAGAACAAAATTACACGAGTAGGTGGTGAAAAAGAAATCGAAATAAACGTTCGTGTGATTGCAGCTACCAATAAAGATCTGCTTAAAGAAATCGAGAACGGCTCATTTCGAATGGATTTATACCATCGACTAAGTGTTATTTTGATTCATGTACCACCTTTAGTTGAACGCAGCGATGACATTCCAATAATAGCTAAGAAATTTTGCGAAGAAATATGTTCCGATTATGGAATGCCGGAAAAAAAATTCACTCTCGAGGCAATCCATGCATTAAAAAGCCTACCATGGACCGGCAATATTCGTGAATTACGCAATATGATTGAGCGTTTGATTATTCTAAGTGATAAGATGATTACTCAAAATGATGTTGTGATATACGCTAATCCAACGTCTCCAGCCATGAGCTCGAATACAAATCCCAATTATAGTGTCCCTCAATTTCAAAATGGACATTCTGAAATTGATTATGACCAATATCAATCATTTCAAGATTATAAAGATCAAACAGAAAAAAATTATATTCAATATAAACTTGAGAAGAATGCTTGGAACGTATCTAAAACTGCAGATGATATTGAAATTCAACGCAGTCATTTATATAGTAAAATAGACAAATACGGATTAAAACGCGAAAACTAGTTCCACATAGGATTTTTTGGAAATTGAGCAATATGAGCATACTTGGGACCTAAATTCACAACAGCTTCTTTCCATAAATTTTCTTCATCATTTACGAAAACAAGATCGCTGTTATAAGTATTACTTACCATCCATGTGTTTTCTTGAAGTTCTTGTCCTAATTGTCCTGCAGTCCAACCTGAATAACCAAGAAAAAATTTAATTTCATCTTCATGGATTGAATTGCTTGCTATAAGTGCCTTGAGGACTTCAAAATTTCCTCCCCAGTAAATATTATCACCCAAATCTATTCCACTATTTAATTTATCATAACATTTATGAACAAATTGTACTGAATCTTGACCAACTGGGCCTCCAATAAATAGGCGAAGATCTGATGCTGGGAAATCTTCCATAACATCACTCAATATTAATTCAGACGGTTGATTTAACACCCATCCCATTGCTCCAAGCTCATTATATTCACCCAGTAAAACAACAGAACGGGTAAAATTAGGGTCAAGCATAAAAGGTTCTGAAACTAATAAGCTTCTGACTTGTGGTTGGGTTATATTAATCATAATAAAAGGGATTATCTTTTGAAGATATAATAATGATATTGAAAACCAAAACAAATTTCCTATAATATTCTAACAACAAAAAAAATACTAAGCAGTTTCCAGTTTCCATAAAACGTTTAATTAACTTTTGGTAGGACCCCAATGCCTGGTCTATCTGGAAGTATAATCTTTCCATTTTCAAGCCACATACCTTGATAGATATCATTTGAGATCAAGAGATTACCATCTAAATCTGCCCAATCAACGACAGGGGCTAATTGAGCGGCAGCACTAATCGCACATGATGTTTCCGTCATACAACCTAACATTACCTTTAAATCCAGTGCTCTAGCCAGTTCAATCATTTTGTGTGCCTCCCGGATACCAGTGCATTTCATTAATTTAATATTGATTCCGCTGTAAACCCCTATGGCTAAATGAATATCACTCAAGCGCTGTATAGCTTCATCTGCAATGGTAGGGATTGGACTATTTTCAGTAAGCCAGGCATTATCATCCATTTGACTTTTAGGCATAGGTTGTTCAATAAACACCACTCCTTTATCAGCAAGCCAATGGGCCATTTCCAAAGCTTCCTCTCTATTTTTCCAACCTTGATTAATATCAACACAAATTGGAGTATCAGTCACTTCTCGTATTGCATTGATCATCATTTTATCACTGTCAAGACCTAACTTAATTTTAAGGAGTTTATAAGGCTCAGCTTCCTTAACTTTTTCACGAACCACATCAGCTTCATCTAAACCAATGGTGAATGAGGTATTCGGAGTATTTTCAGGATTATAACCCCAAATTTTAAACCATGGCTGCCCCATCATTTTTCCTAACAGATCATGCAAAGCAATATCAAGAGAAGCTTTAGCAGCAGTATTCCCAAAAGCAATGTTGTCAATATCATTTAAAATATCTTCCGCCAGAAAAGGATCTGAAAATGAAGACAAATCCACCTTCCCTAAAAATCTTAAAACACTTTCATGGCTCTCTCCTAAATAGAACGGCATAGAGGCTTCCCCAAAGCCAATATAGCCATCATAAGCTAGGGCAACAAGAACAACAGGGGTTGAAGATCTCGATCCGCTAGCCACAGTAAATACATGATTCAATGCCAATAAATAAGGTTCATAGTACAATGTAAATTTACCCATGGATTTAGTAATTCCATTTTTGAAAGGATTTGGCAAAAGCGCATTCTTTAAAACATTTGTCATAAATTCTATCTATAACCCTTATATTTCCTTAACCTATTGGTTTCATATTGCAATCTACAAGAAAAACTTTGAAAATAAAGTAACAATCCAAACCCGTATAAAGCATAAATTCATCATATTTCAATCGATTCTTTCGTATATTCACACTATGATTGACCGTAGAAAATTTATCAAATCAAGCGTAGTAAGTATGTCTTTAGGTGGATTAAGCAGTTTAACATTTGCTGCATCCGAAACAATCAGCAAAATTCAAACTTCTGTAAGACCTATTGTAATATCAACATGGGATTTCGGAATAGCTGCAAATCAAGCCGCTTGGGAAGTTTTAAAAATAGGCGGCCGTGCACTTGATGCTGTTGAACAAGGTGTTAAGATACCCGAAGCGGATTTAAAAAATCCAACCGTAGGAAAAGGTGGTTATCCAGATAGAGACGGATTTGTAACTTTAGATGCATGCATTATGGATGAATTTGGCAACTGTGGTTCTGTTGCTGCTTTGCAAAATATCACTCATGCAATTTCCGTTGCAAGATTGGTTATGGAAAAAACACCTCATGTTATGCTTGTGGGAAATGGGGCTTTGCAGTTCGCCCTCGAAAATGGCTTTAAAAAAGAAGATCTTCTAAGCTCTGAAGGTGAGAAAGCATGGAAAGAATGGTTAATAGAAAAAAACTATAAGCCTCAAATAAACATTGAGAACCAAAATTTTTCTCCTAATAAACTTCCCGGCAATGAATATAATCATGATACCATAGGTATGTTGGCTTTAGACGAGCATGGGAATTTATCTGGAGCCTGTACAACAAGTGGTATGGCTTTTAAAATACATGGTCGTGTTGGTGATAGTCCAATTATTGGTGCAGGCTTATTTGTAGACAATGAAATTGGTGCAGCTACATCTACTGGAGTAGGTGAAGAAGTTATTCGTACTGTTGGAAGCTTTTTAGTCGTTGAATTGATGCGCCAGGGGTACTCACCGGAAGAAGCTTGTAAACAAGCCATCGAGCGCATTATAAAAAAGAAACCTGAAACAGCAAGAGAAATTCAAGTAGGGTTTTTAGCATTAAATAAAAAAGGTGAATACGGAGCTTATGCTCTGCAAAAAGGATTTACCTACGCTGTTTGTCATAACACCGTTCAAGATTTATTAGTAAAAGGGGAAAGTATTTATTAAATACGAGTAAACAAAAGCATTCAGAAATGATATTAGAAATTTGTGCAGGCTCGGTTGATTCTGCTATAGCAGCCCAAAAAGGTAATGCCAACCGAATAGAATTATGTACAAATCTGAATGAGGGGGGCACAACTCCATCGTATGGAAATCTTCTTTTAGCAAGACAGCAAATAAGCATTGATTTATACGCTCTAATCCGACCACGAAGTGGAGATTTTCTATATTCTACCTTTGAATTCGAAATTATGAAAGCCGATACACTCCTCTGTAAAGAACTAGGATATAACGGCATAGCCGTAGGACTGCTTAACTCTGATGGCAGTATAGATATGGAAAGAACCAAAATATTAGTTGAACTTGCCGCTCCAATGGGTGTTACCTTTCATCGTGCTTTTGATAGTTGCAACAATTTTGAAAAAGCACTAGAAGACGTAATTTCTTGTGGCTGTGAACGAATTTTAACGTCTGGATTAAAAAACACGGCAATAGAAGGTTCAGACGTTCTTAAAAAACTGCTCAATTTGGCTAAAGACCGCATCATCATTATGCCTGGTTCGGGAATAAAATCCAATAACATAAAGTTCCTGAAAAAGCTAGTTCCAGCAAAGGAATGGCATGCATCTGCAAAAACCACGCTTATTTCCAAAATGAATTATCATAATATAGAACTTAAAAACATGGGAAATTCACTAACAAAAAGTGATGAAAATGAAATCGGAAAATTAGTGAATAAACTTAACGACCAGGATTTCTTATAAAATAAAAAACACCGACAAATGCGGTGTTTTCTATTGAACATTTCGCTGAATTATAACTTTCCAACTTCTTGTACTAAATCAATTAATTTATTAGAATAACCCCATTCGTTATCATACCAAGCAACAACTTTAACAAAGTTATCATTTAAAGCAATACCGGCTTTTGCATCAAATATACAAGTACGGGTGTCTCCTTTAAAATCTTCAGAAACTACATCTTCATCAGTAAATCCAACAATTCCTTTTAATTCACCTTCTGAGGCATCTTTAAAAGCTTTTGTAATTTGTTCATAAGTAGTTGCTTTGTCAAGTCTAACAGTTAAATCAACTACTGATACGTCCGCAACAGGCACTCGAAAAGACATCCCTGTTAATTTTCCCTTAATTTCAGGAATTACTAATCCAACAGCTTTTGCAGCTCCAGTTGATGAAGGGATGATATTTTGGTACGCTCCTCTTCCACCTCTCCAATCTTTTTGTGAAGGGCCATCAACAGTTTTTTGCGTAGCAGTTACAGCATGAACAGTCGTCATCAAACCTTCTATAATACCGAAATTATCGTTTAAAACCTTTACCATTGGAGCAAGACAATTTGTAGTACAAGATGCATTTGATACGATGGTTTGTTCAGCTTTTAATTCTTTATGGTTTACTCCCATTACGAAAGTTGGAGTATCATCTTTCGCAGGAGCCGAAAGAACAACTTTCTTTGCACCAGCATCAATATGTTTCTGGGCTAATTCTTGTGTTAAAAAGAAACCAGTACATTCCAAGATTACTTCAGCACCAACTTCATCCCATTTAAGGTTAGCAGGATCTTTCTCCGCAGTTACACGAATAGTTTTGCCGTTTACTACCAAATGACCGTTTACTTCTTCAACTGTTCCGTCAAAACGGCCATGTGTTGAATCATATTTCAACATGTAAGCCATATAATCTGGCGACACTAAATCATTAATTGCTACGATTTCAACATCATCTCTTTTTATCGCAGCTCTAAAAGCTAATCGTCCGATTCTTCCAAATCCGTTAATTCCAATTTTCATTTTACTTGTTTTTATTTAAATAATAATTCAAAAGATTATGAAT
>Ga0160445_100498_pt1 | contig 19454 bp, 19 predicted proteins | sample HID1972M_E1MG_FD_108215 | JGI IMG/M metagenome (GOLD analysis project Ga0160445, IMG submission 108215) | Enriched pill bug-associated microbial communities from UW Madison campus, WI, USA - HID1972M_E1 MG | ecosystem: Host-associated > Arthropoda: Insects > Digestive system > Unclassified ... | reverse complement strand
TAAGCTTAAAAGTAATTTTTTCATAATATATAATTTAAATTGTTAATACTATACATGCAGCGGATTCTTTCTCTGTATTAGCACGTTAATGCTTTGGTAACTAGCTTGTTTCTCAATAACAGAACATCAAGCATTACAATTTGTTTAAAAAAGATATCGATATGTTTATCTTCGTCGAAAATTTGAATGTTGGAAATAATATATCAGGATGATCACCTCATAGCTATCAATAAACCTCATGGCTTATTGGTACACCGATCGTCCATTGCACGAGATGCAAAAGAATTTGCCCTACAATTATTAAAAATGCAGATTGGTAAACATGTTAGCCCGGTTCACCGTTTAGATCGTAAAACCGGAGGTATATTATTATTCGCTTTACATAAAGAAGTCGAGGTAGCTATGCATAAGAAATTCATGCAGGGTGAATTAAATAAGGAATACCTTGCTATTGTTAGAGGATATGCGCCTGATTGTATGGAGATTGATTATCCTTTAATGAAAGAAAATGGTGTATTACAGGATGCGTTTACAGCATTTAAGACTTTGAAAAGAGCTGAATTGGATATCCCTTTAGGGAAACATTCAACATCAAGGTATTCTCTGGTAGAGGCAAAGCCAACTACCGGACGTATGCATCAGCTAAGAAAGCATTTCGCACATATATTTTATCCGATTATAGGTGATAGAAAGCATGGTTGTAATAAGCAAAACCGATTTTTTAAAGAACAATGGAATATGACAACCATGCTGTTGCATGCTTCTAGGCTACAATTCAAACACCCTGTAACTGAAGAAGGTGTTGAAATTGTTGCACCTGTTCAAGAAGAATTTAGAAGAGTGATGAAATTGATGGGCTGGTAAGAGAATTAAAAAATAAACGATTAATAGAGTTCTTATATTTAATTAATACGCTTAATACGTTGAGAAATGAAAGATTTTAAAAAATATTACATTATAGCAGCCACACCTGAAGAAGTGTATTTGGCTTTAACAATTGAACCCACTATCGAACTTTGGACAGGAGCTAAGGCACAGATGCAAGCTGAGCCTGATACTGAATTTTCGTTATGGGAAGATAGCATCGTGGGTAAGAATATAGAATTCGAAGAAAATAAAAAAATAGTTCAACAATGGTATTTTGGTGAGGAAAACGAACCATCCATCGTCACTATTAAACTTCATCCTCATAAACAAGGAACTTCCGTAGAATTAATTCATACCAATATTCCCGATGAGGATTTTGATAACATCACAGATGGATGGAATCAAGATTACTTTGGATCACTAATTGACTTTTACGCGGAATAGCGTTTTACTATAGGTTTTGGATAATCTCAATCTCTTGTTCCATGTTGTGGCCAACTTCTTTTTTGTAAATTTTATTGATGATCAAAGCAATCGCTCCATCACCTGTCACATTGCAAGCCGTACCAAAACTATCCATGGCTATATACAATGCAATCATTAGTCCCAAAGCCTCTTCATTAAAACCCAGGATGGAAGACAGAACTCCTAATGCAGCCATAATTGCACCTCCAGGAACTCCTGGTGCTGCAACCATTGTAATGCCCAGCATAAATATGAAACCTATGAAAACCTCCGGAATAATAGGTATTCCATTCATCATCATGATTGCCATAGCACAGGCTGTTATTTTCAACATGCTTCCTGAAAGGTGTATGGTAGCGCAAAGTGGAATTACAAAACCGGCCACATCAACATCCACTCCATTTTTCAATGTTTGTTGATAAGTTACAGGAATGGTTGCCGCAGAAGATTGCGTTCCCAATGCAGTTAAATATGCGGTCATCATATTCTTTAAGGCTTTTAGTGGGTTTACTTTTGCAACAATTCCTGCTATACTAAACTGAATTAATAATAAGATAACAGTTAATATAAAAATCAAAATAATAATTTTTATAAATACGCTTAAAATACTTTCAACTTGTCCGGATATGGTGATATTTAGGAAAATACCAAAAATATAAATAGGTAAAATAGGAATAACAGCATGATTGATTAAATCCATGATAATGTCCTTAAATTCTTCCATTGATTTTTTGAGCGTATCGCCTTTTATAAAAGCCATTCCCAGACCCAGAATAAAAGCCAGAATAAGTGCACTCATTACATCAAATAGTGGAGGCATACTCAATGTAAAATAAGCTTCTAAGGTTTTAGCAGCACTATCTACTTTAGGGATGCTATCTATTGATCCTAAAAGGGAAGGATAAAATATATTGCAAGAAAAATAAGCAAAGAAGCCAGTGAAAATGGTAAATCCATAAGCTAATACCGATGTGATAATCAGCAGTTTTCCTGCACTTTTTCCTAAATCTGCTATGCCTGGAGCAATAAGGCCTAAGATTATTAAAGGGACGACAAAGCCAAGAAAATTACTGAATAAACCGTTAAACGTTATAAAAATCTTAGAGATCCAATCTGGAAAAATTAATCCTGCCCCAATACCTAGTACTATTGCAAATATTACTCTTCCTAATAAACCGATCTTTAAATTTTTCATATGTTCTTTTACTCTAATTTCGTAGATGCGAAGATAATTATAATTTAAAAAGACCCATATTTATTTGCTGTGATTATAATAGATTATAAAGATTGCTTTAAGCCAAGTAAAGGAAGTATTTTCTTTCTTTTAGCCTATCGTTCAATTGATTTCGCCCATAAGTTTATGGACCCTTCCACTGCATACTTGTCAATTTCTTGTAATTCAGTAGCTGTGAATTTAATATTTTCAAGGGCTTTAACACTATCGGCTACCTGTTCGGGACTACTGGCACCCACCAGGGCAGAAGCAATTCTCCCATCCCGTAAAACCCATGCGATGGCCATTTGTGCCAAGGTTTGGCCCCGCTCTTTTGCAATCTCATTCAACGAACGAATATTAGATAAATTTTTCTCATTTAAGAAATGGGGATTAAGGGATTTATGCTGGCTAGCTCTACTATTTTCAGGGATTTCTTTTAAATATTTAGCGGTGAGCATGCCCTGCGCTAATGGAGAAAAAACAATGCTTCCCATTCCTAATTCATCTAAGGTATCAATCAGCGCATCCTCTTCAATCCATCGGTTTAACATGGAATAGCTCGGTTGATGAATGAGGCAGGGCGTTCCTAATTCTTTTAAAATGCGATAAGCTTCGCGGGTACGTTGTGAATTATAGGAAGAAATACCTACATATAGGGCTCTTCCTGATCGTACTATATGATCCAAAGCCATCATGGTTTCCTCCAGTGGGGTATGAGGATCAAAACGATGCGAATAGAAAATATCCAAATAATCTAAACCCATACGTTTTAAACTTTGATCGCAACTGGCAATTAAATATTTTCTGCTTCCCCATTCACCATAGGGGCCGGGCCACATGTCATAACCTGCTTTAGAGGAAATGATAAGTTCATCCCGATGGTTAACAAAGTCGTTTTTTAAAATTCTCCCGAAGGCTGTTTCTGCACTTCCAGCTGGTGGACCATAATTATTAGCTAAGTCAAAATGAGTTATACCCAAATCAAAAGCCTGATGACAAATGGCTTGTTTAGTCTTATGTGCGGTGTCGTCTCCGAAATTATGCCATAGTCCTAAGGAAATAGCAGGTAATTTTAAGCCGCTTTTGCCACATAAATTATACTTCATGCTTCTGTAACGCTCTTTATTAGGGGAATAAGCCATGGTCTTTTATTAAAATTCATATAAAAGTAAGAAATAATTTCTTTTTATAGATTTTGATTTAAAATCATAATGGTTTCGCACCTATAGAACCGCTTCTGAAGTAAAACGAAGAAGAAGTATACATTTAATAGAAATAAAATGGAAACTATGGAATAATGGATAAATAGTTTTTTTTATTTTCGCCTAAATAAAAATCTCTTATGGAGTTATACTATACCTTTTCCATCCTCATTGTTCTTGCCTCGGTCTTTGCCTATATTAACCATCGGTTTCTGAAGCTACCGTCAACTATTGGTATTATGCTGATAGCTATTTTGGTTTCAATAATAATACGGGTAGTTGGAATCAGCATATTCCCGAAAACAACGTTAAGCTTTTTCAATCTGATTTCTGAATTTGATTTTACAGAAGTTCTTATGGGAGCGATGCTGAATTTTTTGCTTTTTGCAGGTGCCATGCATGTTAACTTTGCTGATCTCAAACATTACAGAAAAGCCATTATAACTTCTGCAACCGTTGGTGTTGTGATTTCAACCTTTGTTGTGGGAGGTGTATTGTATTATATTGCTCCGTTACTAACTATTGAACTTCCTTTTATCTATTGTTTATTGTTTGGTGCCTTAATTTCACCAACTGATCCAATTGCAGTACTGGGTATATTGAGACAAGCCAAAGTTCCTAAATCGTTAGAAATAAAAATTGGTGGCGAATCACTTTTCAACGACGGGGTTGCAGTAGTGCTCTTCGCCGTTATTTTACAACTAGCTGAAACCGAAGGTTTAAAGATTACATTTTCTTCTATTTCCTGGTTATTGCTTAAAGAAGCCGGGGGAGGATTGCTTCTGGGTGCATTGTTGGGTGTTTCCGCGTCGAGAGCTTTACGAAAAATCGATGATTATATTGTTTCTGTCTTGATAACTTTATCGGTGGTAATGGGGGGTTATCTGGTTGCAGCTTCACTGCATCTATCAAGTCCCCTGACCATGGTAGCTGCAGGTTTATTTATTGGAAATTTAGGCAGAAAAGCAACGACATCAACCATCACTCGAGACTATATTACCAAATTTTGGGAACTAATTGATGAAATTTTAAACGCTATTTTATTTTTATTTATAGGCTTTGAATTGCTTTTGATTCCTGATTTGCTTGAACATTGGGCATTAGGAGTTGTTGCAATCATCATCGTATTATTAGCACGATTTATTTCAATTTGGTTGCCTGCCTTCATTCTTCCTTTTATGGATGCCTTCAATAAAGGGACCATCAGAATGCTTGTTTGGGGAGGTTTAAGAGGGGGTGTTTCCATTGCCCTGGTTTTATCAATGGCTAATGGGGAGTATAAAAATATTCTTTTAGAAATAACTTATTTTGTAGTTGTTTTTTCTATTGTAATACAAGGCTTAACAGTGGGAAGAGTTGCTAGAAAAAGTTTAGGAGGTGAAAAGTAATCGTTACTTCTAACTAATTATGATTCATATCTAATGCATTTTTTAGTGCCAGTTATTATGGTCTGGTTCTTCTTCAGGGATAACTGGGAAAAGACATCGCTTATTATGATTGCTACCATGGTGGTAGATTTTGATCACTTGTTGGCTATCTCAACTTAAGATAATACAATATTTTTCCTATTTTGTGCGATGTATGATTAAATTAAACTGCGATGTATGATTAAATTAAACTTAGCCTTCGAGAAATACGATAATTATAATCGTCAAGACCCTATAAGTTACAATGATAACGGCCAGGAATTTCCACAAGAATATTTTTTAGCAATAAAACTTTATGAATGGGTTTTAAAGCTTGATCCAAATGCAACCGAAGAACTACTTTTGGCATCAAGAAGCCAACATATTGGCAGATGGGAAATTCCCCGTAATCAATATCCAGAAGGAAGAATAGGTTATTTAGATTGGCGACGCAATTTGGCTAAATTTCATGCTGATAAATCATCTGCTATCTTACAAGAAGTCGGTTATGATCAAAAGCAAATAGAACGGGTAAGGGAGCTTATATTAAAGAAAAAGATTAAAGTAGATCCAGAAGTGCAATTATTGGAAAATGCATTGTGTTTGGTGTTTTTAGAATTCCAATATGAAGAGTTTTTTCGTAAGCATGAATCCGAAAAAGTTGTGAATATCCTTAGGAAATCATTGCTAAAAATGGATGAAACAGGACATAAACAGGCATTGGCTATCCATTATTCTGAAGAGGGTGCCAGCCATATTAAAAAAGCATTGGAATTAATAGCTTAGGTTTTATCTTATTAATTGAAATGAAATATAATCAACCTCAACTTCGGACTGTGAATGTAATACGTTATGTTACTCCATTACGTGAAGGAGGGTCAATGCCAGCTTTAGCGGAAGCAGATGATGAATTTTTATATGTATTGAAATTCAAAGGTGCTGGTCAGGGAGTAAAAGCACTAATTGCCGAATTAATTGGTGGCGAAATAGCGCGGGCACTTGGTTTTAAAGTGCCGGAAATCGTTTTCGCTAATCTAGACGAAGCATTTGGCCGCACTGAAGGCGATGAAGAGATACAGGATTTGTTAAAAGCCAGTATCGGATTAAATTTGGCGCTTCATTATTTATCTGGTTCTATTACTTTTGACCCTCTCGTTGCACAAGTAGATCCTTTACTTTCATCTCAGATTGTATGGCTGGATGCCTTGATTACCAATGTGGATCGTACACCGCGAAATACAAATATGCTTTTATGGAAGAGTGAATTATGGCTAATTGACCATGGTGCTGCGCTTTATTTTCACCATTCCTGGCAAAATTGGGAAGAACAGGCATTGCGTCCTTTTGTTAAAATAAAGGACCATGTATTATTGCCTTATGCTTCTGAGCTGGCTTCCGTTGATGAAGAATTCCGTTCTATTTTAAATGAAGAACTTATTGATTCAATCGTAAATTTGATTCCCGGTGAATGGCTAATAAAAGATAGCCCTTTTGAATCTGCTGCTGAACACCGGAAGGTATATTCACAATATCTAAAGACCAGAATCTCAAATTCAGAAATTTTTGTAAATGAAGCCCGAAATGCAAGAGAATCACATCTATGAATATGCAGTAATTCGTTTCGTTCCTCAGGTTGAACGTGAAGAATTTCTAAATATCGGGGTTATTCTCTATTGTTCGAAAAAACGATTTTTAGAAGCCGCCTTTACGTTAGATGAAAAGCGTCTCAAGTTATTTTTCGGAACGTTTGATATTCAGGAAGTTGAAAATAATCTACGGGCTTTTGAAAAAATATGCCTTGGAGGTAAGAATGGGGGTCCTATTGGGTTATTGCCAATAGGAGATCGGTTTCGATGGCTTACCGCAACGCGAAGTACAATTATTCAATGCTCTAAAGTTCATCCTGGTTTTTGCAATGAGCCTGGTAAAACCCTATTAAAGCTACATAGACAACTGGTTTTATAAAATTCTTAAACGATTTTAGGAGGCATTAATTTGTAAACCACTGGTGTTATAATTCTAGATAATAACGTTGAGCTAATTAATCCTCCAATCATCACTATTGCAAGTGGTGATATTAAAGGGTTACTTGACCATGCAATTGGTAATAAACCCCCAATCGCTGTTAGCGTTGTTAAAATAATAGGTAAAAACCTGATTTCTCCAGCCTTTTCAATAGCTACATTGAGTTGCATACCTTCTTTGCGTAATTGATTGGTGAAATCGACTAACAAAATCGTGTTTTTCACTTCTATACCTGCAAGGGCGACTATACCAATCGTTGCTACAAAAGATAAAGTATTTCCAGTCAATAGTAATGCAATTACTGCTCCAACTATTCCCAAAGGAATTACCGATAAAACAATTAAGGTGCTTTTAAAGGTCTTAAATTCGAGAACCAAGACAGCAACAAACAGAAACACTGTGGTCATGATAATCGTACCAAATCCTCCAAAAGATTGTTCCCGAGTTTCTACCTCACCGCCCATTTCAAATTCATACCCATTGGGTAGCGGTATCTTTTTCATTTTATCAATTACTTCTTGAATCACCTTGTCATTTTGATAACCATTTTTTACAAAAGAATTGACAGAAACGGTACGGATTTTATTAAGATGATTAATATGTGAAGAAGAAGATTCCAGCTCCAAACTAGCTAATTGACTTAAAGGAACTGCGCCTCCCTGAATATTATTTACATAAATATCATTAAATACAGATAGATCAGGATGTGATTTTCTTGGAACGCTTAAGCGGATATGATATTTATTATTGTCATTTTCAGGATCTGTGAAATTTGCAATATCGATTCCTGCCAATGCCATTCGTATTGTTTGATCAATTGTAGAACTTGGAACTCCCAAAGCCAAAGCCTTTGATTTATCTACAGCTACCCGAATATCTGTTTTCTTATTTCTTACTGGATTGTTTACATATAAAGTACCTTCTGTATTATTCAAAAGCTCTTCTGTTTTTGCTGCTAACGACTGTAAGGTATCCAGATTATTGCCCAATAATTTAACCTCTACGGGTGAAATCATTGGTATCCCTTGTTCAAAATCTTTTACTTCTACTTTTGCACCCGGGTAGGGTGTCCATAATTGACGTAATTCATTAATTATCTTTACTTTTTCTTTGGCATTAATTTTCTCTTTTAACTGTACAAATATTTCTGCGAAGTCATTTCTTTCATTGGCCTGGGTTACATTATAATAGATTTGTGGGTTCCCTTTTCCAACGTTTGAAGAATAGAATTGCACTTCTTCTAAGCTATCCAATTTGCGTTCTATTTGCCGTGTTATCGAATCAGTATAGTAAATATTTGATTGAAGGGGCGTTGTGATATTGATAAGGAATTGAGGTTTTTCTGAGGCAGGAAACAGGCTGAACCCTATAATTGGTATTAGTAATAATGAGCCTGCAAAAATAATGCTCGCTATTGCAACCGCATACCATGGTTTTTTTAAAGCCTTGTCTAATAAAACAGCATAGGTACTATGAATGGCTTTCTGAAAAATGCGAAGAACCTTGTTTCCTTCAGGGTTTTCATGAGGTTTTAAAATTTTACTTGCCAAAAAGGGAACAACAGTTAAAGCAACAATCATTGATGCCAAAACAGAACATATAATTGCTACTGGCATACTTCGAATAAAATCTCCGGCAGCTTCCGGCATAAACATTAACGGCATAAAAGCTATTACCAGCGTTGCTGTACAACCGACTACTGCCAAAGTTATCTGACGTGTTCCTTTTAAAGCAGCTTCAACGCGGGAATAACCCTCCCGCATCCATCGTTCAATATTTTCAACAACAACAATGCTATCGTCAACCAATAGTCCCAAAGCGACTACAAAGCCTACAATGCTTAATTGATTTAAGCTATAGCCTAATAGGTTTAGCATAACGACACCCATGGAAAGCGACAAAGGAATTGCAATCATTACAACTGCTGAAGCACGAGTTCCTAATGGAAGAAGAGTAAATATTACCAAGGTAACTGCAATCAGAAAATCCAGACCCAAGCCTCCCAAACGATTGTTTACATTATCGGCTTGATCAAAATTCATAACCAAGTCCATATTGGTAGGTAGAATCTCTTTATGTTTTTTAATTATAGGCAAATATTCCTTTTGCACTTCAGTAATATTTTGCCCTTTTTTCATTGCTGCATTAATAAATAGGCATCGGTAACCATTTAAACGGGTTAGATGATTATTAGGCGCATAGTCAGAATAAACTTGTGCAACGTCCTTCAATAAAATATTTTTACCTTGATTGGTGCTTATAATCGTATTTCGGATGTCATCAATATGCTGGAAATTTCCTGTAGTTTTGATGCTAAAGGTTTTGCCTCCTGCCAAAATACTTCCTCCAGGAATATTTACTGATCCATTTTCAATTGCCTGCATAATTTGAGTAAGCGGAATATTCATTTTCGCCAACTCATCGGGTTGCACATCCACACGTATTAATAGATCAGATAGACCGCTTATTTTTACATCTTTAAGCGCGCTGACCTTCTCCAGATCATCCTTAATGTTTTCGGCAGTATGCTTCAATGCATTGCGGGAAGCATTTTCAGAAATTAATGCTAACTGAATAACGTTAACACTTGACGGATCTACACGCTGAACGTCAATCGAATAGATGTTTTCAGGTAAGCTTGGCCGAATAGCTGATATTTCACGGATAAGCTCTTGGTATTTATCATTTACATCAGATTCAAATGTATATTCAACCACTATAATGGCTAATCCATCAGCGATAGTAGTTTTGATTTTCTTTATATCATCCAATCCATATAATGCGCTTTCCATTGGATTAACTACAAGTTCTTCCATATCTTGCGGACTGGTCCCTGGATAAACTACCACTATTGGAAACATGCTTGTTTTCATTTCCGGATCTTCTGAACGTGGCATGCTCACGATAGTGCTTATACCTAGAACTAGGATCAGCAATACCATAATCAACGTAAATTGATTATTCTTTATAGCATATTTTGCAATGTCCATTTTTTAATCTTTAGGGTTATTTTGAACTTCTTTAATCTTAGAGCCCTCTTTTAAATACGCACTTCCTGAAATGACCAGGTATGAAAAATTCTCCAATCCGGAAAGAACCAAGATCTCATCCTTCCCGATTGGACCTAATTTTACCTTTACTTTCTCTACCGTTCTTTTATCGTTTGTTACAAAAACAAAACCTTCACCTGCATCCCCATCCAATAAAGCATCATAGGGGATGTTCCACCCGGAAATTTGCTTTGAAGGATAAATAGTAGATCTTGCAAATACACCAGACGCTAAATTGAGCTTCTGGCCAGGGATAAGTTTTAAGGTAATTGAAAAAGTTCCTGAAACCGGATCAATTCCTTCAGATTTTCTAAATACCTCTGCTTTTATTTTTTCTGATGACAGGTCGGTTTCTATAAATGCTTTATCTCCAATCGTTAAGAGCATCCATTGTTTATTGCTAACTCCAACTTGCAACTTCCAATCAGCCTTTTCAGCTCCATTTATTTGGAGGACAGGCGTGCCCGGACCAACAGTCTGCCCTTCATTTACAAAGCGTTTTAAAACATAACCATTACTGTTAGCCTTTATTTCTGAAAAATTTAAGTTGAACTGCGCAGCTTTACTTTGTTGGATAGCAATATCATGAGCCGTTTTAGCATTTTCAAGCTGTTCTTTTGTTGCTACCGAATCATGAAATAATTGTTGTGTACGTTTATAATCTCTTTCTGCTTTTTCAAGTCCAAGGTTCGCTTGTTGTAAAGCAGCCGATATTTCAGTCATGTTCAACCGTGCCAAAAGTTGTCCCTTTTTTACCTTGTCGCCCTCATTGACCAAAACCTGTTGAATAACGCCTCCATTTTTAAAGGAAAGAACGGTTTCATCTTCTGTAGTAAATACTCCGGAAGCTTGAATAGGGCTTTCACCATTACCTTCCTGTAAAGTAATTAAGCTTACCGGAATAGTCTCTTCTTTATTTAATTCACTTTCATTTTTGGCACCCCCACAGGAAATAAAGAGGCTGAGAAAAGTGAAAAAACTAAATCCGTTTAAAACTTTAAGTGTGTTTTTCATGCTTATTGGTTAATAAGGGGTTGGCTATTCAATTCACGTTCTAATTCTGCAGCACTAGCCAATACTTTATATTTATTTATTTGGGTAGCCAATTGGGCAGATGTTAATTGATCACGTGCATCAATAGTTTCTATAAAGGTATTGACTCCTGCTTGATAACCACGGTTAATAAGCCGTTGATAAGAGTCTGCAGCCTTTAACTGTTCTAAAGAAGCTCGATAAACTTCAAATGCCGATTTTAATTTATTTTTTGAAATCTGTGCACTTAAATTCAATTGTTGTTTTACGTTTTCAAATTCCAGTCTGGTATGTTGAAGATCAAGTTTAGCCTCTTTAATTTTATATTTATTCCTCATCCCTGAAAAGATTGGTATATCCAGCTGTAAACCAATCATATAATATCTACTATCTTTATTGAATTTTAAATCTTCAGCTTGAGATCCTAAATCTAGAAATCCGCTCAGTTTTGGAAGAAAATAGCGTTCATCTTTATTTAAAAGCGTTTCATTAATGTTAAGAGCTTGGTTAAGCGATAGAATTTCCCCTCGTTTATTGATGTTTACTTCTTCAATAAGAAGTTTTTCCGCAGCAAGCAATATTAATTCGGTATTGAAATCAATTTCGATGGTTGATTCTGCTGACCTGTTCAATAGGGAATTGAAATAAAGTTTAGCATTATCTGCTTGTTGTTTAGCTTGAGAAAGTTGCGCATTGATTTGAGCGATCTCACTTTCTGAACGCATAATATAAACTGGTAATCCTTTTCCACTTTCGTATAGCTTTTCATTTACCCGTTTTCCTTCTTTAGCCAACTCTTGAGAAGATTTATAGATTTCAACTGTTTGAAAAGCTGTTAGGTAAGTATAATACGATGTTTTAATATTTTTTGCCAGTTCTTGTTTATAAATTTCTAGCTCATATTCCTTAAGGACAATCTGTTGCTCATTCAGTTTTATGGCATAATGAATATCAGAATTTATAATAGGTACTGTTGTCCGGATTTTGGCATCATAATAATTCTTTGGAAAGAAATTGATCTCTGTATTTTCAAGTTGTGGAAACCTTTGCGACTCTGTTAATTGGTTAAGTGTAGTATATGCTTCATTTAAAAGATCACCTAAAGGCAACGGAATATTTCTTCCTCCATCTGCTGTTGAGTAAGTGGTTTGAAAGCCGACTGTAGGAAGATATAAGCTTTTCGCTGATTGCAACCCAATCATTGCTTTCTCCCAGGAAACATTTTTTTGAGTAAGAACCAGATTGTTTTTTAAGCCTTCTTCAATATATTCATCCAGTTTATTTTGCTGTGCAAATGAAACTGGATTTAAAAGTAGGAGAAAGAGACCTATAACGTTTATATTTATTAATACTATTTTCATAAATTAACACTGTTATTAACCTTAAAAAGAGTTATTTGATTTTCTCCAAAATATTTAAAAAATTTTCAAAAGAACTTTTCAATACGCTGTTTGCATCAGCATCAAAATCATTTTCTTTTACAACATGTTCGAAATGGCCATGCAAAGTGAGTGAGCAAAGGCCGTGTACAGTAGACCACACAAATAGGGAAAATAATTTAGGGTTCTGACCTGCAAAATAATTATGATTTTGGCAATCGAGAATGGTATTCTGAAGAAAATCAAATACTTTTACTCCTTCTTCCCAATCGGCTGATGTACAGCTTTTTTCATCTAGCCATAGTAAGGGTTCCTTCATGATAAACATCAACTCATAGAAGTCGCTATTCTCTAATGCAAATTGTAGATAGGTACGACCCATTGCCTTTAATCGTTCAAAAGGATGTTCAACTTGGGCTAATGCAGCAAAGCTAATCCCTAACATTCTAAAACCTTCTTGATGAAGGGCATATAGAATATCATTCTTATCCCGGTAATATAAGTAAATGGTGGTAGGACTGAATTTTATTTCAGCCGCAATTTTGCGGATGGAAGTAGCTTCGTAACCATGTTTCATAAACAGCGTTTTAGCTGCATCTAAAATACGTTGCCTTAAGTCCTCTTTATGACGATCTTTTTGCTTTCTAATTTCCATAATTAAGATACCGATAAAGGTACTTAACACCGTTAAGTTATGCAAATTAGAGCGAATATATTTCCAAATAATTTATAGCTGAAAACCTATCAGGATTTACAACTGTCAGCCATTGGAATTTACAATTAAACAAATTACACGAAAAGGCAGAACAAGGTCAATGTGAAGAAACTGCTTTTAAACCAATAATAGAAGCAATTAGGGTAGTGAGGAAGAAAATCCTCCAGAAAGTTGCAGGTTCATTAAAGAATAAAATTCCCATTAAAACCGTACCTACGGCGCCTATGCCAGTCCACACAGCATAAGCCGTCCCAATTGGCAATGTTTTAGTAGCAATAATCAATAAATACATGCTTATAGTAAGGCAAACAAGAAAACCTATAAACCACATGGTTGCGCCCGACCCTGTGGTTTCACGGGCTTTTCCCAGACAGGTAGCAAAGCCTACTTCAAAAAAACCTGCAATTATCAATATTATCCAATTCATTGTAATTATTTTATTCTATTAAAGATCCAAAGTTCCTTATAAAAGATGATTTTAAGTATAAAATAAATCAAATAAAAAATTAAATTATGGAAAGCAGGAAAATTGTTAGATTGAGAAATTAGTTAAATTTCAGCTGATTTTGTAATTACTTCAATTACACCATCTTTTGCATCATTGCCGTAAAGTTCAACAGCTTGATCACCTTTATAAACACTCATCGATTTAATGTTATTGGAGTTTAACTTGTCCAATTCCTTTTTACTGGTTTTTACACCATCAATATAAATAAGCGTTGATTCATTTATATCACCGCTACCAACTATCTTAATTTCATTTTTGGCATTTTTTGAACCGGGAACTGCCGGGTTTTCACCATCTGCTTTTTTAAATGTTAAAGCTATTGGCTTGCCTGTTTTACTGCTGTCAGACGCTGCTGTATTAGTAAACGTTTCTGATTTAGTAACACAACACCATGCTTGCCCTTGTCCCCGTATAGAGCTATTGCAGGGGCATTTTTAAGTACATTTATACTTTTAATACTGTTAGGGTTTAAGTTGAATGCACCTGAAGTTTGTATCTTCCCATCAATTACATACAAAGGACCATTATCAGATTTTGATGACTCCTGTTTAATTTGGACAGCAGTATTACCCTTTCCAAAATCTCCGAGTTTTCTAGTGTTAGGTGCCCCATTTTTCAATGTATCTATTAAAGCCATTGAATCGTTTTTTTTCTGTTCGATTTTAATCGTTTTAGTAGATTCCTTATTTGTTTTTAACACTTTCTTGCCTTTTACAGCAGTGATGGTATCTTGTGTTAAAGTTTCTGATAGAATATTTTGAATCGTTTTATTTTCAGAAGCCTTCGATATCCCAAAAATAAGTGAGGCAATTACAACAGCTGGTAAAATGAACACATATTTACTTAAATGTGTATTGGAACTCTGATTTTTGTTCATCATCATAATTCTTTTTTTAAGGCTTTTCAGATTGAAATAGTTTCCTAATAGGGTTTGATTCGATAAAGTTGCTAATATTTAATAGGCTGTATTGGTAACTTTGTTTGTCGACGCCTAATGACAATACCTTTTGATCGGTTATAAATTCAATATTTTCTCTTATGTTTTTTCGCAATAACCAACAAATGGGGTTATACCAAAAGAAAGTAAGTGTTGTTTCTGCTATTAGAATATCAATGCTATGTAGCTGGCAAACATGTATATACTCATGTTTGAATATTTTCTCAAGATCATCTTCTTTGTGCTTATTAGGATTTAAGTAAATGTTTTTCCAAAAAGTAAATGGAATAATATCTTCTTTTGATCTTCGATACGGGTATATGGTCCAAAGATCAGCAACTGATTTAGTATGTATACGAAATATTCCCACAAGCTTAATGAATAATCGTATGAAGAACAATGCAGCACTAATCCAAAATAACGTCTCTATAATTTGATTCAATTCCATTTTATCGTTAGTCAGCTGCAATTGCTGCCAATCGGGTATCCCTGTCAACAGACTAGAGGAAATTTCTGTTTTAGCTTTAATAGGTCCGTCCAATTCACTAAGGGATAGAGTAATGAAAAAATGAAAGTAAATAAAAGGTAGTAACGGTTTAATTTGTGAAAAGTTAGATTCCGCAATCCGAATCGGTAGCCTAAGTAGAAAAGCGTTAAGGCAACATTGGCTTTTATCAAATAGATGATTAATTCAGACATAACATTAATGTTTGTTTTTTTGAATCATATCTAAGATTTCCTTAAGTTCTTTAGAAGATATTTTTTCTTCCTTAGCAAAGAAGGTTACCAAGTCTTTATAGGAATTTTTAAAATAATCACTTACAAAATTTCCCATAAAAGCTTTTTTGTAATCATCTTCTTTGATAATGGGTTCATAATAATATGAATTTCCCAACTTGATAGATTTTAAATACTTTTTTTTCTCTAGGTTTTTAAAAGTAGAGGCTAGGGTAGTGTAAGGGACTTTAGGCTCTGGAAGCAAATCCAGAATATCTTTTACAAATCCTCCCTTATTTTGCCAAATCAATTGCATGGCTTCTTCTTCTTGCTGACTGAGTTTTTGCATAGTGTTACGGTTTATTCGTAAATATACGAATTCTTCGTAAATAAGCAAATTGTTTTAATTTATTTAGGATTTAGTTATAATGCTTAAGAGAGTAGGGGTTTAATATTCGTAGTTACGATATGGACAATGTTTGCAGCCATTGTTACAACAATATCCACGCTTTAAATGATAGGTTGAAGTAAAAACCCAAAAACCTTGCTCATTGATATAATAATCAACGCCTTCTATTAATTCACTTTTTGAAGGTAAATTACTTTTCATCTTTTTATTTTCCACCGAAAGTCAATAATTTGTTGATCTTGTTTTTTAAATTATTGTTATAGAGTTCCACACTTAACTCATTCATACAATTCGCACATAGGCAATCCTGAAATTGTTCGCGAATATAATCACGTTCTGCTTCAGTTAAAGTCACTGTTGTACATTGACATAATAATATACTACCTACTTTACATTCAAATTCCCTTGCGCAACGCGGGCAAATTTTATCTTCGTGCTTAGGCATAATGTAGCTAATTAGGTTTAATAAAGGATGAGGTTTAAAATTACTATATTTTCTACCTCATCCTACTTGTTATATGTTAAACTATAACTGTTTTCTTTTCAGAAAGTCTAAGTTCTTTTGCCGCCGCAACCATTTCTATCAGTGCTTTTTTCGTTTCTTCCCAATGGCGTGTTTTTAAACCACAGTCTGGATTGACCCAAAGTTGATCTGCAGGAATCACAGCTTTTGCTTTTTCTAATAGGTATACCATTTCTTCCTTTGAAGGCACGCGTGGAGAATGAATGTCATAAACTCCAGGACCAATTTCATGTGGATATTTGAAATCGGCAAAAGCTTCCAATAGTTCCATCTTTGAACGTGAACATTCAATGGTAATTACATCGGCATCCATACTTGCAATATTATGTATAATATCGTTAAATTCGGAATAGCACATATGTGTATGAATCTGTGTTTCATCAGTTACACCTGATGAGGCAATCCGAAATGCTTTTACTGCCCATTGCAAATAATTCTGCCAGTCTGCTCTTCTTAAAGGAAGCCCTTCCCGGATAGCCGGTTCATCGATCTGAATGATTTTAATTCCTGCTTTTTCGAGATCAGTTACCTCATCTCGTATGGCTAATGCGATCTGGTTACAAGTTTCCGAACGAGCTTGATCGTTGCGTACAAATGACCATTGTAAAATTGTAACCGGACCTGTTAACATACCCTTAACTAAGCGGTTGGTTAAATCCTGTGCGTATTTAGTCCATTGAACTGTCATTGGTTCCGGGCGCGAAACATCTCCAAAGATGATTGGAGGTTTTACGCATCTGGAGCCATAGCTCTGAACCCAACCGCTCTTTGTAAATACGAAACCTGCTAATTGTTCACCGAAATACTCTACCATATCATTGCGTTCAAATTCTCCATGAACCAAAACATCAATATCAATTTCTTCTTGCCAACGTACGGTTTTTTCTGTTTCTTTCCTTAATAGATCTTCATATTGTGCTTTATTTATTACACCTTTCTTAAATTGAGCACGCCAAGACCGAACTTCCACAGTTTGAGGAAAAGAGCCAATAGTTGTAGTTGGAAATAAAGGAAGATTAAGCGCTGTATGTTGTTTCTCTTTACGAATATGAAAAGGATTATCGCGCTTGGCATCTAGCTCAGTAACAGCTTTTTCCCTTTGCTTCACCTTCTGGTTATGAATAAGTGTTGATGTTCTCCTGCTTTCAATTGAAGCTTGGTTGTATTTTAGCTCCGCTAAAGCTTCTGCATCTACCACATCACTTGTCAGTATTTTAAGAATTATCACTTCATTGATTTTTTGTTTAGCGAAGGCAAGCCATTGTTTGATTTCTCCTGATAATGTTTCTTCATTCGTTTCTGAATCCAAATCACATGGAGAGTGAAGCAAGGAGCAGGAAGGGCTTATCATTATTCTATCTGCACCGATTTTTTGAACAGCGGTATGAATAAAGCTCAATGAATTCTTAAAATCATTTTTCCATACATTTCTTCCATCGACAACACCTAGTGATAAGTTTGATTTTGGAGAAAGATGGTTTAATACGTTCTCCAATTGATCAGGACAACGCACCAAGTCAATATGCAAAGCAGTTACAGGTAAAGAAGTCGCCAATTCGGTATTGTTACCTAAACCTTCAAAATAAGTGGCAATAATTGTATTAATGGCAGGGAATTGCTTCTTGATTTCAGTGTATACATACCTGAACGCATCCTTTTCTTTTTCACTTAAATCCATTATTAAAAATGGTTCATCAAACTGTATCCACTCTACGCCAAGATCTTTTAACTTGTTTAAAATTTCAATATAAACAGGTAAAATGTTTTTCAATAAATCTATTCGATTAAAGCCTTCTTGTTTTTCTTTTCCTAAAAGCAGATAGGATACAGGGCCAATAATTACAGGTTTGGTCAATATTCCTAATTGTTTTGCTTCATAAAACTCATCAATAATTTTGTTAGAGAAAAGCTTAAATTGTTGGTCTTTACTAAATTCAGGTACGATGTAATGGTAATTGGTGTCAAACCATTTGGTCATTTCCATAGCGGTTATGTCCAATCCATCTTTTTGATAACCTCTAGCCATTGCAAAATAGAGGTCCAGTTCTGAATTGTTTTCACTTAGAATAACCTCAAAGTATTGATTAGGAATTGCACCTACTGTCAAGGTCATATCCAATACCTGATCATAAAATGAAAAGTCGTTAGATGGAATTAAATCAATCCCTGCTTGTTTTTGCAGAAGCCAGTTTTCCTGACGTATTTTTTTCCCGGTCTGTAAGAGATCATACTGCGATGTCTTTCCAGACCAATACTGCTCAGAAGCTTTTTTGAGTTCTCGGTTGCTACCAATTCGCGGGTAGCCAAGATTGTTAGTTAGCATTTGTTTTGCTTTTAAAAGATAAATAAATCAGTTAAAAGTTCTTTTAGCAATCATAATGCTATACGAGAAATGAAAATATGAGAGGAAAATGCACGTAGTAAGAGAGTCGCTTAACCAGAGCGTCTTCTAAAAAGATGCATCATACCTGACATCGGCTTCATATCGCGAAAGCATTGTCAATTCGAAAAAGGCAGGTCTCCTGACTTGTAACATTTTTTACCCATCCTTCCCATCAGATTGCTCCGACAGTGGATTTTTTTATTGGTAAAAAACTCGAGTTACTTACAGTTGCGCGACAGTTCGTGATTTTCACACGATTCCCTATTAATTTGCAGCTAAGCAAAACCCTTTCCGGTTGATGAAGAAATAAATAAAAGAACTTGAAAAGCAAATATACAATTAAAACTTTATTTCAACTATTGTTTAAAATATCAGGGTTAATTATCTAAGTTTGCATCGCTTTTGGTTTTCAGTCGGTCTTGCCGGCATGAAATTAAAAGGGAATCCGGTGTGAATCCGGAACTGTCCCGCAGCTGTAATCTCCAAAGAAACGGCTATCCATTCATTACGTCACTGTCTACAATTAGATGGGAAGACCGGATAGTCAGGAGTAAGTCAGAAGACCTGCCCTTAGCTTTTTAATATTCATAGCTTTCGAGGATTGAAGCTGGAATGAGAAT
>Ga0160445_100495_pt1 | contig 19504 bp, 15 predicted proteins | sample HID1972M_E1MG_FD_108215 | JGI IMG/M metagenome (GOLD analysis project Ga0160445, IMG submission 108215) | Enriched pill bug-associated microbial communities from UW Madison campus, WI, USA - HID1972M_E1 MG | ecosystem: Host-associated > Arthropoda: Insects > Digestive system > Unclassified ... | reverse complement strand
TGATCGTTTATTGTTAAATTTCTTTGGAAATGTTGATCTGTTTGAAGGCTTAACCTACCGGCTGAATACAAATGTTAACACGAGAAGTGTTGAAGGGGGAACTTACAGAACCAAACTTTATCAAAAGGGAAGTAATATAGGGAATGCCGCAAAGATAATTACAGAAAATTACACGGATTATTTGATTGAGAACATTCTGACTTATGACAAAGAAATTAATGTGGATCATCGGTTTGATGTCACCTTGCTCCAAAGTATTTACAAGGAAACCAATAAGGCATTTAGTTTATCGGGCTCCCAATTGCCAAACGATTTATTAGGTTATAATGGTATTGCAGCTGCGCAGATATTGGATGCTCCAATTAGAGTATATACAGATAGAACGCTTCTTTCATATATGGGAAGGTTACGTTATACTCTTAAAGATAAATATCTGTTTAATTTTACTACCCGTATTGACGGGTCTTCCGTGTTTGGTTCAAATAACAAATATGGAATTTTTCCTTCCGGTTCAATAGCTTGGAGATTAGAGCAGGAAGATTTTATTAAAAGCATTGATTGGATTTCACAATTAAAATTACGTGCAAATTATGGTTCTGTTGGAAACCAAGCGATTGACCCCTATACCACTTTAGGTGAAGTTTCTCAATATCCAATGTTATTCGGGGATGGTTCTTACCAAGTGGGTTATCTTCCAAATGACAAGCTTTCAAATCCTAATTTAAAGTGGGAAACTACTACTTCTCTTAATTTAGGAATAGATTATGAGTTTTTAAAAGGAAGAATTTCAGGTTCAATTGAGTACTATAAATCGGATACTAAGGACCTTTTGGTTCGACGTTCAATTAATGAATCACTTGGTTATACTTCAATGTTGGTTAACCTTGGCGAAGTTCAAAACAAGGGTTTTGAGTTTCTTTTAAATGCAATTCCAGTTCGCACCAAAGATTTTACTTGGGGTGTTGATTTGAATTTCAGCACTAATAAGAATAAACTTATCAAGCTTGATGGTTCTGTTGACGATGAAGGTAATCCAGTTAATGACTTAACTAATAATTGGTTTATTGGTGAGCCTATTGATGTTTATTATAACTATATTTTCGATGGTATTTGGCAAACTGGTGATGCTATTGCTGATTCACATATGCCGAAATCTCAGCCAGGAGATATTCGCGTTAAGGATCTTAACGGAGATAATTCAATTGATGCCAATGATCGTCAAATTATTTATCGCAATCCGGATTGGTATGGTTCTCTTGGAACCACGTTAACTTATAAAAATATAGACTTAATGTTAGATTTTTATACTGTTCAGGGGGTTATAAGAAGTAATGCATATCTTTATGATTTCAATTCAGGCGGTTCTTTAAGTGGTAAAAACAATGGTATTAGGGTAAATTATTGGACACCAGAAAATCCATCGAACGAATTTCCAAGACCAAGGTTTAATTCTAGCGCACTTTATGCTTCATCATTAGGTTACCAAGATGCATCTTACATTAGATTGAGAACTGCAACTATTGGATATACCTTACCTAAAACACTGGTCAGTAAACTAGGCATTGAGAAATTGAGGGTTTATACCACAGCTAATAATTTATTTACCAAAACAGATTATCTTTCATATAGTCCTGAAGTTACTCTCGGTGGGTATCCTGAACCTAAAATTTTTCTTTTTGGCTTGAATATTACTTTATAAATCGCTTATCATGAAAAAAAATAAATATATAATAATTGCCCTTTTCTTAGTTTTTGCAAGTAGCTGTGAAAAGGATATTTTGAAAGAAACGAGCAAAGATAGTATTACTGCAGATGCCGTTTTTAGCACTGCAGAAGGATTAAATACGGCCATCATTGCTTTGTATAATCTTGATAGAAATATCTATCGGAACGATTCAGAGTCAACGGTTTGGACATCATTTATAAGAGGGGAAGATTTAACGGTATCAAGAGCGGGTTCTGGAGTTGGTTTTGCGCGTTATGACAATACATTAACTCCTTCATCTTCACAGGTCGGCCTTTTTTGGAGACATTATTACTCGATTATTGAAAGAGCTAATAAGATTATTGCTGCCGGTGAAGCATTAGGCGACAGCGATCCTGCAATAGCTCAATCGATAGCGGAAGCTAAAGGTTTTAGGGCAAGGTCATACTTCTACTTATTCCGTACTTTTGATCGGATCATTTTAAACACAGAGCCTACTACTGTTGATAATCTAGATCGAGAATACAATCCTGCTGACCCAGAAGATATTTTTAATCTATTGTACAGCGATTTAGATTATGCAATTGATAAGTTGTCATATACAGCCCCAAACCCTGGCAGATTTACAGAAGGTGTTGCAAGGCATATCAAAGCAGAAGTTGCTTTATGGCGAAAAGATTGGGCTGAAGCTGCTGCTCAGGCTGATGAAATAATCAATAATGGTCCTTATGCGCTTTTAAGTACACCAGCGGCTGTATTTGAAGGTGCCGATTTAAACCATTCAGAATCCATTTTTGTAAGCCAATGGGACAGAGGTTCTGGTGGTTCAGGGACAGGAAGTGGCCATCGGCTTGCTATGTATTTTGTTCCTAATTATTATAAACAGGCCGGCATTAAGGTGACAGATGAAAATGGAGGTCGTGCTTGGGGAAGAATTTATCCAAATCCTTATTTATTAGGCTTATATGAGGACGGAGATAAACGTTTGAATGCTTTTTATAAACAGTTTTGGGTTTATGATGACCCTGAAACACTTCCTTCTGGAAAAACCTTGGGAGCTAAAGTAACTACAACTAATTCATCTATTTATTTTGACCAACTGTATCCTGCCAGTAAAAAATATATTGATCAGTGGACTAAATTAGATCCAACCGAAGCCCAAAGTTTTAAAGATATTATAATTTATCGGCTTGCGGAAACTTATCTGATTGGTGCGGAAGCTCATATGCGTATAAATGGAGGCGGAGATGCAACAGCGCAGATGTATATAAGTAAAATTCGAGAAAGAGCCGGTTTGGGAGTGTTCACAGGAACAGTAACTGAAGATCTGATACTCGATGAAGATGCAAGAGAATTATCTTTTGAAGGGCAACGCTGGTATACATTAAAAAGATTAGACAAGCTTATTTCACAAGTAAAGTTATACTCAGGCGATCCAGCAGTTGGCGCAGTTCAGGGTCGTGCAAATATCCAAGATTATCATGTTCGTTGGCCAATCCCTCAAGGGGAGATTGATAATATGAAAAGCAAGGGAAATTTTTCTCAGAATCCAGGGTATCCTCAATAATTTTTCAATATCTTGGGTTGAAATCTCTTCAAGATCTTAACCCAAGATATTTTTTATTTTCCAAATTTCTAACAACCTGAACCCATCCTTTACAATAATTCTAATCTGTAGTTTACATTTAAATGGAAAAGTTAAACTATTTTTTAAAAAATTCAACCTATAAAAAATCTGTTCTGGTAGGTGTGAAAACATCAATTAGAGTGCCTTTTTGTAATGCAACAACACCATGTACCAAATCGGGCGCAACAAAAAAGCAATCACCTTGGTTAAGTACTTTCTTATTTCCATCAATGGTTACTTCAAAGCTTCCCGATTCTACATAAGAGATTTGACGGTGGATATGATGGTGCAAAGTTCCAATTGCTCCTTCTTCAAAACGAACACAAACCATCATTACTTGATCATCATGACCGAGGATTTTACGTTCAACACCATTATCAACAGATTCCCAGGGAATGTCTTCAGCTATTACAAATGGTTTTTCTTTATTAGATTTCTTTACTGACATTTTTTGTTCTTAAGTTTTAATTTTTATAAGCTTAAAGTTAGCAATATTAAAGTTATATGGTAATACGTAGAATTTCAATTAACACATTTTAAATTTCATAGCTTCAATAAGAAAAACTCTATTAAAGAAAATACATAAAGAGTTTAATAATTCAAATACTGTCTATAAACTTCCTGTAAATAAGCTTGTCCGATGGCTTTTAGATCTTGGTTTACAGAATCTTTTACGGTTTGATCTTTTAAATAGATAACGCGTTTCCCGACGTTATCAAAAGTTAGGCTTTGTTTTGGTGTAACCACTCCAAAGCCGTTATCCCAACAAAAAAAGCCAAATGAAGGGGAACCAGGATCAAGCAAATCTTTACTCCAATAATAGTTTTGCGAGCTCATTTTTAGTTGATGAAGCAAGGTGCTTACCAAATCAACCTGACTTCCTATTTTATTGACTTTCTGCCCCCGAAATTCTTCTTTTATAACGTCACCGTAAAATAAAAAGGGAATTCGATAGCGATTTGGATGAAAGCTATCCCATTTATCTAAAGGTAACCGATGTCCATGATCGGCTATAATTACGAAAAGGGTATTTTTATACCAATCTGTCTTTTTTGCTTTATTTATATAATCGTATAAAGCAGAATCCGTATAAAATGCAGTACTTCGGAATAAATTAGCGACGCTTTTTGAGCCAAATTTGGGCGGACCAGGAAGGTCGAATGGTTCATGATTGCTAAGCGTCAAGAGCGTTGAAAAGAAAGGTTGCTGGCTCTTATTCAAATAGTCAATTTGTTTTTGAAATGTTAAATGGTCAAAAGCACCCCACTTAGACCGAACGTCCTTAGCAGGAAAATCATGCTGATCAATAACTTCTTGAATGCTATGGCTTAGCATATAAGATTTGAAATTATAAAACTCACTTTCACCACCATGAAAAAAGGAGGTTTTATAACCACTTTGCAAAAAGTTTTGTCCGATTGCCGGCATATGCTCTAACTTGTTCACATTTTTAATAATACTTTTGGTAGCCTGCGAAGGGAAGCCACTCATCACTGCAACTATTCCTTTATCCGTCCTATCACTTGCAGCATAAATATTTGTAAATAACAAACCGTCTTTTATAAGCTTTTCAAAGTTGGGTGCTAATCCTGCTTCGCCTCCTAAGTTTTTTACTAAATCTGAAGTGAAGCTTTCTAATATAATAAGGACCACATTCGGTTTCTCTTGATTTAGAACTTCAACTGTTTTAGGTGATGCAGCAACAGAAGATGATGTAACAGTAGAATCAGCTTTTGAATTAATATAAGATAAGATTTTTTTCTGAGCAGATTCATTATCCATATACTGATAAGGATTTTTAGTAGAGCCTGCATTGTGGAGAAAGTCGCTTAATAAATTCCATTCCGTATTAACGGCGGCATGGTTTAAAATAGGCTTTGTTGAAAAATAAGCCATACTTGGATTTAAAGGAGTAGTTTGCCATCCGTTTCTAATGAATAAAAATAAGATTCCGAAAAGCAGTAAACTTATAGGGATTTTAAAATACCACTGAACTTTTGTAGAATCTATCTTAAATTGGGAAACTTTATGTATTAAAAACCATCCGGCACCAACCACAACAACCGATAATGACAGCGGTATTAAAAGAGGAGAGGAGGAAGAAGAAATAAATGCTTCATAAGGGTAATCAAGAAAAGTTGAAACCACTCGATATGGTAATTTTGTTCCCCACTCTTGATAGATATTCAGATTGATTGCCATAAAAAGAGCGCAAAGAACCAAGATGATTAAGGAATATACTTTCAGTACGATAACCGGTATTTTTAGCAAGGGAATAAGCCAGTTTAACGTAAAAAGAAACAAGGGCAATACACATATGTAGCCTGCCATCGAGGCATCCATCCTTAAGCCGAAAAAGAAAACCGATAGAAATTCAGTTAGACTTATTGGAAATATTTTAGAATAAAAATATCCTATAAAAAATAACCGCTCCAGAAAGAATATAGCAATCCAGAGCAGATAATAGTTGATCAGCGAAAAAAGCATTTTTGACATTGCCGCAAAGGTAAGTCAAAAAACGCAAATTTATCATACGTCAGCTTGCGGTTCGTCGATTTCCAAGTCTTCACGTTCATCCATTTCAACACCCAAAATAAAATCATCATAACTTGTTTGATCTTGATCGGAATAAGTGCCGTATGCATTTAAAATCATTCCTTTTTCACCGTCATTACTTTCTATGGCATATAAAACTGCCATATCTGCCGGGTCAGATTCCCCTTCAAATCGGTAAGTCTTAACAATTGTTAACTCAGAAGGCTGATAGCGTTTTCCATTGTCATCAAGATATGCGCCATCTTTTTCAATTTTAAATTCCTTGCCATAGCCTTTTTCGGTTATTCTATTCATTACGATAGATAATGGTGTCATTGACGCTGATGTACTCATATGTTTTAATTTAAATTTTGAAACGTTTTAATAAAAGAACCCATTAACTGCAATATTGTTTGATTCAAGATGACTACGATTCGATTATATGATCCATACCATTTTGGGTAACCATCACTTTCTTAATACTTCTAAAGGAGGCTTGCTTAATATCGTATTGGTATTGAAAATTCCTATGATAACTGTTATTGTGGTAACACAGATAAAAAGAGTTAATATAAGAAAGAGATCAGGTATAAAGGGAAGTTCCAGGCTGAAAGTTGCTAATGCCCAGCTTGCAATTAAGGCGATGCATATTCCTGTAAAGGAAGATAAAATCCCTAAAAAGAAATATTCCAATGCTGTGATGGATAGAATTTGTTTTTTACTTGCTCCTAGTGTTCTTAGCAAGACACTTTCCTGTATCCGTTGATATTTACTGATCAGAACCGATGCAATTAAAACAATCATGCCGGTAAGGATACTTAAAGCTGCCATAAATTGAATTACAAATCTGATTTTATCTAATATTTCGTCCAGCACAGCTAATATAAGTTTTAAGTCGATGACCGAAATATTGGGAAATTGCCGAACTACCTGTAATTGAAGATCAGCAGACTTTTTTTCATTTGCTGCCCGGGTCATCAAAACATGGAATTGAGGCGCCTCATCAATTACTCCCTTCGGAAAAATAATCCGAAAATTGGTCTGTATCCGGTTCCAGTCAACATCTCTTATACTGCCTACTAGTGTAGGAACCATTAGCCCCTGTACATTATAAACAATTTCGTCTCCAATACCCACACCAATTCTTTCAGCATAATTTTTTTCCAAAGAAACTCTTGCTGTATCCCCATTCTCTACTTCACCCATCCATTTACCTTCCGTGACTTTTTCTGAAGAGATAAGACTATCACGAAAAGTAACACGTATTTCACGGGCCAAAGCCTTATTGGAAATGCCTAAAGTACTATCTTTACGTATATCTTCGGCGTTATATCCTTTAATCGATTCAAGCTGTAATGTTACGACGGGAACCTCTTGAATAACAGGAAAACCGTGTGTCCGCACCAAATTAGCTACCTGTTCTTTTTGAGAACTTTGTATATTGAACAAAACCATATTGGGTTGGTTTCCTGCTGAAGAAAATGAGATTTGCTGAATTAGTAAGGCTTTTACCAAAAACAAGGTTGCGATAAAAGCCGTGCCCAGCCCAATAGCCATGACCAAAATTACGGTTTGGTTATTGGGTCGGTATAAATTTGATAGACCTTGTCGCCATAAATAACTCCAGGAATGGGGAAAATATCGTTGAATTAACTTGATCAATAATAGTGACATGCCATATAGAATCAAAAATCCCAATACTACCGCGAGTGTAAAAGCAAAGGTTTGAAGCCAATTCTCTAATTGCATTCTTGCAAAAACAGCAATAAATAACACAATTAGCGTATAAACAACAACACTTAGATACTTTTTTCTTTTATCATTTTCCTGAAAAGATACCCGCAAAGTATTAAGAGGAGAAATATCACGAATAGCTATCAAGGGCAGCAATGCAAAAAGTATTGAAATAAATACCCCTAAGGCAATTCCTTTAAAAACAGCAAGCCAAGAAAGATCATTACTAACGGCCACAGGTAACAAATCTTGTAAAATAACGGGTAATAACTGTTGTATTAAAATTCCAAATGCTGCTCCAATAATTGATCCTAACAGGCCCATCACAATAATCTGAATTAAAAATATAAGAAAAGCCTGATTGGAACTTACACCCAAGCATCTAAGTATAGCAATGCTATTTATTTTTTCACGAATATAAATTTGAATGGCACTCGATATGCCAATACATCCTAACAAAAGGGCAACGAAGCCCACTAATGATAAAAATCCGGTCAAATCATTAAAAGCTCGCCCGGTATTTTCTTTTCGCATCGTTATGGTTTCAGCATCTAAACCTTCTTGCTCAAAGCGTTTATTTAGTTGTTCAGCTAATTTGTCGCTATCAACCTTTTCTGAGAGTTTAAAATAAAATGCATAATTAATTCTACTTCCCTTTTGCACTAATCCAGTTGAGGTTAAATGTTCTAAGGGAATAAAAACAGTAGGTGCCATGGCGCCAGAAATACCTGTTTGGCCGGGAGCCTGAATTAATGTTCCAGCAATTCTAAATTTTGAATTGCCAATAACAACGGAATCGCCCAACTGTGCATTGAATTGAAGCATTAATGTTTTATCAACCAACACATCTTTCTTTTCTCTAAAGGATCGTTCTGCTGATTCCGGAATTGTTTCCAATTTGCCGTAAAAAGGGTAATTCCCATTTAAGGCTCTAATTTCGGCTAAACGGTTACCTCCACCTTTTTCAAATAAAATCATGGAAATAAAGCTTTGCTCTTCAGCTGAATATATACTCAAGCTTTTTAAAGAGTCTATCAACAATTGAGCAGAATCAGATAAGCTTTTCCTACTGTCGATAAGCAAATCTGCACCTATCAGAGTTGCTGCCTGCTTATCGATGTCTTTTTTTAAATTATCATCAAATGAATTGATTGCAACCATAGATGCAATGCCCAATACAATGGAAGAGATAAAAAGAAGTAATCTTGATTTGTTTTTTCGGCTATCTCGTAAAGCCATTTTTAATATCCACCAAAGATTCAACGATGAAGCATCTTTTTTCTTAGTCATTCGTTTGAAGTTTGCCGCCTTTAATTTGAATGATGCGTTGGGTTTTTGTGGCCAATTCAAGATCATGGGTTACTAAAACAAGTGTAGTTCCAGCTTCACGATTTAAATCGAAAAGCAATTTTTGAACCTTTTCCCCCGTTTCAGCATCTAAATTCCCAGTCGGTTCATCAGCAAATAAAATTTTGGGAGAATTTGAAAAGGCTCTAGCTAAGGAAATACGTTGTTGTTCACCTCCAGATAATTGTGTAGGGTAGTGTGATGCACGATCTGAAAGACCTACTTTTTCTAATAACTCCAATGCTTTACTTTTTACATTGGAGGCCCTGCGAAGTTCTAAAGGAACCATAACATTCTCAAGGGCAGTAAGCGTTGGAAGAAGTTGAAAATTTTGGAAAATAAAACCAACATATTGATTTCGAACCAATGCACGCTTATCTTCATTTAGCTGGTTAAGATCTATATGATTTAATATAATGTTTCCGCTACTGGCACGATCTAATCCGGCACATAACCCCAAGAGGGTGGTTTTTCCACTTCCTGAAGGGCCAACGATTGCTATGCTAGAACTTTCTTCAATATCAAAATATATATTTTGCAAAACCGTCAATAAACTTTGTCCGCTTTTATATGTTTTTGTTAAATTTTTAACACTCAGTATTATTCCCAAAATATTGTGTTTATAAATAAATTTTAATTTTACAATAGCTGCTAAAAATATATGGATTATTTAAGTAAATTGTCAGCTGCATGTTATTTGTATATAATATTGAAGATACGATATGAATAAGAAATATTGGTACTTTTTGTTTATTGTAATTTTTATCGTTGCCTGTTCCAATCCAGACACGCAACACATTAGCCAAAAGAAAAACCATACGGATGATAACAAAACAAAAGCGGCACCGGCAAAGAACATTCTTTTTTTTGGAAATAGTTTAACTGCGGGATATGGCTTGGATAATGCAGATGTAGCTTTCCCTGGATTAATCCAGAAAAAAATCGATTCCTTGAAACTACCTTATACGGTTATAAATGCAGGGTTAAGCGGAGAAACATCCGCAGGGGGCAAGGAACGCATAGATTGGTTATTAAAACAAAAAATCGATGTTTTTGTACTTGAACTGGGTGCAAATGATGGGTTAAGGGGGTTGCCAGTTGAAGAAACTTATAACAATTTGCAATCAATAATTAATCGTGTAAAACAAGCTTGGCCTGATTGCAAGCTTGTTTTAACAGGCATGTTGGTTCCTCCAAGTATGGGTAAGATTTATGCTGAAAACTTTAAGGATATCTTTCCGAAGCTTGCTAAGGAAAATAATATGTTATTTGTTCCCTTTCTATTGGAAAGCGTTGCAGGGGAAGTTGATTTAAATCAGCGTGATGGTGTCCACCCAACAGTTGAAGGACAAAAGATTTTAGCAGAAAATGTCTGGAGGGTCTTGCAACCTGTTTTGTAGAGTTATTACAGGGAATATCAGGAATATGCGAAAGTTGGCTTTGAAAGCTATTGTATACTCCGGTACAATAATTATTCGGTTATAATTGAAGAGTACCCATTGGTGAATAATTTTTAGCGGTCATTCTACCTAACGTATTGATTATAAGTTTCTGTTATAGGTTTACTTAAATCAATTAAAGATCCATTAATTACAGCATATTGAAGTTTTCCGTTTTTGGATAGAAAGAAGTTAGCCGGCATTCCAATTTGCATTCCACCTCCGGGCTCCCTGCCATCTCTCAAAATTAAGATTGGCAAATGATAGAGTTTGTTTTTCGGCATTTCTTTTATCCGAACACCATAATATCCCTTTTTAATTAAATCTTGAGCGAACTGCGGAGTGATCTCTGAAATGGTTTTAACTGGTTTTTCATAGAATTTACCCTCTGTGAAAGTAAGGCCATTAGCATCGAGTTCATTATAACCATAGCTTTCTAACAGATCACCTACATCAGCAACTCTACCTCTTAAAAAATAATCGCCTTCTTCCAGACTATACTGATCTTGGTAGATCGCCAGATCTGTTTTATAATTAAGACTGTCTGTTTTATAACTAATATTACGAATAACCAAATCACTGATCTTAGTGCGGTTTTCAGGAATATCTTCATAATCGTTTGCATCGTATTTTTTATAATTGTCTGTAGCAATGTCAATTAGTGAATTTAATATAATGTAAAAGTTTAATTTACGAAGATATTGTTTTTCAGGATCGTTTGCATATCCTCCTGTTTCAATTAATACCGTTCGGGCTCCCCATTTTTGAAAGTTATCGCCAAAACCACGAGGTTCATGCGAGTCATCGTATTTAGCTACTCCGCCGTGGATATAATTTTGAAGAAGTTGATTCATTCCTACAATCATCCGCATTGCATCCGAACGGATGGTGTTGGTGTCCCGTTCATAATTATATGCTGGTGCTAAAAAAGAAATACTTGCCGGCTTATTGCTAAAACCTGCTGCATAATAGAGTTGTTGATCATGCAAGTTAAAACCATATTGAGGTTCAATAGCTTTTGCTGCATTAATCAGAATTTTACCTTCGGGTGTTGTTCCTGCTCTTGCATCACGATTGATATCTATCCCCATAGCATTTCGTCTATTAAAAATCTCTGCTCCATCAGGATTAAGCATAGGTATGAAATAGAGAAGTGTATTTTCTTTGATTAACGTTCGCACCGAATCAAATTCGTCATTTGAACCCGATAAGAAGTTAAAGATATCCATTAGCGCCATGGTAGCCGTGCTTTCATCACCATGCATTTGTGACCATAGCATAACTTTTTTTTCGCCATAACCGTATTCAACCTGATAGATATTTCTGTGCTGTACAGATTCTCCTAATTTATGAAGCTTGAAAGATGGGTTGCTCGGTAATTTATACAATAATGGTTCAATATCTTTGTGTTTAAACCGTTTTTTAGTAATATTGGGTTCTTTGAATAGTTCAAATGCTTTAGAAAGCATAAGTGTGTCAGCCGCAATAGCGCTATGGCTTTGAATAGAATCTTGTTGAATATTTTCTTCAGTGTTTTGCTGGTTTTGGCATGATATACAGCAAATTAATACTAATAATAAATAAAGAGGTATTCTTTGCATTTAGTCATAGTTTATAAGATTTTATATTCTAATTAATCTCTATCAAACAATAGGCGCCTACCACTAAGTCCTTCAATGATTTTTCCATTCTCATAAACAAGATTTCCTGAAACTAATGTATGGCTTATCGTAGATTGAAAGCTATGACCTTCAAATGGAGACCAATTGCACTTAGATAGAATATTCGATTTGTCTACCTGGTATGGCTTATTTAAATCGACTAAAACTAAATCTGCCCAATAGCCCTCTCTGATATATCCACGTTTTTCGATTTGAAAGCAGATTGCGGTATTATGTGCAGTTTTTTGTACGATCTGTTCTAAAGTAATTTTACCACGGTGGTAAAAATCGAGAAGAGCTTGTAAAGCATGCTGAACTAATGGGCCGCCGGATGGCGCTTCTGGATAAGGTTTTGATTTTTCTTCTAACGTATGGGGGGCGTGGTCTGTTGCGATAACATCAATTCTCCCATTTAGCACAGCCTCAAAAATGGCATCACGATCTGTTTCAGTTTTTACCGCAGGGTTCCATTTAATGAAGTTTCCTTTCGCTGCATAATCTTTATCTGAGAACCAAAGATGATGAATGCATGCCTCAGCGGTTATTTTCTTTTCTGTTAAAGGAATAGTGTTCTGAAATAAATTGAGCTCGTCAGCGGTAGATATATGCAAAATATGCAAGCGTGTGCCATGTTTTTTGGCAAGGGCAACGGCATTAGAAGATGATATATAACAAGCTTCTGCTGAACGAATTAATGGATGCATGTCAATTGTTAGTTCATCATACTCACTTTGATATCTTGCCAGATTCATTTTAATTGTTTCTTCATCTTCACAATGAGTAGCAATAAGCATGGGTACTTTTGAGAATATATTTTCAAGCGTTTCTTCATTGTCAACGAGCATATTGCCTGTTGAAGAACCCATAAATACTTTTACACCACAAACATTTTTAGAATTGGTTCGCAGTACTTCTTCAATATTATCGTTTGCAGCTCCCATATAAAAGGAATAGTTCGCCAGGGATTTCATCGCTGCAATTTGATATTTATCCTCCAGTAAATCTTGGGTTAAAGTATTGGGAACTGTATTGGGCATTTCCATAAAGCTGGTCGTTCCACCTGCCACGGCAGCCCGGCTTTCGTGCCATAGATCTGCTTTATGGGTAAGGCCAGGTTCACGGAAATGAACCTGATCGTCAATTAGTCCAGGAAATAGATGTAAACCTTCTGCATTGATTAGGCGATCATTCGGACAGTCAATATGATTATCGATCTTCTCAATGATCCCTTTATGAATAAAAATATCAGCTGTTTTTTGTTGACCTTCGTTTACGATGGTTGCATTTTTTATCAGAATCCTAGACATATAACAAAAATAGTTATTTTATCTATCTTTGCAGCTATGTACAACTCTTTCGAGGACTTTAAATTGAATAGGCAACTATTAAACGCCATTGAAGAGGCCGGATATACAACACCGACCCCCATTCAGCAAAAGGCTATTACACCAATATTAGCGGGGCAGGATTTAATGGGAGTCGCCCAGACCGGGACTGGAAAGACTGCTGCCTATGTTTTGCCAATTTTAATGAAGCTTAAATTTGCCCAAGGGAATGATCCAAGAGCATTGATTCTTTCCCCGACACGGGAATTAGCCATGCAGATTGAGGAAGATATCCGTACGCTTGGAAAATATACTGATTTAAGAACAGTTGTGCTTTATGGCGGATTAGGACCTAAAACTCAGATTGAGAACCTTGAGAAAGGAGTGGACATCATCGTTGCAACTCCCGGACGGTTTTTAGATTTATATTTAGAAGGGCATATCTTTTTGAAAGCCATTAAGTTTTTGGTACTTGATGAAGCTGATAAGATGATGGATATGGGCTTCATCAGTAAGATACACCGTGTTTTAGAGATCGTTCCAAGAAGGAGGCAGAATTTGTTATTTTCAGCAACAATGAGTGAACTGGTTCATAAAATTGCCGGAGACTTTTTAGCTTTTCCAACAAAAGTGGAAGTTAATACTCAGGCAACTCCAGCTGAAACAGTTGAGCAATCGCTTTATTTTGTCCCTAATTTAAAGACAAAGATTAATCTGTTACATAATTTATTAAATGACTTGGATACGTTTAATCGTATTATTGTGTTTTGTAAAACACGAAAGGTTGCTGACAATGTATTTACTTTTTTAGAGCGAAAATATGGAATAGAGGATGTAAGGGTTATTCATGCAAATAAAGGTCAGAATACCCGTATCAATTCAATTACTGCTTTTAAAGAAGGTGGTTTAAGAATTCTGGTTGCAACTGATGTTGCGGCAAGAGGATTGGATGTAAGTGATGTAAGCCATGTAATTAATTTTGAAGTCCCAGTTGTTATCGAAGATTATGTACATCGGATTGGGAGAACGGGTAGGGCACTGAAACAAGGAAATGCCATTACTTTCTGTGATCCTTCCGAAGAATATTATATTCAAAAAATTGAAAAGCTAATCCGACAAAAAATACCGGTAAAAGATATTCCGGAAGCTGTATTTATTGAAAAGACCGAATACGAGGAAAGACAAATAATTGCGCGTGAAATAGATAATCAAAAAAGAAAGGACGATCCGGATTTTAGGGGTGCTTTCCACGATAAAAAGTTAGCGAATAGTAAAGGTGATAGCAAAGGGAAAAGTAATGATCCTAGAAAGGGTACTGCCAAAATAGTACATCGTGCTGGAGGAAAATCAAAGCGTTTCGATAAAAAGAAATGAAGCGGATTACCCCTTTAAACATCATTACCGCCTGTTTGCTGATTTGGCTGGGCTTCGGTTTGATTGATATGACTTTGGGTACAGCCAAGGCTCTGTGGCTGCTATTGTTAATTGTGATCAGTGTTATTGGAGATCAAATGATTCGAGTGAGCGTAGGTGCTTTAAAAAGAATTTGGATAGTGCAATTGCTATTTATTGTCGTTACAGTTGCCATAGCTTTTGCAATTTGGTATATTAAAAATTAAAAATAATTGGGCTTTATGCCCATTGATGCAATAAAAATCTATACATTAAATGAAAACAGCAGAAATTAAATTGATCGTTCAGTTGGACGATAATAACGTTCCAGACAATATAACTTGGGAATCTACGGATGGGGAATCTACGGAAGCCTTGTCAGCCAAGGCCTTGTTTTTAGCTTTATGGGATCCGCATTATAAGAATTCTATGCGTATCGATTTATGGACTAAAGATATGCCAATCGATGAAATGAAACGTTTCTTTTATGAAACTCTGCAGACATTGGGCGATACTTTTCTCCGTGCATCTGGAGATGATGAGATGGCTAAGGCAGTTATTGGCGATTTACGCGATTATTGCGAGCACTTTGCAGAGAAGATGGAAGTTACCCAAGAGAAGTAATTGGCATTATGATTTTATCGCCCGTAGCATTTCGCGTTTGCCTAGTGCCCCGGGCACTTTTTCAATTGAAAATCCTAAGGATTTCATGCTGCGCTTTAAGTTTCCGGTTATAGCGTAGGTAACAAATACTCCCCCGACCTTTAAAAAATCAGAAACATGTGCTAGGGTTTCCTGTGTCCACATTTCGGGCTGATGAGCAGCAGCAAAAGCATCAAAATAAATAATATCGACCTGGGTATCCGATTGATAGTCTTTAACATCACATACAGCAATCAATAGTTTACCCGATCCGATAGTTATCGACGACTTACTTGCCTGTTCATAATTCTCTAGAAACCCGGTTGCTATTTTGGGAGGCAAATAATCTGTGTTTTTGGTTTGGATAATAATCTCCTTATTTAAAGGAAAACGCTCGATACCGATGTAGTTTAGTTGGATACTGTTTTGTTCACAATAATCAGCTGTTACCAGGTAGTTTAATCCGGTTCCAAAGCCCACCTCTAAAATGGATACAGACTTTTGTGGGTGTAATGCTAAAAAATATTCGAGCCCTGATTTTAGGAATACATGTTTGCTCTCTTGTAAGGCACCATGTGTTGAATGGTAATGTTCTCCTATTTCTGGATTGAATATAGTGGAGGAACCATCCGCAGTTTGAACAAGTTTCATTATAATACCTTAGTGCCCCGTTCAAGCCAAACGCTCCAGCGTTTGTTGTATGCATGTATTTGGGATGTTTGAGCACCCTGAAAAGTGTAAACAGGATAACCTTCATTTACCCATTCAAATATACCGCCATAAAGATTGTATACATGCTTATATCCCGCACGAATTAACATTTCAGCAATTTTTTGGGCACGGTTACCAATTGAACAATAAATAACGATGGTTTTATTCTTTGGAATATCATAAACATCCCGCATGTCAAACCAAATGTATCCTATATTCTTTGCATGTCTTAAATGGCTGATACTGAACTCATTTTCTTCACGGGCGTCCAGTACATATATACTATCATTATTTAAGTGAAGAAAATTTTCAACACTAATAGTTGGGATATGACGATTATATATTTTATCTAACTCAGCCTTAAATTGCGGATCGATGTTTCTATCATCATGCTGAAGAAATGAAATCAATGTAACGAATGATACTAAAAAGGTGAGCATCTAATTTTTATTGTACTGTTTAACTGTTGTTCCCATATCCCAGATTTTGATTCCATCAATTTTTTGAGATAGAATACTTGATCCAATTGCAGATCGTAGTCCGCCTGCACAATGAACCACAATAGGTTTATCGGTTGGTAATTGTTCTATTGATTCACGTAAACGCGGGAGAGGGATATGAATTGAATTTTCAAAGAGCTCACCTTTTTTTACTTCATTATCATTTCTAATATCAAGAATGGTGAATTGATCAGGATTGTTTTCAAATTCCTCTTTAATAAAAGCATTCTCTTTTTTAGAAGCTGTACTGTTCCATAGGAGACCATTTACTGATTTTTCATAACCAATCTTAGCGACCTTCTCCATGATGTAATGAAGAGATTCTTCATTGTATCCTATTAAATAAAAGGACTCACCCGGGTCAACAACCGAGCCTAACCAAGTTTCGAATTTCAAACTATCGGGTATGTTGATTGCATTTTTGTGATGGCCAGCTTTAAAGTCTTCTGCTTTCCGGACATCTACAATGAGAACGTTATCTATTAAATTTTCAACATGAGGAATATGAGTAGCTGCACGAATGCTCTGCTCAAAAGATTCTGCTCCTTCTTTGTTTACCCGAACGTTATATTGGAAATATTTGGGAACCCATGGCTGATCTTCTATAATTAATTTAACAAAGTCATCTTCCGGCATATCTTGAAGAGCAGGATTCTCTCTTAATTCCTTACCAATGGTACTTTGCAATTCAGAACTTATGTTTTTTCCGCATAAAGAACCGGGGCCGTGGGCTGGATAAACGATAACTTCCTCAGGAAGTGTCATTATCTTTTCTCGCGTAGAATGATATAGATCGCGTGCCAGTTCTTCCGATTGGGCCCGAATGTTTCCAACATTCTCCCTTAGATCTGGGCGGCCAACATCCCCAACAAATAAGGTGTCACCGGTGAACAAAGCATGTTCATTTCCTTTTTTATTGATTACTAAGATAGATATACTATCCGGAGAATGCCCAGGTGTATTGATTGCCTCCAAGCTAATTTCTCCTAATTCGATACGATCACCTTGATCAAATGTTTCATGCGGATAATCAGCGCCTAATAACTGGCTCACATAAATGGTTGCACCTGTTGTATAATGAATCTCTAAATGAGAGCTCACAAAATCGGCATGAGGGTGGGTTTCAATAACGCCTACAATTTTTGCTTCGTTGGCTTCTGCGAATGTATAATAGGGTTGAGGATTCCTTGCGGGATCTATTAAAATAATCTCTTTGTTATTAAGCACTGCATAAGAGGCATGCGCTAATCCTTCATCGTAAAACTGCTCTATCTTCATAATCCGAAATTATTCTTCAAAGGTAATAAAAAGCGAAAGATTTATTATTAATAAGAAATGAGAAAGCCAGATAACATTATAGTATCTGGCTTTCATATGTATGTTGTGCTTTTACTTAAACAACACTACCAAATGGTAACGCGGTCTTTTTCTGGAACATATAATTTGTCTCCTGCTTTGATGTTGAATGCTTTATACCATGCATCCATGTTCACCAATGGCCCAATTGTTCTTGCGTCACTTGGTGAATGCGGGTCTACTACGATTAACTGAGCAGCGGTTTCTGGTCGGATATTCATTCTCCAAACTTGAGCCCAAGACAAGAAGAAACGTTGATCGGCTGTCAGGCCATCAATGAGTTCATCAGACTGGCCCTGCGGTGTTTTTTTGAATGCGGCGTAGGCAATTGCTAACCCACCTAAATCGGCCAGATTTTCGCCAAGCGTTAGTTTTCCGTTTACATTTAATGTGTCTAAAACTGTATACTTGTTGTATTGTTCAACAACTTTATCTGCACGCTCTTTAAATTTGGCGGCATCTTCTTCGGTCCACCATTCTTTTAAATTACCATCTGCCGCATATTGACGACCAGAATCATCAAACCCATGAGTCATTTCATGACCGATAACAGCGCCAATTCCACCATAGTTGATAGCATCATCGGCCGTGAATGCGAAAAAAGGAAATTGTAGAATACCTGCTGGGAAGGCGATTTCATTGTTAACCGGGCTATAATAAGCATTTACAGTAGGAGGGGTCATTCCCCAACGTGTACGATCAACAGGCTTACCAAACTGGCTGGCCATAAAATTATAATCCCATTGATCGGCTTGTTTTATATTTTCATAAAAATTATTATCAGAAATTTCTAATCCATCATAGGTTTCCCATTTATCGGTATAGCCAATTTTAGGAGTGAATGCATTTAGCTTTTCTAATGCACGTTTTTTGGTTTCCTCACTCATCCAGTCGAGAGCCTTTATGCGTTCACCAAAAGTCTCAGACAAGTTTGCTACCAGGCCTTGCATTCTTTCTTTAGCTTCAGGAGTGAAATATTTAGCTACATATAGCTGACCTAGCAAATCTCCAATACGATCGTCAATTAATGAAAAGCTACGTTGCCAACGAGGTGTAATAACCTTTTGTCCGGATAAAACTTGTGAGAATGCAAAATTTGCATCCACAAAGTCTTTGCTTAAGTAAGAAGCTGAATTTTTAAGGATATTCCATTTTAGGTATATTTTTAAATCATCTATAGATGTGCTTGTCAGTAATTTAGCTTCGTCCTTAAAGAATTGTGGATTATTAACTAATACTGAATCTGCACCATTGATCTTCAAAGCAGGTAAAATTTGAGTCCAGTTTAATGGCTTGGTATCTGCGGTTAATTGCTCCAAAGAGAATTTATTGTAAGTTTTTTGCGGATCGCGCATTTCAACCCGGCTCTTTTGTGCTTTTGCCAATGCGCTTTCAATTTTCCAAATGGTATTGAAATTTGCATTTGCCTGCTCTTCTGATGAGCCGGTTAATGTAAAGAGGTTGCCAATGTATTTTTTATAAGCCTCTTTAATGCCATTATTGCGTTCATTTTCTATTAAATAGTAATCG
>Ga0160445_100493_pt1 | contig 19557 bp, 16 predicted proteins | sample HID1972M_E1MG_FD_108215 | JGI IMG/M metagenome (GOLD analysis project Ga0160445, IMG submission 108215) | Enriched pill bug-associated microbial communities from UW Madison campus, WI, USA - HID1972M_E1 MG | ecosystem: Host-associated > Arthropoda: Insects > Digestive system > Unclassified ... | reverse complement strand
TCATAAGCTTCGTCCAAATTACCCTCAATAAATTTCAACGAACAGGAATAAAAATTAAGTTCATCATTTTCAAACACCAAACTTAATCGTACTGGGGCTTCCTTACGCTCATTAATGCGATAAGTACCAAATAGCATAAAATGCACTCTTAACGTAAACTCTTGAAAACAAATTAAAAAATGCTTACCCCAACTTTTAAAAGCAATAACGCGTTGGTTCAACATCCGTTCCTTCTCTATACTTGTATTACCTTTTACATCTTTAACTAATGATCCCTCAAGATGCAGATCTTCAACAATTTCTCTTAATATAACAAGTGATGGACCTTCTGGCATAATAACAATTTATGTAAAAAACAATGATATACTTAAATGGTTTACTATGGTCGTCAAAGTAATGGAGAGAAACTTAATCGTTTGCTACATAATATCCTGAAGCAAAACAAGCCTGCAATAAATAACCCCCTGTTGGCGCATCCCAATTCAACATTTCGCCACAACACTGGATAGCAGGAAACTTCTTAAGAAATAACTGAGAATTCAACTCGTCCCAGGCTACTCCCCCATAGGTTGAAATAACTTCATCAAGAGGTCTAAAACCTCTTACCAACACAGGGAATTTTTTTATTCTCTCAGCTAATATTTCCGGATTAGTATAGCTAGCTTTATCAAGAGATTTTAATAACCCCAGTTTAATTGGATCTAATTTTACTTTGTTCTTAAGAACTTCAGTTGTCTTTCCCGAACTCAATGCTTGAGTAATTTGCAACAAAGTTAAGTTAGGCTTTAAGTCAATATAAATAGCTTGAGGAAAAGGTTTATGCCTTACGAATCGGTTCATAAAATAAACGGCAGAGCCTTCTATTCCATAATCAGTAAACATGAGCTCTCCGTATTTCTCTTCCTTATCATTGAACAAGCGTATATTTTTCAAGGGTTTACCTGCAAAATTTAACCAAGGTTCATCCATTTCCAGTCCAGAATTTGATGGTTCCAATGCTTTCAACCCGATATTCTTCTTTTGGAAAAGAGAGAACCACTTTCCATCTGAACCAGTCTTCGACCAAGATTTACCCCCGAAAGCAAATATAGCACGGCTATAAGGAACTTCCACAAATTCACCTCTCATAGCAAATACAAGTTTTTCAAGATCAAAATCAGTTAAATGATAATTGAATCGAAACTCTACATTGAATTCTTTTAATGCGGCTAACCATTTTTGCAGCACTTCAATTGGCTTAATTCCTTTCTTAGGAAATATTTTACCAGAAGTGCCTATATAAGTTGGGATACCAATCGATTGCAACCACTGAATGGTATTTTGATTGCTAAATTGGCGCACTATATTCCGAATTTCAAAAGAATCGTAGCGTGAGAGAAATAATTCAAGTTCTTCGGAATGTGTTAAATTAAAACCGCCATAACCAGCTACTAAAAACTTACGTGCTGGAGCAGAATTATGGTCATAGACAATTACATGGTTACCTTTTAAAGCAAACTGATGCGCTGCCATTAAGCCTGCAGGGCCTGCTCCAACAATATGAATAACTTCCATAACTAAATCACGAAATTACAACGTTTTTATGGCTTTCTTTTTGCTTAATTGAGATTAAAAATAATTGTTTATTTTTGTAAAACTTCATGTTAATATTCCGCTCCCTTAAATATTACAATTATCGCCTGTTTTTTACTGGCCAATCAATTTCCCTTATTGGCACTTGGATGCAACGCGTTGCAATAAGCTGGTTGGTATACCGGCTTACCGGTTCTCCTTTTATCTTGGGCTTAATTACCTTTGCCAGTTTATTTCCTTCCCTCATATTGGCTCCCTTTGCAGGAAGTTTAGTAGATCGGCAAAATAAATTCAAAATTTTTTTATCTACTCAGGTTCTTTTGATGCTTCAGGCCGGAACGTTGGCTTTAATGGTCTGGTTAAATTATTATAATATCTTCTGGATTGGCATTTTAAGTTTGGTTCAAGGCTTAGTGACTTCATTAGATGTAACAGCACGCCAATCCCTGGTGGTGAATCTGGTTGATCGAAAAGAGGATATTCCAAATGCAATTGCTTTAAATTCCTCCGTTTTTAATGGCGCACGCTTAATAGGTCCGGCAATTGCTGGAGTAATTTTAAGCTCTTTTGGGGAAAACGTTTGTTTTCTGATTAATTTCCTCAGTTATATCGCAGTACTGGTCTGCCTTTCACTTATGAAAGTAAAGATAACTAAGATTGAGAAATCAACAGAAAATATATGGTTCGACCTGAAAGAAGGCTTTCAATACTTAAAAGCTTCACCTAATATATCTTCACTTATTTTATTAATGGCCACATCTAGTTTATTAGTGATACCTTTTACTACTTTCCTACCTGTTTTTGCAAAGGATATATTCCATGGAAATGCTACAACTTTTAGTTGGTTTGAAAGCTGTGGAGGTATGGGCGCCTTAATTGGGGCAATTTATATGGCAACCCTTAAATCACACCGAAATTTCACCAAAATAATTATCCGTTCGGGCTTTATTTTATCCATTTCAGTATTCGCTTTAGCGGTATCGCCTTTCCTGGTTATGGGACTATTCTTTACTGCAACCGCGGCCTTAGGTTTGATGGCACAAAATTCATCAATTAATACCTACTTGCAAACGCACACAGCCGATAAAATGCGTGGAAGAACAATGAGCTATTACATTATGGCATTTCAGGGTATATTGCCGATCGGGACTTTACTGATGGGTTATTTAGCACACCTTTTTGGGACAGCATCCATCGTTGCTTTTGAAGGTATAGCCGGTATTCTGATTATGCTTAGCTTTATTTACTATAGAAAGAATCGAATTAAAGAAGCAAAGGCACGACTTGATGTTTAAAGTCAATACGCCGTTTATATTAATTCAGCGTTTCAAATCGATTTCTCCAATATTCTATATTTTCGATAGGGAACACCATTAATCCGTTCAATGGCTTTATTAATTAAATCATTATGATCGAGTGTCCAGGAAGCCTCTGCATATTCATATTTCTTTTCTTGAAAAGCCTTAATAATCAAGCCATATAAACAGGCTTCAATGCCCATCTTACGATAACCATCAACCACTCCTAAAATCATAATGCGTATTCCCTTAATCTTCTTTTTCATTCCCAATAATTTAAAAATTCCAAAGGGCAATAAGCGGCCTCTTTTGATGGTTTTAAGAATAGGGTTTATATCTGGAATAGCTAAAGCGAAACCAATCAATTTGCCATTTTGCTCAGCAACCAAACAAAAATCCGGATCCAAAATCAATTTTAGATCTTTCGCCATATGGTCAAATTCATTATCTGTCATTGGGACAAAACCCATATTGCTATCCCACGCTTTGTTGTAAACTTCTTTTAAAGCTTTGGCCTCTTCTTTGAAATTTTTCATATCAATCTTCCGAACGGTAATAGCATTTCTCTTTAAGCGTTCTTGAAGAACATCGAGCAACCTAACGGAGCGATCATCATATGCACCTACTTTATAGTAATAGGCTCTTAAATCTACTCGTTTACTGAAACCTTTATTCTCGAGTAACTGTAAATAGTACGGAGGATTATAAGGCATCATAACCATTGGAGATCCGTCAAACCCTTCTATTAACAGCGCACAGGTTTCATTGGTTGAAAAATTAACCGGACCAATAATGGTATTAAGATTTTGACCCTTCAACCATTCTTCTACAGCATCTAATAATAAATTGGCAGTTTCCTGATCATTAATGCAATCAAAGAAACCAAAAAAACCATCGTTCGAATTATGAAGGGCATTGTGGTTATTATTTCGTATTGCTGCAATCCTTCCAATTACCTCCTTATCTTCATAAGCGAGAAATAGTTGAACTTTAGAATGTTCATGAAATGGATGTTTCCCAGGTGTAAGCATATCACGCTGGGCAATAAATAATTCTGGTACGTAATTAGGATCATTTTTAAAAAGTTCATGTGGAAAATCAATAAAGGCCTTCAGCCCTTTTGTTCCATTAACTGCAATGACCTCTTTCATAAAGTTATATTTACAGTATCTACCTGTACTGCCTTATAAGCGGCTGAAATTTTTTCGATAGCTTCTTCAATTTGTTCGAAAGTATGAGTAGCCATTAATGAGAAGCGAATTAGAGAATCCGTGGAAGCCACCGCAGGAGATACAACAGGATTTACGAATATGCCATTCTTATGTAAAATATTAGTGATCTTAAATGTTTTATCATTATCACGGATATAAATGGGAAGAATTGGACTTTCTGAATGACCTATATCAAAGCCTGCTTCTATTAATAAGTGAGTAGCATAATGAGTATTTTTCCAAAGTTTCTCAATACGCTCAGGTTCAGATTCAATAATATCCAAGGCCGCAATAACACTGGCTACTGAAGATGGTGGCATACTGGCACTAAACATTAATGAACGTGCCCGATGTTTTATAAACTCTATGGTTTCAAGCGTACCAGCAACAAATCCTCCTAAAGAGGCAAGAGATTTACTAAACGTCCCCATAATAAGATCTACACTATCGTTAAGACCGAAATGCGAGGCTGTTCCTGAACCGTTATACCCAATAACACCCAAACTATGAGCATCATCAACCATAATATTCACACCAAATTCTTCAGCTAATTCTACAATTTCCGGAAGCTTAACTAAATCTCCTTCCATACTAAAGATCCCATCTACAACAAGTAATTTAGCAGCTTCCTCTGGTAACCTGCTTAACTTTTTCCGCAGGTCATCCATATCGTTATGTGCATATTTAATTGTTCTTGAAAAAGACAAGCGGCTACCGTCAATTATGGAAGCATGATTGGAATCATCCAAAATAAGATAGTCATTGCGATCCAGCAGACAAGAGATCACACCCAAATTAACTTGAAAGCCGGTACTAAAAAGAACAGCTGCCTCCTTATTTACATATTTTGCTAAGCGTTCTTCTAGTTCAAGGTGAATATCTAAGGTACCATTTAAAAAGCGTGACCCGGCGCATCCAGTTCCATAAATATCAATGGCTGCTTTAGAAGCTTCTTTAATTTTAGGATGGTTTGTTAAACCTAGGTAGGAATTAGAACCAAACATCAGTACCCTTTTACCATCAATAATGACCTCAGTGTCTTGAGCAGACTCTATTGAACGAAAATACGGATATAGACCTTTTTCCTTGATTGCGGTTGCATCTTTAAATGAAGCAACTCTATCAGACAATTTCTTACGCATACTTAAATTTAATTTATTCACAACGCCTCAAAGTCGAGTACCCTGACTATATTACCCTAATTTTAAGCAAATGTAAATTTTTGTTTGCAATTATTTACATTTTTCATGTTTTGATTGCTTTAAATACAAATATCAATAATTTAAAGAGCATTTATAAAACAATTATTGTATTTGCCTAAGGTAATAAATCATTATTCGTCACAATATAATACCTCATTCTCACAATTTACATAGAAGAATAAGGTATGGAAGAAATGATATCACTTCAGTGGATGATATATTATGTATAATTAAAGTTACTTATATTAATTTGAAAATGAAAGGCTTAAAATATTTTAATCTATCCAAATAAATCACTGCTCAGATAGCGATCGCCACGATCACAGGCGATAAAAACAATATGCCCTGATTCTAGTTCTTTTGCTAATTTCAATGCACTAGCAAAAGCACCTCCACTACTCATCCCCACAAAAATACCTTCAACTTTAGCTAACTTTCTTGACATTTCTATTGCTTCCTCTTCAGAGACATCAACAATTCGGTCAATCCGGTTAGGGTCATAAATTTTTGGCAGGTATTCTTTTGGCCACCTGCGTATTCCAGGAATAGAAGATTCTTCCGTTGGCTGACAACCTATTATCTGAATATCGGCATTCTTTTCTTTAAAGAACATGGAACAACCCATAATGCTACCTGTGGTACCCATAGAGCTTACAAAATGAGTAATTTGTTGATCCGTATCTCTCCATATTTCAGGACCGGTAGTGTTGTAATGAGCCAAATAATTATCAGGATTTGAAAACTGATTAACCAAGTAATATCCTGATTGAGCACCTTTTTCTTCCGCATAATCACGACAAGTTTCAATGGAGTCAAGCAAGGTTACCTTAGCACCAAAAGCCTGCATGGTTAAAGTTCTTTCTCTTGTTGAATTCTCTGGCATTACCAATTCAATTTCCAAATCATAAATACTGGCAATCATGGATAATGCTATACCCGTATTGCCACTGGTAGCCTCAATTATTTTTGTTCCTCGTTGAATATCACCGCGATCTATTGCACTTTGAATCATATTAAGTGCAGCTCTATCTTTTACACTGCCGCCTGGATTGTTCCCTTCTAGCTTTGCATAAATCTTTACCTTTTCATTTTGATTTAAGCGTTGAATCTCTACTAAAGGAGTATTTCCAATGCAATCTATAATGCTCTTCATTATTTTATTAAATTAAGAAATAAATCAAATTCTGTCTTTGGTATCAATCACTTTTACGGTAGATTGATGATATACTGTTGAATTTGGCGGAACACTTTTGGTTAACCAAACGTTTCCACCTATGATACAATCATGCCCAATAATGGTATCCCCTCCTAAAATCGTAGCACCTGCATATAAAACAACATGATCTTCTATTGTGGGATGTCTTTTTGTATTCGCCAATAACTTTTCTACGCTTAACCCGCCTAAAGTAACTCCTTGGTATATTTTCACATGGTTACCAATTATAGTTGTTTCACCAATGACAATACCCGTTCCATGATCAATATAAAGATATTCACCAATGATTGCTCCTGGATGAATATCGATTCCTGTTTTTGAATGAGCAAATTCAGTTAAAATACGTGGAATTAAAGGCACATCAAGATTCAAAAGCGCATGTGCAATACGATAAAAGCAAATAGCCAGGAAACCCGGATAGGTTCTGATAATTTCAAATTCACTTTTGGCTGCCGGATCCCCATTTAAGATAGCAGCGATATCGGTATTCATTTTCCGGTAAAGTTGAGGAAACCTTTCAAAAAATATTCTTGCAACCGATTCATTATTACAATCACTACAAGCTTTAGTAGCATTTAAGATTTGAACAAGTTCAGTTTCCAAATAAAAAAAGGAGTCTTTGATTTCTTTTAAGGAACATTTATTGCAAGCTGATCGTTCTGGAAACACTAGATTTAAAAGATTATATGCCCAGTCAGCAATGACTTGATTAGGAGGAACAGCCTCTATATTCGCTTGCTTTTCTAGTATATGAAGGTAAAATTCTTCGTTCATTTTATCGTTATATGTATCAACTGTCATTCAATATCAATCTGATCATCAAATAGCAACAGCTTGTCAATACGTAAACCGTCCATGTCAACAATTTCAATTTGCAGATCGTCAACAGTAATTTTTTGTCCAGTAGTAGGAATGGATCTTATTTTGTCCAATATAAACCCAGAAATGGTGGTATACCTTGAATGGTCTGTCTCTATTATATCCTTTCCAAAATATTGATTAATTTCTATAATCGTTGTTTTACCGTTAATTAAAAAGGTTCCATCTTCTCTTTTTAAAATATTAATTTCTTCATCTTCCTCAGGTAAATCCCCAACGATAGCTTCAAAAAGATCATGTAAAGTAATTATCCCGACAATTCCACCGTACTCATCGACTGTTATGGCTATATATTGTTTTTGAGCTTTAAAAATATTAAGAATTCTAAAAGCTGGCATATTCTGCGAAATAATTATAGGCTTACGAACAATTTCCAAAATATTAAAGCCCTCTCTTCTAAAATTTCCAAGAAAATCTTTAATATGGATTACTCCTCTTATATTATCTATAGAACCCTCTGCAGCTATAAACTTAGAATGTGTACTTTCCTTTATACAATCAAATATCTCATCCGTACTTTCCTCTATATCTATCCACTCTAATTCTGACCTATGTGTTAGCATAGATTTAGCCGTTTGGTCAGTGAACATAAAAAGGTTTTGATGAACCTGTGTTTCTTCACTTTCTAGAACGCCTTGCTTTCCTGCAATTTTAAGCATAAAGCGTAATTCTTCTTCACTAATTTGCTCATCTTCGTTTTCTTTTATCCTAAAAAGTTTAATAATTATGCCTGTTGAAAAAGACAGAAGCTTTACAAATGGGTAGGCAATTAGCGTAAAGTATTTAATTATAGGAATGGCAAATAAAGCAATAGGTTCTGCGTTGTTCATAGCCAACGTTTTTGGAACAAGTTCTCCAATTACAATAGAAACATAGGTAATACCACCAATCACCAGAATTAAAGAAATAGTATGTACATATTCTCCCAGAAAAGTAAATTGCATTAAATAATTTTCCATGTCGCCCGTAAGCGCAGCCCCACCGTAAGCACCCGACACAATACCGATCAACGTAATTCCTACTTGAACCGAAGATAAAAAATTTTCGGGATTTTTAAGTAAATCGAGCACAGTTTGCGCCCTACTATTCCCTTGTGAAGCAAGGTGTTCTAAGCGGCTTTTTTTTACAGATACTAAGGCAATTTCTGACAAAGCGAAAAAACCATTAAGCAATATCAAGATTAAAATGATAAGTATTTCCATCTATAGTATTACAAATTTTGTTTTTTCATGAACATATCTTATCTAACAAGTAGCAATTATAATAATCGTAAAAGTAAAGTTAATCATTTAGCAATTTATCTGATTATTAATATTCTTATATTTATAATTTTTATAGTATTGTCTCTTTTACCTCTCCACAGGTTAACATACTTTCTCCATAGTAAGGATTTTGAATGCTCTTGTTATTACTTAACCAATATCCTCCTTGATTGTCTCTGGCCATCGGACAGTAACCCACAAAAATTTCGCCGTTTTTCATTCCAGTCTTTTTTATCATAGAAACAAGTTCATTACTTAACACAGAATAGGCTTCTCTTCCGTCATTAATTGTAGTAGCATCAGTAATTTTTGCAGTGCTGAATTTTATTGACGCTCCATTTTTCAAAGATGCAGCCCCTGCTTCAATGGTGTTTGCAGCTATTTTGGCCTTTTTTAAGTCATTATCAACCAAAGCCTCTGTCAGAATAAGATATTGCACATATATGGCGTCCAACTGAGCATCATTAATCTGGATCTCCTTTGATAAAGAATTTTCTGTTTTATCTTCTTTCGCTGCATGATTATGCGCTTCATGCTTACCTTGTTGATCATTTGATGGATCAGAACATGCTGATAATAAAAAAAGAAAGGCAGTTGTATAGCCTAAGAATGATTTTTTCATGATTGAATTGTTTTTACTTTTCTTTAATATATACTGTTAATTTATTATATACTGTTAATTTATTGTATGTTATTGTTACTGATAACTGTTAAAGGTTGCTTTCCACTTTTTAATACGAATTCACTATATAAAAGATAGGCACCGGTTATTACCACGTTATCTCCTTGACTTAAACCATCGGAAACTTCTACTTGATCAAAATTTTCCATCCCTATTTCCACATTTCGAGGTTCAAATGTATTCGATTTTGTTTCTACCCATACATGATTTCCCTTTTCAGTACGGATAATTGCATCAGTTGGAAGATTAAGAACTTTATCCTGACTCTTCATTGGCAAAAAGATATTAGCTTGCAAGCCAGGTTGCCATTGACTATTAGGGTTGGAAATGGTACCGCGAATTTGAAGCAATTGACTGCCCGAATCGAAAGAAGGATTAATAAAACGTATCGTCATAGTTTGAGGTTGGTTTTCCCATCCTGGAATACTTACTTTAACCTGCTTTCCAACTTTTACATACTGCGCTTCCGTGGAATATACATCGGCTTCTACCCACAAAGTAGAATAATCTTCCAGTTGAAAAATAGAACCTCCTTCTTCTACATATTGGCCTTCAGTAATAGACAATTCAGTTATTACTCCACTTGCTGGCGAATAATAAGTTACAGAAGGCTCTGATTTCTTATTCTTAGCCAATGAATTAATTTGTTGTTGACTCTGACCCAGTACGAGTAATTTTTGTTTAGCGGCTTCTTCCAATTGCCGATACTTTTTATCACTCGGAAATTGTTCAACTTGTGCAATTGCCAATAAATATTCCTGTTGCAAAACAGCTAATTGTTCAGAATAAATGCGATAAATAGCTTGTCCTGCATTTATTAATACACCTGTTTCACGAATATATAATTGTTCTATTCTTCCTGAAACACGACTCGACAGGAAATGGCTTTTTTCTGGATTGGTGACAAGACGGCCATTTAAACGCTTTTGATTGGTTATTCCATCAACACCAATGGTCATTGTCCTAATATTTGCCAATGTTTGTCGGGTCTTATCAATACGTAAAGATTGAGCATTATCTGTCTTTTCAAAAAGCACTAAATCCATTGAACAAATGGGACAACTTCCGGGTGTATTTTGAATAATTTGAGGATGCATAGGACAGGTATAAGTTTGTTCAACCCTCTGCTCTCCGTCAGAATGAATATCTTTTTGATCATTACATGCAGAAATTAAAAATGTGATAAGCAGAAAGCTCAAACACAAATTCATTATAAAATATTTATTTTTCATCAGAATAATTTATTAATAGGTATTCGTTTTCAATGGTATTAATGAACTCGTTCCACTCGGCTATCTTTAAAAGGGGATGAAGCACGAATAAAACTTTCGCTATCAATTAAATAGTAGCAATTAGCTGCGATATTCCAATCACTGATATCTTCCATAATTTGAACCATCCCATTTATTTTTGCGCCGGTATTGACCTGGTAAGGACGAAATACATGATTTTCATTCTTAAATACAATAGAATGGTCGCCAGTTTGCCATACTGCTTCCTGAGGTAGCCACCAACCTCCCTGAATGGAAATGGGAATATGTGCTTTAACCAATTGCCCGGCATAAAAACTATTCTCTTTAAGAGAAACTCTTGCTATGTTAAAGTTTACGCCGTCCTGTAAAATCGGCTCAATGATTCCAATTTTTTCCTTATACAAATCATCTGAACCCGCTAAACCCTCAATTAAAATCTCACTGCCTCTTTTAAGAAAAGCAGATACCTTAGGCTGCAAGGAGAATTCCGCAATCAGATTTCCAGCTTTATAAATATTAAACATTGATTCTCCACGTTTAACATATTGCCCTTCACGCAGCAAAACAGGTAATTGATTTGAAACGCTGTTTTTCTCTGAAATAAAACCGCTAACAGGACTATAAACCGGAACATTATAAAGGGGCATACCGGTTTTTAAAACATGCTCAATTTGGGCCGATTGCATTCCCAATAGTAACAATCGTTGTTTTGCTCGCCTTAATAAAGCATTCTCAGCTCCACTTTTTGCTATCAGAATGAGTTCTCTTTGTGCAGAAACTAAATCAGGCGAATAAATCTCCATAATCAAAGCGCCCTTTTTTATTGGCTGATAATTATATTTAATCATTAATCGCTCTATGCGGCCACCAACACGACTTGCAATACCAGTTTCGTTTCTGGTATCATAAGTTATGCGGCCAGGTACTTCCATACTCAATAATTGAGATCCCACTTCGGCTTTAACAATCGCTATCTTTCCAATGACCTCTTGATTAACAGAATTCAGTAGCTTTGACAAATCACTATCTATGGTTAATTGATAACGATCCATATGGGTATGATCCACTGCCTTTCTTTTGCAAGAAGTCAGTATGATAGCAATCACAGCTAAGCAATAGATACTAACGATAAAGTTCCTTTTCATAATCTACAATCATTTGATATAATTCCAATTTCTCATCCAAAATATTGAGCTCCATCATATTTAATGACTCCCATGAATCAATCACTATGGGAAGCTGCAGTTTATTCTCTTGATAATTTATATAATAAGCATCAAAAGCTTTTTGCAATGCAGGAATCACCTTTTCTTCAAAGGCAGAAATTTGTTCCTCTTTAGATTGCAATTGATATTGCATACCATACAATCTACCTTGAGACTCCTGCAACATGCCAACTTTGGTTTTTTCCATTGCCAGAATATCATAGTGCATGGCTTTAATATCTGATTTATACATCGTGGCCGACCACGGTGCTATGGGTATGGAAATCATTCCCATGATACTGTAACTATTCGGCATCCCGCCTTTCGCTAATGCCGACATATGATCAAAGCGAATTTTAAGATCCGGGCGTTTCTGAAGTTTCATAGATTCTATTTCCAATTGCATAGAATGAATATTCTTATTCATTCGTTGTATATCAGCGCGACTAGTTGATAAATCACCGGTGTCAATTACAACTTCGAATTGAAAAACAGGCTGATAGGTACTGTCGATATCAAAATGGAAGTCTCCTGGTTGATTCATTAAGGCATTTAAAAAGGACCTTGTTTTAGCGATTTCTCCCTTCTGCATACGTATCTTGTTTTTATTTTCTTCTATTTTAGCATCTAGCTTATAGATTCCACCTAAATTTGATTGATTAAAGGTATAGCGTAGTTCCTCCAGCTTTTTCATGGTTTCTAAGATTTGCTTGTTCTTTTCAAGAAGTCCAATTCGCTGTTTTGCGATTACCCAACGATTATAAAGTTGTTTAGATTGGGCTTTAAGATTATTAAAGACTTCCGCCCGGTTGGTCCATTCAATACCTGCTTCCGATTCAATTGAACGCTTTTTGGCAATAAGTTTAGCTTTATTGGGTATTTCTTGTTCAAATTGAAACATAAGAGAGCCTTTTTCAGACGGGCTCATCGTCATTGACCCAGGATATGGTGTCATATAGGTACCAACCCCTACCATCGGAGCCATCCATGCTGTAGCTGCTTCCCCTTTATATTTATATACTTCAGCCTTCAATCCATAAGATTTTAAAAGTTCATTATGCTGATCAATTCGTTGAATAATACGATCAATGCTTAGAACTTGCGCCTTTACTTCTTCGTTGCTTAGAAAAACGAAGGCACAAAAAATCAATATAATTCTTTTAATGTTTAGCATTTTGCACCTCCAGTTTTCCAAATTTTCGTAATTCATATTCCTTGGTCATTAAAAATATAAGTGGAGTTACTAAAAGTATATGAATAGCCGATGTGAATACACCCCCAATCATTGGTAACACAATTGGCTGCATCATATCCATACCCACACCTGTCGACCATAATACAGGCACCAGACCAAAAAGAGAAACACAAACCGTCATTAATTTGGGCCTTAATCTTTTTGCTGCACCGTTAATAACATATTTATGCAAATCTTCTTTTGTTATGGTGTCACTTGAATTGCCCTTTTTCCTTATAAGCTGTTCCATTGCATCATTCAGGTAAATTACCATAACAATCCCTGTCTCTACCGCAATACCAAATAATGCAATAAAACCTACTGCAACACCAATCGATAAATTAACCCCCCAGAAACAAATCATATAGGCACCCCCTATTAAAGCAAATGGGACGGTAATTAAACTCAGAAAAGCCTCCCTAAGCGAATTAAAAGCAAAATACAAAGAGATGAAAATGATAAAAATAACAATTGGAGCAATCCACATTAAGGTTTTTTCCCCGCGTATCAAGTTCTCGTATTGTCCGCTCCACTCGATAAAATAACCATCAGGTAATATTCCATTTGCAGCATTCAATTTCTGTATAGCCTCTTCAACGGTACTTCCTAAGTCACGATCCCTGACATTGAAAAGAACTGCGCCGTGAAGCATTGCATTTTCAGAGCTAATCATGGGAGGACCATCTTCAAAATTAATATCAGCCACCGCCGATAAAGGAATTTCCCCAAAACCTTGTGATAGTATGGGTATTCGCTTAATATTTTCCAAGCTATTGCGATAATCCTGAGCCAAACGCACTGCAATTGGAAAACGCTTTCGTCCTTCAACCGTATTGCCAACGGATATTCCACCTAAAGTAGCTTCAACAGTCTGATTTATATCGTCAATACTTAAACCATATCGCGCAAGTTCCGATCGGTTGATTTCAATGGAGAGATATTTGCCGCCCGTAATGGGATCCATAAACAGATCACTGATTCCCGGAATTCCACTCAACTCCTCCTTCACACGTTCCGAAACAGAAGCGATGGTCTTCAGATCCTGTCCATATATTTTTACACCAACATCCGTTCTAATCCCTGTAGCCAACATATTAATACGATTGATAATCGGTTGGGTCCAACCATTTACAACACCGGGTATCTGAAGCTTCGCATCCAGTTCATGTATAATGTCTTTCTTTGTTACCCCCTCTCGCCATTGATTCTTAGGCTTCAGCATAATGATCGTTTCAATCATACTCAATGGCGAATTATCCGTTGCAGAGCTGGCTCTTCCAGCTTTTCCTAAAACCTTGTCTACCTCCGGCACACTTTTGATTATTTTATCCTGAACCTGTAAAATTCGTTTAATCTCTCCATTCGAAATGTCAGGCAATGTTACCGGCATAAACAAAATGCTCTGTTCATCCAATGGTGGCATAAATTCAGTTCCAATAGTTTTCAATAAGGGAATTGTTAGCAGTAATGCCAGAACATTAATTGCAAGTGTTGTTTTTCTCCACTTCAATACAAAACGGATAATAGGTTCATATACTCTTTCTAAAAAGCGATTTACCGGATTTGCGTTGCTCGTTTTAAATTTCCCCTTCATAAAGAATGAAATTAATACAGGACCTAATGTAAGCACAAGCAAAGCATCCACTATCAAAATAAAAGTTTTGGTGTATGCAAGGGGATGAAACATTTTACCTTCCTGACCCGTTAACATAAACACTGGCAAAAAGGAGGTAATAATAATTACTGTTGCAAAAAAAACTCCGCGTGAAACCTGTTTGCTACTTTTTTCAATAACTTTAAGTCGTTCCTCATCGCTGATCCACTGAGGAGTCTTTTTAAATATATTCTTAAACCAATTCATTTTTAATTCGATTTGTCTTTTTGAGCCAACTCCCATTTTTCATAGCGTAATGATAAATGCTGATAAGCATTCTCACTCATTATAATTCCGTTATCTACAATTACTCCAATAGCTAAAGCAATTCCGGTAAGCGACATGATATTGGATGAAATTCCAAATGCATTCAGTAAAATAAAACTTGCAGCAACCGTAACAGGTATCTGTATTATAATACTTAATGCACTTCTCCAATGGAAAAGGAAAACAATCACAATAAGAGAAACTACTATCATTTCTTCAATAAGAGTGGTTTTAATCGAATTGATGGATTCTTTAATCAATTCACCACGATCATAGACAATATCAAATTTTACTCCTTCGGGCAAACCTTTTGAAACTTCTATCATTTTCTTTTTGACATCTTCAATCACCGCATCGGCATTTTCGCCATACCGCATCACGACAATCCCTCCAACACGCTCGCCTTCACCATTCTGATCGAAAATTCCGAGTCGTGTTTCACCACTCATTTGCACATTTGAAACATCTGAAATTCGAATAGGAGTACCGTTTTGATTTTTTATCGGAATATTTTCAATCTCTTTCAATGATTTAAGATACCCAGATGTCTTGATGATATACCCGATATCACTCATTTCAAACTTCCTTCCTCCAGATTCATTATTGTTACTGCGGATTGCTTGAATAACCTCTGAAACCGATAATTTATAATAAAGCAGTTTATTTGGATCCAAATTTATCTGATATTGTTTTTGAAAACCGCCAAATGAAGCAATTTCACTTACACCAGAAACATTTTGCAAGGCAAACTTCACGTACCAATCCTGAATTGCCCTTTGTTCACCCAAATCAACATTGGGGGCATCCAATGTATACCAGAGAATATGACCAACACCTGTTCCATCTGGTCCAAGTTGGGGCATAGCATCTTCTGGTAAGGAAGCAGAAACCGTACTTAGACGCTCCAATACTCTGGCTCTTGCCCAATATATATCGATATTATCTTCAAAAATAATGTAGATAAAACTCATTCCAAACATAGAGTTTGCACGTACATATTTAATTTCGGGTAAACCCTGTAAGTTAGTAACCAAAGGATAAGTAATTTGATCTTCAACAAGTTGCGGAGATCTGCCCATCCATTCAGTAAAAATTATAACTTGATTTTCGGATAAATCAGGAATGGCGTCTATTGGATTGGTTTTTATTGAGAATATTCCTCCAATAAAAATTACACAAGCAAGCACCAAAACAATGAATCGGTTACGCAGTGACCATTCAATAAGTTTATGTACCATAAATTCTGTTAGAAACCTTATCGATTTCTTTAAAATGTTTTAATAAAATAAGTAGATTATTGTGGCACTAAAAATGCCGATCAGCAGGATTTGAGATCCAGTGACCAAAGGAGGAATATACTATATTATATTATAAAAACGCAGTTGCGGAGGTAAACAGGAACTGTCTGCCTATTTGGTGGAGAATTACTGATAGGATGCTCAGTAGCATCTGTAGGTAAGTTTAGAAAAGGGGGAATTTCGTAAAAAGCAAGTGGCAATGAGACTGCCCAGATTTGCATTAACTTTAAAGACGATTCAGCAGAGATTTGATCCGTATTCCCTTTTGTACTTTTCACCTCATCCTTACAACAATCATCTTTCTTGTTATCTACATCTTCATGCATTTCACAACCTTTTAAATCCAGGCCGTTGTATATCAGATTGGTTTCCACAAGTTTATCCATGCAGTAATGAAAATGCATCGCGAAACCTGTAGAGTTTCCCAGATATAGAATTGCTAAAAATGTGAGGAATATCCTTTTCATTGTATCGCAAAGATAGGAAATGATTTCAAATATTCTGAATCTCAATACTTTTTAAGAATATCTACCTAATAACTATCATACATCTTATTATTCTAAATGTGGCGCAATTGCTTTTGTCCAAACATCATATCCAGCAGGTGTCATATGTAAACTGTCTGACAAGAAATAATCGGGGTTAGGTCTTCCACTATCCGTTAACATAGGTTTAACGATATCAACGTAGCTGGAATTTTTGAAAGTTTTCAGATAGTTCTCTACCATATCATTGGTTTGAGTAAATTCTTCCATTAGGTTCCAGCGGCTCGGACTTGGCTTAATGGAAATAAATGTAATTTTAGCTTTTGGTAATTGATACCTTATATCTTCAAAGAAATCCTTTAAATCTTCAAAAACCTCTATTGGAGATTTTCCAACAGCAATATCATTATCGCCTACATACACAACCACCTGCTTAGGTTTATAGGGAAACAGCATGCGGAAAGCATAATAATGCACTTCATCTGTTTGAGACCCTCCAAAGCCTCTATTTAATGTATACTTATTTGGAAAACAATCCTGCAGATTCTTCCATTTTACGATTGAAGAACTTCCTACAAAAAGAATAGCCTCTTTTTGGGGTTTATCTTCTTTGTCCTGCTGTTCAAAAGCTACAATGTCTTTTTCCCACTTCTCAATATTGGGAGGAATATTTTGAACAATATTGAACTTAGCGTCTTTAGCGGATCTTACTTGCGGGCTACACGCAAATATAGAAACAAGTAAAGTTGCAAAAAGATAAAATGCAATAGATTGAATTGGGTATTTTTCTTTCATATTTATAGCTTGTAAATTCTAATTTAATTATTTTAAGCTTAAATCCTTCAAAATTGTAAATTTTTATAAAACCGGAGCCATTAATCTGCAAATTGAATCAAGTCCCCTTTTAAAAACCGACCGACTCTTCCAATATTTCATATCCATGAACAGGCTATCTTTTTTATCGAGTTCAAATTGCTTTTGTAACTCTTTGCATAATTCAAGGTCATTGATTAAAGCTGCAATTTCAAAATTTATATAGAAACTTCGAATATCCATATTTACTGTACCTATAAACGCCAGTTTGGCGTCAACACATATCGTTTTAGCATGCATAAAGCCTTTTTCATAAAGATAAACATGTACCCCTCTTTTTAATAATGGTTTTAAAAAAGAAAAAGAGGCATGATGAACAATATAAGAATCTGAATGCATAGGCATAATAAGTTCAACGATAATTCCACTTGCAGCGGCCACTTGAAGTGCTGTACTAATTTGCTCGCTGGGAACAAAATAAGGGGTACAAATTTGAATTGACTTGCTGGCTCTGGATATGGCAATTAAAATTGCTTCCATATTATAAGGCGCAGGGGAACCGGGATCGCTCAAAGCGAAACTAACAGCTGCATCACCTATTACATTTCTATCCAAGCCTAAATAACCATCCGTTAATTTAAAAGAGCTTCCCTCTGAAAAATGCCAGGTAAGCCAAAACTGAAATTGAAGTAAAAAAACGGATCGCCCCTGGATTTTAACTGAAGTATCACGCCAGAAAACAGCGTTCTCTCCATTATTAATATAACGCCCTGAAATATTAATTCCACCAATAAAAGCAGTAGAGCCATCTATTATGACTATTTTCCTATGATTTCTAAAATTGCTATCAGAAAGAGAGGTAAATCTTACTGGCAAAAAACGAACAAAAAGAACTCCAGCATTCTCCATCAATTTTTCTTCCTTTTTCATTTTTGGTGATCCAAAATCATCAACCAAAAGCCGAACTTCCACACCCTGCTTAGCTTTTTGTATTAATAAACTTATTAAATCTCTTCCAACTTTATCCGTTTCATAAATATAATATTCCAAATGAATATGATGTTTTGCATTTTTGATCGCTTCAATCAATTCAGGAAATTTCTGTTCACCATTAATTAATAACTTAACCTGATTATTCAAAATAGGCGCAGAGATATTTTCATTATATAAAAAACGATAGGCAGTAGTAAGATCTCCTAAAGAATGATCGAGTAGTTCAAGGTTTTTTTCCAGTAAAGGTCTTTCCTTCTGCCATCGTTCATAAAATACCTGATGCTCACCTTTATTCTTTTCTCTGAAAATTTTCTTTTTTTGAAACCTTCTCCCAAAGAAAAAATAAATAAGCAAACCAAGTCCTGGTAAAAAGACAATAACGAGTAACCAAGCAAGTGTTTTAGTAGGATTTCGGTTTTCTGCCAAAATTGTAATAATCACGCCAACATATATTAAAGCTAGTGGCAACCAATACCATTCTTTTGAAAAGTCAAAAATTGGTTTAAGATATTCTTCCATAGGCAAGAATGAATGATTTATTACATTTAGGGACTAATGTAAAGATAAAATTTAAAAGATTCGCAGCTAATCATTTTGGGATCTTTTAGATTATATTTGTCATTTATGCCTTTAAAACAAAAATCTTACCATGGATTCTATCAAAGATTTACGCTTAGCAGTTCTAATTGACGCGGATAATGTACCTTATAAAAAGGTAAAACTGATGTTTGAGGAAATTGCAAAATACGGTACTCCAACATTTAAAAGAATTTATGCCGACTGGACTAAGCCCACTGTATCGGGATGGAAAACAGTTTTATTGGAAAACGCAATTACTCCTATTCAACAATACAGTTATTCAGTAGGCAAAAATGCAAGTGATAGTGCCATGATTATCGATGCCATGGATATATTATACTCAGGCAAAGTAGACGGTTTTTGCATTGTATCAAGTGACAGTGATTTCACCAGATTAGCAACCCGATTGCGAGAAGCGGGTATGCGAGTAATTGGAATTGGGGAAAAGAAAACG
>Ga0160445_100491_pt1 | contig 19562 bp, 16 predicted proteins | sample HID1972M_E1MG_FD_108215 | JGI IMG/M metagenome (GOLD analysis project Ga0160445, IMG submission 108215) | Enriched pill bug-associated microbial communities from UW Madison campus, WI, USA - HID1972M_E1 MG | ecosystem: Host-associated > Arthropoda: Insects > Digestive system > Unclassified ... | reverse complement strand
ATAAGCCAAGCTCTACTGGTTCCGACCTATTTACCACTAACAGTAGCGATGGCCTTATAACAAATACCTGGTCCAATTATTATGTAATAATACGCCGAGTCAACACCATTCTTGACAATATAGCTGATGCAGACCCTTCAGTTGTTAAGAATAAAGACCGGTATATTGGTGAAGCAAAATTTATAAGGGCACTCGCTTATTTTGATTTGGTTAGGATATTCGGAGATGTCCAGATGTTTACTACTGCACCTACTATTGATGAAGCGATGAAGGCCATACGAACTCCTGCGGCTACTATTTATTCTACGGTAATCATTCCGGATCTTATTGATGCAGCTTCTAAATTGACAGTTACCGTTCCAAGTGCAGAAGTTGGACGTGCTACCAAAGGTGCAGCTATTGCATTATTGGGTAAAGCTTATCTCTATACCAAGGACTTTGTAAAAGCTGAAAGCACGTTCGCTCAACTGATGGCTCCTCCTTACACCTATGTTCTTCTGACAAACTGGAATGATCTCTGGGATTACACCAAAAATGAGCACCACAGTGAATATATTTTTGACATTGAGTACGAAACAGCTTTAGGTGGACAGGGTAGTCCGTTTACAAGCGCTTTTATGCCAAATGTAGGTAAGCTACTTACTTATTATGGAGTTGTAGGATTTGACGAGGCTATGACCGTCACCCCGGATTTTGCTAGTGCATGGGCTGCCGGAGATAAACGGAAAGATAAGTCGATACATGTCTTTGGTAGAAACTCCGAAGGACAGGTAGTATGGGTTAATCCGACCACAGGTGAGGAGGTGCTTGTACCAGCAAATACCAGCCAGTCATTTACAATGAAGTATCTTGCCGCTGCCGGCCTTTCAAATGACAGCCCAGCAAATTGGAAGGTGATCCGTTTTGCTGACGTTGTATTAATGTATGCAGAAGCCTTAAATGAGAATGGTAAGACGGGAGAAGCTCTTGTTCAGTTAAACAGGATCCGCACAAGGGCCGGCTTAGCTGATGCATCTGGGGGTCAGGATGCCGTAAGAGATGCTATAGCGCAGGAGAGAAGATTTGAGCTGGCTTTTGAAGGCCACAGATGGTTTGATCTTGTAAGAACAGGCAAAGCACTGGCTACAATGGCTGGTAACGGGATGAAACCTGGCATGGAAGTTTTTCCTGTTCCATTGACGCAGATACAGACCATTAATGACCCTGCTATATTCAAGCAAAATCCTGGATATGACTAATAAGTATTTTAATATTAGATCTTAACCAACATTATGGGCATCTCTGAAACTCACTTCAGGTTTTTGATATGCCCTTTTAATCCTAAACAAAACATGGAAAGAAGAAATTTTATAAAAACATCTACTATAGCAGGCGCTTATGCTATCGTTGGCCAATCAGCATTAGCACATGCTAATAATTTGATGCCAATGGGGTTTTCATCAGAGGCAGATGATCAAGCATGGTTCAACAAGTCTATTCGTTGGGCCCAGCTTGCATTTGTAGAAAATGACCCTTCAACGTGTGATCCGGATTTCTGGCTGGATTATTTTAAGCGTATTAAGGCTCAGGGAGCTTTGTTAAGTGCCGGAGGGGTAGTAGCATTTTATCCGACTAATGTGCCTTTGCATCACAGAAGTGACTTTCTAGGAAATAAAGATCTGCTAGGATATATGATGGAAGGTTGCAAGAAGATGAATATGACAGTTTGTTTGCGAACCGATCCGCATGCTGCAAGACAGGACGTATATGATGCCCATCCCGACTGGATTGCAGTTACTGCTGATGGTCAGAAACGCCGGCATTGGGCACGCCCTGATTTATGGGTGACATGTGGATTAGGACCTTATAATTTCGAGTTTATGACAGATGTGCATAAAGAAATTATGACAAAATATCAACCCCAAGGTATATTCTCTAATCGCTGGAGCGGAAGCGGAATGTGTTATTGCGAGCATTGTGTGAAAAACTTTAAAGCGTTTTCGGGCGGTATGGACTTACCTCAGAGTGGTGGTACTACAAATACCCAAAACCTGGCAGCTGTAGCTAAATACAGGGAGTGGAACGTTGCCAGACTAAAAGAACTATGGTTCCTTTGGGATGCTGAGATCCGCAAAATAAAACCTACAGCACGGTTTATTCCCAACGGTTTCCCGGACAGGAAAGTTACAGGTGAGTTGTCTGACATTTTTTTTGTTGACAGGCAGGGAAGGTCTGGTGCTGTACCGCCATGGAATAGTGGAAGAGGGGCTAAAGAATTGCGTGCAGGTGGCATGGGCATTAAACCATTGATCCATATATTCAGTGTAGGACCTGAAGATGGGCCGCGCTGGAAAGATTCTGTGAATCCTATGGCAGAGACAAGTGTTTGGGCAGCTAATGGAATAGCTAATGGCATGATGCCATGTTTTGTTAAATTTGGTGCTACTCCAATTGATAAGCGTTGGTTTGGTCCAATGGAAAAACTCTATCAGGGTTTTGCGAGAGGTGATAAATATTTGAGAAATACGGCACATATGGCTAGAGTAGCCGTCATTATGGCTGATCAGGGCGCTGTTAGCGGAGGAGCACAACAGCCATGGCAGCAAAACAGCGTTTTCCACATGCAGGGACTCTATCATTCACTTGTAGAAGGTCATATTCCTTTTGAAATGATCAATGCAGGAGTATTGAGTGCTGACCAGCTAAAACCTTTCAAAACGGTTATTCTTCCTAATATCACAGCTCTTTCTGACGAACAATGTGATGTTATAAGGAAATTTGTTGAAGGAGGAGGAAGCCTTTTGGCTACTTTTGAATCATCACTGTATGATGAAACAGGTAAAAAACGTACAGACTTTGGCCTTGCCGATTTGTTTGGCGTATCCTATGATAATGGAGTAGAAGGCCCGATGCAGAACAGTTATCTGCGTATTCGGCCGGATGCAAGCGGCAAGTTTCATCCTGTAACTGCCAAGCTGGAGGATTCCACACGTATTATTAATGGTATTTTTAGAGTTAAAGTAACCCCAAAATCAAATAATTTTCCAAGCCCGGTTACGCTTGTTCCAAGCTATCCAGATCTTCCGATGGAAGATGTGTATACCCGTATACCTGATCCTGATACAAGGGAGCTTTACCTGCGGCAGATAGGAAATGGAAGAGTAGCATATTTCCCATGGGATATTGACCGTTCTTTCTGGCAATATATGACCATGGATCATGGCGTATTACTAAATAATACTATAAATTGGACTCTTAATGAAGAGCCTGTAGTAACAGTAAAGGCACCGGGATTGGTAGAAACTACAGCATGGCGCCAGGAGCAATCCATGGCGATACATCTGGTGAATTTATCTAATCCGATGATGATGAAAGGGGCTATCAGAGAGCTGATACCAGTAGATGCAGACGTTAGTATAAAAATACCTGTAGATGCTAAAGTAACAGCGGTCCATCTGCCTATTAGTGAAAAGCCTGTAAAGTACACTATCAAAGATGGTCGGATAGTACTAACAGTTCCACAAATAATGGCTCACGAAATAGTGGCTATTGATTTGGCATAATTTTATAATGCCTTGCTGCGTTTTGCGGAACAGGGTGTTCGCTTATGGAATTTAATGGCTGTCCATTTGGTTAATCTTACTAATCTGATAGCATGAGAGGTACTATCAGAGGACTGCTTCCTGTTAATGGAGAAGTAAGTATCCAGTACCTGGAGAAGCAAAATTGTCAGTGAGTGAGAAACCTGAAAATAAAGTCGTCAGATAGATATGAGCATAATACAATTTACAATCAAGTTAATCAAAATATTAATCGAATAAAATGAAAAGAAGAGACTTAATTAAAGGTTTAACGCTAATCCCAATCGGAGGAGTTATTTCGAGTCCTCTGGGACCTGTTCTTGCAGCTCCGGCTAATTCAACAAAATCATTACGAGCAGTTAACCTTGATCTGTCAAAGATTAATCCCGGGAGCTTTGATAATACATGGTGGAACCGTACACCGATCAGGTTAGTACAAACCAACCTGCCTGAGGTTGAAGGCAGTATGGACCGTGATGCATATGTTCAAACGATGGTTGATGCTTCAGCTAATGCCGTACTATTTAATACGGGTGGTATAGTTTGTAATTATCAGACTAAACTGGAGTATCACTGGAAAAATCCTTATATGGGAAATACGGATCTGGTAGGTGACCTGTTAAAGAAATTTCACGATAAGGGAATAAAATATATTGCACGTTTCGATTTCAGTAAGTTGGATCCAAGTATCGCAGCTGAAAAGCCAGAATGGCTTTTCGTAGATGTCAATGGTAAAAATCAAGTTTTCAATGGATTGGTTTCTGCTTGTATTAATGGGGGCTATTATCAAGAATATTCCCTGCAGATTTTGAAAGAAGCCATCGCCAATTATGACTTGGATGGGATCTTTTTTAATATGATGGGATATACTGGTAGTGATTATGCAGGCAATAATCCTGGTATTTGCCAGTGTCAGAATTGTAAAGACAGGTTTATGAAAGATACGGGATTAAGGCTTCCTGTTCTGAATACTGACCCTAATATAAATGAGTACAGAGCTTTTCAGAGCAGGACTTCAAATGAACTATATACAAAGGTTACGGATTTCATTAGACAACAGAATCCTAAACTGGTCATTTATAACTACAATGCTGTTGGTACTAACTGGATTGCATCAGAATCAGGAGCTTCCATGCGACCTGGAGTTGATAATATTTATCATGCAACTAATAATGTTAAACGTTCACTAGGATCTTATAGAGATAGGACACCGCTTAATCTGATCATGTATTTTCAGGCGATTGGATATCGAAACATTGGCAGTTCATCAAACTTACTGAGAACATGGTGGCTTGAAAACCTGCTTCATGGAGCACCTGTGAGTCTGGTTGTTGTAGGTACGCTGGTACACTACGAAGACCGTGTATTCATTCCGATAGTAAATGAATTATTCGCATTCCATAAAACCTATGAAAAACTATTTACTAATGTCCAGTCAGTAAACAAAGTTGCTCTTGTGGCTGGTCAGGGTGGAGAATATTCGGGAATGATGAAGTTGCTGTCAGAGGAACATATTATGTACGATGTAATTCTTCCAAATATGCTGGGTAGCTCGCGTACGCCTAAAAAACTAGAAGATTATGAAGTAATCATTATTGGCGACATACCTAATATGAATGACGAAATGGTTAGTCTTTTGGATAATTATGTTCAAAATGGCGGGAAACTGCTTGTAACGGGAGCTACATCTACAGCACCGGGTAACAAAATTAGGCTTAAATCATTAGGAGTTCAGCCTGAGTACGAACATTTTGAACAAGCAGAATCAACCTTCCTGAAAGTGTCAGACAATGATAAAAAAGCACTTGGTGAGAAGGAGTTTAAGGACTTCACCCTTATGATGATGTATTCCAACTTTCTTAAAACTAAACCGAAAGATGGTGCCCAAGGTTATATGAGACTACTGCCAAGCACAAGATTCGGCCCGGCAGAAAAGACTTATTACGCAGAAAGCGATATTACTAATTTCCCCGGGGCTATTGCTTATACATATGGTAAAGGGAAGACTGTATTTATTCCGTGGCAAATAGGTTCAGAATATAACATCAAAGGCAATTATTCTCAAAGAGCATTGTTCACAGGATCGCTGGATAACATTTTGAAAGTTAGTAAGTCCATAGAAACTGATGCTTCTGCTTTGATTGAGATGACGCATTTGGCTAATCTTAATGGAGCATTCGAATGGGTTGGTATGATCAATCATTCCGGGTTCATGGGTAATTCAGTACGGGAACCGGTTAACATTCATGATACCACTGTTCGTGTTAAACCGTTAAAGTCTATTAAAGAAGTTAAGTTGTTGAGGTCAGGTGTTGATGTAGAGTTTAAAGAAAGTGATGGCTGGATCGAATGTGTGGTTCCAAAAATAGGCGATTTTGAAATGATGCTTTGTCTTTATAAATGATAAAAAGCAAAAAGTTTAACATCTATTTACAAGTTAATCCTCATATTATTTAAATACTCTATACTATACTATTTATGAATGAATCGTTAAAAAAATATATGAAGGTAGGCCTGGTTCACTTTATGGCTTATCCCAGTACAATGAAAGGTGAGGGACCGATAGTAGAAACAATAAAAAAGGTTGTACTGGATGATTATTTCGATGCCATCGAGATAACAACAATAAAGAATTTAGAAGACAGGAAAGTAGCAAAATCTATGCTGGAATCTTCACATATGCGTGTAGCGTATGGCGCTCAGCCCCGCTTATTAACCACCAAGCTGAACATCAATGACCTGAACGAGGAAGGTCGGCAAAAAGCGCTTGAAAACCTTAAAGAAGGGATCGATGAAGCTCATGAAATGGGGGCAGTTGGTTTTGCTTTTTTAAGCGGTAAATATGAAGAAGAAACAAAAGAAGAATCATTCAATGCCCTCGTAAAATCAACCAAGGAGATGTGTGCATATGTAAAGAGCAAAGGTGATATGAAGGTGGCACTGGAAGTGTTTGATTATGATTTGGATAAGAAAAGCCTAATTGGTCCGGCAGATCTTGCTCTACGCTATGCTCAGGAAGTAAGAAAAGAATATGATAACTTTGGCCTGATGGTAGATCTGAGCCATATCCCGTTGATCCATGAAACAATAGAAGAATCACTTGTGCCGGTTAAGGATTATATTATCCATGCACACATCGGTAATTGCGTGGTAAAAAATCCTGAGATGCCTGCATACGGTGATGCTCATCCAAGGTTCGGCTTTCCCAATGGAGAAAATGATGTAGATGAAGTGGCTGCTTATTTGAGGGTGTTGATTAATATAGGTTTTCTTGATGGCAAGAAATTGCCTACGGTGAGTTTTGAGGTTAAACCATTCGGGGATGAAGACTCGGATATTGTTATCGCAAATGCCAAACGTACTTTGAACGAAGCTTGGGCTAAAGTATAAATACCGTCAGCTAAAAGCTTATTAATAAATCATAAGGCAAATCTGATAATGAAGATAGATTAGATGAATATACTTTGAGTCCGGAGATATCATCATTGGACTCAAACATATTGAATCGGCTGCCTTCTTTAAAGAATACTAGAGGTCAATGCAACTAGGTGTAATGTGATCGATATGGAAGTAGCCAAACAAAAGGCATTAGTGTTACTACTGTAGCGGGTTACGGTACCTCGCTTGTCGTACGAATGAACTTTGCATTGTATTGTTTGAGCTTTGTAGCAGAACGAATTCAGGCTGAAAATATCAACTAAAAGTGTACCGAAAAAAATATTTATAAATAAACTTTATCAATAAACACATTATGCAAAAAGAAATCGTTAGATCATCTTTCTTATTATTTGTTATAATCATTTTAATTTTAGGGTCGTTCCAAGGCTTTGCCCAACAAAAAAGAACGGTAGGCGATCCCTTGGATAATCTTCCAGAAAACATTGAAAGGCTCACTTATTTCGGTGAACGTCCTGATATTTCTCCTGATAGTAAAAGCCTTGCTTTTATGGCCAAAACTTTTGGAGATGCCATGATAATGGATATGCAAACACGTATTATACGTTGTCTTACATGTAATGTTCCCGCTGCAGCATTTTTAAGAGTTATGCATTTACCAAACGGCGACTTTATTTTGATGGGTGCAGATCATTTTGAAGATGTTAATATAAGTCGCTTGCGCGATAGCGAATTATGGTATCTTAAAAATGAGAAAGGTGCTAAACCTGTAAAGATTGGCCAGAAAGTAAGCGAAGGTTTTGCCATTTCAAAAAAGGCCATGAAAATTACATATACGCAGATCCAGCCAAACACAAATCTCGTAAAAAGGGAACTGATAACAGCGGATATTGATGTCTCGGGCAATACAGCTAAATTGATCAATAAAAAAGTAGTTTATGAGAGCGATGAGCAAGGATGTGTAATTGAAGCGCAGGATTTTTATAATGACGATGAGGGTGTGATATTCTTCTGTTATGTAGCTAATGGAATTACAGCAATTATGGGGCTTGATCTGAAAACAGGCGAGGCTAATAATTTAACCAATGATCCTAACCTGCATACTGAGCCTGAAGGAGTGTTTCCTGATGGGAAATTTGTAGCTGTTGAATCAGATAGACAGGTTGACTGGTTAGGAGGTGCACGGGGACCAGGGAATATAGACATATGGAAGTTTAAGCTTGACGGGACAGGGGCAAAAGGTATGGTGCGTCTAACTAACTTTAATGATTATGAAGGAAGCAAAGCTTCAAATCCGGTAGTTTCTGCAGATGGGAAATTCATGGCTTTTCAGTCGGCTAAATCTACTGATCCTCCGGGGGTGGGGTATGGAATTATGATCTATTGGTTCAATAAATAATATCTAAGTAAAGACATCAGTTATAGCTACAATGATAATTTATAATTGTTCAGAGATATTAACGTTTGAGCTCGGCTGATAAAAAAATCGTTTGAATAAAAATTAATCATGAACGCCTTTAAGGGCATAAATTTTTTTTAGTAATGAAAGATAAGATCATTGGATTGATTGGTGTTGGCTTCATGGGAAATCCCATTGGGGATCATATATTAAAGGCCGGATATAAATTAAATGTCAACAGCCGTACAAAAAGCAAAGCACTTAAGTTAATTGATCAAGGAGCTGCATGGTATGATTCACCAGCAGAAGTAACTTCAAATTCTGATATAGTTATTACGATGGTTGGTTTTCCACAGGATGTAGAAGATTGCTATTTCGGACCACAGGGTGTGTTTAAGGGAATAAAGAAAGGGATGATATTGATAGATATGACCACCACTAAGCCAAGTCTTGCAGTAAAAATATCTAAATCTGCGGCTGAGCAGGGAGCCAAGTTTATTGATGCCCCTGTTTCCGGAGGCGAAGTTGGTGCTATCAACGGTACATTATCGATCATGATCGGAGGTGAAAAAGAAGTTGTTGATTCAATTTCTCCATTGTTTGAAGTGTTTGGTAAAAATATGGTTTATCAGGGCAAAGCAGGCTCAGGACAGCATACCAAAATGTGTAATCAGATCACAATAGCTGGAACGTTGATCGGAGTTTGTGAAGGGCTGATATACGGCCTGAAGGCTGGGCTTGACTGGAACACTATGCTGGAGTCTATAAGCAAAGGTGCCGCAGGATGTTGGAGTCTGGATGTATTGGGCAAGAAGCTAATAGTTGGAGATTATTCTCCGGGCTTTACAATAGATAATTTTGTGAAAGATCTGAAAATTGCATTGGAGGAAGCAGAAATGATGAAATTGTCTCTACCTGGCTTGGCATTGGTGAAACAGCTGTATTTATCCGTTCAGGCAATGGATAAAGGATCTTTAGGTAATCAGGCACTTTATCTTGCTCTGGAAAAGCTATCAAATATAGATAAGAAAATAGAACCACAATAACTAATTAATAAACCGCTTATGATATAAAAAGAAATCGTTCTGGGCACATGCCTGAAGCTTTCAAGGTCTTTGGTTTTTAGTGCATATTTATGGCGGAATGCTGGGCAGCAACAGTTTAAGTATAACTGAAAAGATTCTGAATAAATTTGCTATTACATTAATTTATATTTACTGCTTTGTCCCTGTTTTATATGTCCGTTAAAACTAACAAAGAAACGTAGACTCAACGAAGGGATCATTCGGTAACAACGGGATTATGTAAAGCAAGGGTAATACAAGAGTAAAGCAAGACTACAAGAAATTATGAGCCTGCCTCATCGTTTTTGATTAATTTTCTTTACTTTTAATAATTTAGATATAAAGAAATTATAATGAAACCATCATTTTATGATAGCTTCAGTTCCATTAAAAAACAAAATTAGTACAATGAAAATTATCGTATTAGACGGATGCACATTAAACCCAGGAGATTTGACTTGGGATGAGTTAAAGCAATTGGGTGAGGTTGTAGTATATGATCGCACACCGGTTGATAAAATAATTGAACGCTGCAAGGGCGCAGAGGTTATTCTTACTAATAAGGTTCCGATTGGTGAGAAAGAGATAAACAGCTTATCTGATTTAAAATATATCGGAGTTACGGCAACGGGCTATAATATTATCGCAATTGAGGCCGCAAAAACACGAGGAATAACAGTTTGCAATGTGCCCGGTTATAGCACTCCCTCGGTTGTGCAATTAACCTTTGCATTATTATTGGAGCTTTGTTTGCATGTTCAGCGTCATAGCGATGCTGTGAAAGATGGGAAATGGTCGCGTTCTCCAGATTTTAGTTTTTGGGACTATTCATTGGTTGAACTTTCAGGTAAGACGATGGGGATTATTGGTTTTGGTACCATCGGACAACAAGTTGCAGATGTAGCTACTGCCTTTGGAATGAATATTATTGGGGCAAGCAGAAGGCATAGCGACCAAGCGCATCGTAAATACTTTAAATGGGCAGAGATCCCTGAACTTTTACAGGAATCAGATGTGGTCAGCATCCATAGTCCGCTAAACTCTCAAACAGAAGGACTAATCAACAAGGAAAGCTTACAAAGCATGAAAGCTTCGGCATTTCTTTTAAATACCGCTAGAGGACCTATTGTCGTTGAAGAGGATCTTGCTGCTGCATTAAATGAGGGCGTTATTGCCGGGGCAGGTATTGATGTGTTATCGGTTGAACCTCCTGCAAAAGATAATCCTTTGTTTAATGCTAAGAACTGCATCATAACCCCTCATATAGCTTGGGCAACCTTTGAATCGCGCACCCGTTTATTGCAGATTGCTACAGATAACTTATCTGCTTTCAAAAAGGGCAATCCGGTCAATGTAGTAAATGGTTAATGTAATGAAGATCCTTATCTCCCCCAATAGCTTTAAACATAGTCTAGATGCTACAGATGTTGCTCTGGCTATTCAGAAAGGCTTTTTACAAAGCAAACTTGATTGTACTTGTACCTGCTTACCAATTGGCGATGGCGGTGATGGGACTGGAACGTTAATTATAGATCATTTTGAAGGAGAAATAATAGAGTCGCTTGTACACGATGCATTGGGAAGAGAGATAGGTGCATCTTTTGGATTGATTGATGGAGGTAAAACGGCTGTTATAGAAATGGCAAATGCATCTGGAATACGCTTACTGCAGTCGAAAGAATTGAATCCTTCGCTTGCCACTTCTTTTGGAACAGGTGAACAGATAAAAGCAGCTCTGGAAAAGGGAGTAAAGAAGTTAATTATTGCGATGGGTGGTTCGGCTACGGTGGATGGTGCTTGCGGAATATTGAAAGCTTTGGGTATCCGCTTTTTGGATAAAAAAGGTGAAGAGTTGGCATCGCTTCCGGAGAATCTTATCGATTTGGATTCTATTGATCTTTCTTTACTTGATAAAAGAATATTGAACTGCGAGGTAATTGTTCTTTGCGATGTAGATAATTTACTGTTGGGCAATGAGGGGACCGCCGCTATTTTTGGACCTCAAAAAGGTGCATCTAAAGAAGATGTTAAGAAGTTGGATAAAGCACTTTCTAAGCTTTCAGAAGTAACTCTTAAGCAAACGGGAAAGAATATGGCTTCCATAAAGCATGGAGGTACGGCAGGAGGTGCAGCCGCTGGGTTATATGCCTTTTTGAATGCTAAACTCGTAAATGGGATTGATTACTTTTTAGAGCTTACTAATTTCTCTTCTTCCTTAGAAAAGGCAGATTTGGTGATCACAGGGGAAGGGAGTATCGATGAACAAACACTGCAAGGAAAGGGACCTTTCGGAGTGGCTCATCGAGCAAAGCTTAAGGATTTACCCGTTATTGCCTTTGCAGGGAAAGCACCTTTGGAGGTAAATTCTGATTTGCAAAAATATTTTGATGTGATTTCGGCAATAGGGAATGAGCCGGCTGATTTAGCTACTGCATTAAAGTATACGGCTGCTAATCTTACAAGAACGGCTGAAAATTTAGGGAATTTGTTAGCTCTAAAGCTGCAGAAGGCTAATTAATCGTTTGTACGCCTGTTCTTCAAATAATACCAGCTTAGCTTGGCTGCGATAACAGCGTGATTAAACAGGTTGGCAGTAAAGCCATAGTACTCCGTAAAGATGTGGAAGCGTTCCTTTAGACTCTCGCGATGGCGTTTTTTGGACATACCTCCAACCAGGTATTTAGCAACAAATTGATGGGTATTCACAATCTTTCTGGCCTTTCGGGCAGCTTTAAGAATCCAATCAATATCTGCACTTAATTTATAATGTTCATCATAGGGTTCGGTTATTTCCCTGCGGATGTAGATGGCCTGATGGCTGATGCTCATACCGTATTTGAAGCTACGCCATGTAAATTTCTCAGGCGCTTTATGCCTTCGTGTTCCTAAGCTTTCCCAATTTTCATTAAACATTTCAGTTTCTCCGTAATAGATATCAGCATCTGGTGCAGATGAGAATACATTGGATACAGTACTATTGTCGTATATCTCATCCCCTGAATTCATAAATAGAACATAATCGCCACTCGCCATTTTTAATCCTTTATTCATGGCGTTATAAATTCCCTTATCAGGTTCGCTGACCCATTTGGTGATCTTATGTTCGTATTTTTTAATTAAATCTACCGTTCCATCTGTTGAACCTCCATCAATAATGATGTATTCAATTGCATTATAATTTTGGTTAATAACAGAAAGTAAGGTTCGTTCAATATCCTTTACGTTATTGTAAACGATGGTGATAACCGAAAGTGTTGGATGAAAATTAGTTGACATGGTTCAAATGAATCTTTTCCAGAATATAGGATCGTATTTTTCCCAGGCATGGCAGCCGAATGGCAATTGTTCATTGAGGAGCTCATAGGATTGCTTTGGGTTTAATTCAAATGCGAAGTGCAGAGCTTCCATTTCATTGGGTTTTTTAAAAGGTACAAAGAGCGTCCATAATATATCTTCATTTTTCGGAAAGAGTTTGAATAGAAAAAAAACCCACCATGCCCACCGAATGTGTGTTTTTACCTTTCGTAAAGATAAACCCCCATTGCCTACTTTGTTCTTTAAGAAATTAGAAATGTTAATAAGCGGTTTTTTGTCCGAGGTTATTGGGGGCGCTTCTAGCCAGGGGGCCCCTATATAATCGTAGTTTTTTTCGCACCAGTATGACAGGTCATCGCGAAATACCCAAGCATCTAATTGATAGATTAATATATATTCATAAGCTTCAAACTGACAGTAGAACTTCTTGCTTAAGAGTAGTTCAGAATAACCACTTACAGAAGTAAAATATCGTTTGTTGAAATAGGTACGCTGAAGGTTTCTGCCTGCAATATTTTCGTAAACAGTAGTATCTAAGCCATTTGGGGCTACCAGCATAAGTGGATGATTTCCCAATATATCCAAGCATTGTTTGAAAGACCTTGATTCAGAATCTGTCAGTTGAGACTTATATATAGGTATAATTACGCTTACTTCGATCATCCTACGGTTTGAAAAATTGATGCCATTTATTAATAAGGAATTTCTTTCCTCGTTTAAATAAGCTTCCTTTTCGATGTTTGAAAAAGAATTTGATAGCTGCCAGTGCTTCTTTATTTTCTTTAATTTCTGTTGGGAAATTCCGGATGGGTTTTCTGGAGATGGTAACTTGGTAAGTATCTTCAATAATTGAATGAACACCTGTGCCATCGTGCCCGATATTATCAATCAATGATTCTCTAGGGTGTAAAACAAGCCCCTCATTTAAAAATACAGAGGCATACCATCGGATAGACCAGGAATTGTTTTTATGACTTTTAAAGTCGAGCAGCTGTTTCCAATAATTCATTGACCCATCTATGGAGAAATCTTTAATTTTATCCTGATCAAATTGCTGGTATAAAAGCGAAACATTGGGTTCAAAGTGATTCCATGCTCTTTCCCAGGTAGCCCAGCCCCAGCTTGTAGTTGCACGGAAGAAGAATGTTTCTGGCAGGCTTGCTGCATCTTTTAGTGGAAACATGTAGGCGCTGATCTGCATCACACGTTCTTCTTCCTGATAGGTTCTTAATGCTTCGTTGAAATATCTTAGGGTGAAAGGAGAGGCCAGTAAATCATCTTCAAAGACAATTACTTTTCCGTACTCTTTTGTCAATTCTGATACGCCGTCAATGATGGATGCAGCCAGACCATAGCTTTCCTTTCGCTCAATAATTTTTACAGATTTGAATCCATCAATTGTTTTGATGAGTTCCCTGGTTTCATCTACCTTGTTTTTATCAGCTTCGTCTTTTGCAGCGTCGGAATAAATAAATAATCTTGATTCATCTGCCAGGAGATTTTTTTGTAAAAAGGAAAGCGTACGGCGTGTATGTTCCGGCCTGTTATATACAAATAAAGCAATGGGCGCAAGATGATGCATATTGAATTAGATTTAAATTGATATATTAAATACCTAAACAGTTATTGCTTCGATAAAAAACGGAAGTTTCCTTCCTGTAAAAAAAGCCTGGCGAAATGCCGCTGAAAGAAAGCTCTCTAAAGCCTTGGTTTATTAAAGCAGTCCGTGCATTGTTATATCGATCACGTTCAGAATCGTCTAGAATAAGAACTCCGTCTTCTTTAAGGGCTTGAATACTTTGCAGGCAGCAGTTTACACGATCTCTACCATCTATAATGATTATATCGAATTTTTGTTTTGTATTAATTGCTCCGCGGCAATAATTGCCATCTGTATCGAGCTCACAAAAGATAAGATTGGCATTTTGAGGTTTATTTTTTAGACCAGTTTCGTACCAGGATTTATCATGCTCTAAGGAGCTAATGTTGTTCACCTTCTTTGCAAAATAACGCGTTGAGTTACCTGAGCCGAATTCAAAAATAGACTGAGCTTTGTTCAGCCTTTTTTCCAGAAAGTCAATAAATGAGTAGGTGAACCAGGGGATGGGCTCGTTTTCTCCGTTTACAGATGATTTATGCTTAAGAGCAACAAACCAACCAATTTCTGCTAAATAGCCCTTTATGCCAAAAGATAGTATGGAACGTAACTTTTGGATATTTAAAAGACTGGAGATAGGATATATATTTTTCAATGTTTAATAAGTTTTCTGATTAAGTTTATCTGAAATATTGATTTTAACATCATGATACCCTGGGCTCTTGTTTTTGGTATTAGTATAATATAAAATGTTGCTACTGCATAAGCTATCAATGATGCCCAAGCCGCACCTTTTATGCCAAAAATTGGAATCCACCATATATTTAAAATAATATTTACCAAGGCCCCCAGAGCTGTACGCACCAGTGACAGTTTGGTATAGCCTTCGGCAATTAAATATTGGCCACTTGCGCTCCCCAAAAATACAAATATTCCTGCCCAAACATGAATGGCTAAAACTTCAGCACCAGCGGCATAGTCTGCTTTGTATAGTATTTTATATACCAGTGGAGATGCAAATGTCATGATGATCGCTATTCCTAGGCTAATAAATGACATGAGATCATATAAGTTTTGAAGTCGATTTTGATAGCGTTCTTCATCATGCTTCCGGGCATTCATGATTGCCGGAAAGAGCGCGCTTACCGTTGCAACGGGAATGAAATACCAGCTTTCACTTAAACTTACTACCGTTGAATAAACACCTAGTGCACTGCTGCCCAAATAACTGCTGATCATTATTTGGTCTATCTTCATGTAAAGGGTGACCAGTATTGCTGAAAAAGCAAGGGGCCATGCCATTTTGATTAAGTATTTTGCCAGGCTTTTATCGAATTTCCAATGAAAGACAGATTCATTGCTTTTATGATACATCCATAAATAGCCGATAGCTAAAAAAGCAGCATCTGCTAACAGAGCCCAGATAAACCAGGCGATTGGAGCAGCTAAAAATATAAGGATTATTTTTGCCAGGGCAGATATGATGTTGGCGAAAACCTGCACAAGCATGATCTTCTTTCCTTGAACCTGCGATTGAAAATAGCTATCTATAATGTTAATGGACTGGATAACGCAGACAAAGGAAACGATGGCAATAAAGTTAAACGGAACTCCTGCACTAGCGTCGGGAAGACTGTTAATTAAGAAATAGGTAAAATAAATTAAGGGTAATACAATTAATCCAGCCGATAGGCGCAAGGTAAATGCTGTACCTAATAATACATTTTTAGATTGCGGGCGTTGTAATAGTTCCCGGGTAATATAAGCATCCAAACCGAGTGCGGAAGCAGCCATAAAAAATGTGATAAGAGCCATGGGATAATTCAATATTCCATTACCAGTGCTACCCAGATAATTTGCAACAGCAATGCCCGTAAGCATCTTTATAAGAAGTGTGCCTACACGTGCCATCATAAGCCAGCCCGTATTTTTGAAATATTTCTCAAAGGCTTGAGGATCAAAACCTGTTAAGGTTGGTAGCTTCATAAAACAAACCTAAGAAAAATTAGTAAATCTATGTTGGTTTCAAAAAACTTATTCTTACCTTTGCAGTCCTTATTTTTAAGGAAAAATATAAATTATTCATAAAATAAAACAAAGCAAGTGAATACGTTAAGTTACAAAACTGTCTCAGCCAACAAGCAAACCACCAATAAGGAATGGATTGTAGTTGATGCCGAAGGTGAGATTTTGGGGCGCTTGTCTTCTGAAATTGCAAAAGTAATCAGAGGAAAACACAAGCCTACATTTACCCCAAACGTAGACTGCGGAGATAACGTGATCGTTATTAATGCAGACAAGGTTAAGTTGACCGGAAATAAACTGAATGATAAAGTTTATACCTCTTATACTGGTTATCCAGGTGGTCAACGTTTCATTTCTCCTAAGGAATTATTGGCTAAACACCCGACACGCATCGTTGAGAAAGCGGTACGTGGTATGTTGCCTAAGAACAAATTAGGCCGCGCTCTATTCAAGAACCTTTTTGTGTATGCTGGTAATGAGCATCCACATGCGGCTCAAAGTCCTAAAACAGTTAAATTCTAAGGAGAAAAGAAATGTCAATTACAAACACTTCAGGAAGAAGAAAAACTGCTGTTGCACGCATCTATCTTAGTGCAGGTAGCGGAAACATTATCGTAAACGGTAAAGATTACAAAGAGTACTTTCCAACATTGCCCCTGCAATACATAGTAACGCAAAGCATTGAGGTTGCCGGAGTTTCTGGAAACCATGATGTTAAAGTTAACGTTTCGGGTGGTGGAGTAAAAGGTCAGGCAGAAGCAGTGCGTTTAGCAATTGCTAAAGCTTTAATTGAACTCAACCCGGAAATTAAATCGGCATTACGTGCTAAAGGTTTGGTAACTCGCGATAACCGTATGGTTGAGCGTAAGAAACCAGGACGCGCTAAAGCTCGTAAGAAATTTCAATTTAGTAAACGTTAATTTAAGGAGGACCAAGCAATGGCTAGAACAACATATCAGGAATTACTGGATGCAGGTGTACATTTTGGACACCTTACCCGCAAATGGGATCCGAAAATGTCGAAATACATTTTCATGGAGCGTAACGGCATCCACATTATCGATTTAAATAAAACATTGGTGAAGTTAGAAGAAGCTTCATCTGCAATTAAACAAATTGTAAAATCTGGACGTAAGATATTATTTGTAGCTACTAAAAAGCAAGCAAAAGATATTATTGCAGAGCATGCTAAAGAAACTAACATGCCGTTTGTTACGGAACGTTGGTTAGGTGGTATGCTTACAAACTTTGCTACAGTACGTAAGTCGATCAAAAAGATGTCAAACATTGACAAAATGACGAAAGACGGTACATACGATGTTTTATCGAAGAAAGAAAAATTAATGATTCAACGTGAGCGTATTAAATTAGAATCACTATTAGGTGGTATCGCTGATTTAAACCGTTTACCTGCAGCATTATTTATTGTTGACGTTAAGAAAGAACATATTGCAGTTAGTGAGGCTATCAAATTAAACATTCCTACTTTCGGAATGGTTGATACTAACTCTAACCCATCAAATATTGATTTCCCTATTCCGGCGAATGACGATGCTTCGAAATCAATTTCATTAATTGCTGACGTAATAGGACAAGCGATTAAAGAAGGTTTGGAAGAACGTAAACGTGATAAGGAAGATGAAGCAGAGAAAGAAGCAGCAGCAGCGAAAGCACAAATAGATAATGCTAAGCAAGAAGCAGCTTCGGATAAAAAAGAAGGCGCTCATAAACGCACACGTAAATCTGCATCTACAGCTTCTGATGCACCTCAAGCTGCTGAAACAGCAACGGAAGAGAGTGTAGAAAACAAGGAAGCAGATAAGGTAGAAGAGAAGAAGGATTAAATTATTAACGTTGTGGGTTGTTGATTATGTGTTTTGCTTTATCACAACACTTAATTAGCAACCCATAATTATTTTATTAATAAATAAAGGAGAAAAAATGTCGACAGTACAAATTTCTGCATCAGACGTAAATAAACTACGCCAACAAACAGGCGCAGGTATGATGGATTGCAAAAAAGCTTTGGTAGAGGCTAAAGGTAATTTTGAAGATGCAGTTGATTATCTACGTAAAAAAGGTGCAAAGGTTGCCGCAAATCGTCAAGATCGTGAATCAAATGAAGGTTTGGTTCTTGCAAAAACTTCTGTAGACGGAAAAAGAGGCGTGATCGTTGAAGTTAATTGCGAAACGGATTTCGTTGCTAAGAACGATGAATTTGTAGCATTTGCAGAAAGCATTCTTAACCTTGCAGCTCAAGAGCATCCTTCAAGTGTAGAAGCATTAAAATTGTTAACAATCAATAATGTAAGTGTTGCTGATTTAATTATTGAGCAAACAGGTAAAACAGGTGAAAAGGTTGAAGTTTCAACCTATGAATTTGTTGAAGCTGAGAAAGTAGTAGCTTATATTCATAGCAACTACCGTTTAGCGGTATTGGTTGGATTAAGTGCAGATGCAGAAGGTGTTGATGATGCAGGTAGAGACGTAGCGATGCAAATTGCTGCTATGAACCCTACTGCTATCGATAAAGATGGTGTAGATGCTACTTTGGTTGAGCGTGAGCTGGAAATTGCTAAAGAACAGATCCGTGCGGAAGGAAAACCTGAAGCTATGATTGAAAAAATCGCACAAGGTAAATTGAATAAATTCTATAAAGAAAACACTTTATTGAATCAAGAATTTGTTAAGGATTCTTCTAAAAATATAAGCCAGTTCTTAGATAGTGTTTCTAAAGGATTGACTGTAACTGCATTCAAAAGAGTTCAGTTAGGATCATAAGATTCTGTAAACTTATATTAGATGCCCTCCTATTATAGGGGGGCATTTTTTGTTTATAAGGTGTGCTTTGATAGTCTGTTTTTTAATAATAAGTTTTTATCCAAAAGGAATCATTATATTTAAAACCCTTTTAAAATTTATACAGGACTTAAGAAGCGATTAATTGAATAATGAGAGTAAATAGCAAGAAACCATTTAAGATAGTTTATTCTTTGTGTAAGCACGAGTTTCTGGGTTATTTAATAGAACCTCATGTTGTGCAATTGAATCAAGATAATAGTTTTTCGCTTACCTATCAGCGTTTATTTATGAATACTGCTTCAGAGTATGTGCAGGGCATGGATGAAACTGATTGGACCTTGATTAAGCTGTGTGAGGAGATTGAGCAAAGCCAGTTGATTAAGCGCTTTTATAAAAAGAATATT